>Ga0180437_10005266_pt1 | contig 17785 bp, 17 predicted proteins | sample SS_ome_4_FD_132410 | JGI IMG/M metagenome (GOLD analysis project Ga0180437, IMG submission 132410) | Hypersaline lake sediment archaeal communities from the Salton Sea, California, USA - SS_3_D_1 metaG | ecosystem: Environmental > Aquatic > Non-marine Saline and Alkaline > Hypersaline >... | reverse complement strand
ACAAAAAAACAGAAACGTTTAGGATCTAAGATTCTTGAAACGCAACCTTTAGATCAAAAGAAGATTGATGTAGTGCAACAAATTAAGCGAGACGTCGCAAAAAAGGTCGCCAGTAACCTAGGTGGTGAATTTATCGAGATATCTGAGGGATGGAGCATAGTGTTTAAGCCCATACCTGAGTTTCCGGTCACTTACGCTGTGACTTCAAACGATTTTCAAATGAGATTCGATGAGCAAAAAGCGCAGTGGATGCCGGGAGTAGTCTATGCCTTTAAATGGCTGTACTTAAATGCAATAATTCGTTCAGCAAGAAAATTCTGCGATGATTTGCCACAGATCTCGTTTTCAGGGCTTATTTAAAGTTCTTCAGATTTCTAGTATCATTTTTACGATTTTCTTCCCCTTGTGGACGTATTCCGAATCGATATAAAAGTTTAAGTTTTTGTAAAATCGAATTGCTGCCTCATTATACCAGCGGGTAACAATTGAAATAGTACCGCCCCCATTGTGATGTGCAAAGTCTATTGCATTGTTTATCAGAATTTTCCCAATACCTTGTCGTCTATATTCAGGAAGGACGGCAAAAGGCCCAAGATACCAGTATTGAGGTTTAGTTTGAATAATACATGAAAAACCGATAATATCATTCATTTTTTTAGCTACAAAGATCTCGCATAACTTTGATGACTCAATCGCATGACGGATTGCCTGTTCGAATTGATGTGCCTTAAAGTGTAATTCCTTTTCTAGAAAATAGTCTTTAAAGGATTTGATAAAGACTTCAAGCAATTCGGACAATTCTTTATTATATTGAAGAGTATTTATAACGACAAAACCGCTCATAGAATCCGTCCAGACCAAATAGCTATATAGAATAAATTATGTAAAAATCATCAAGTTCTCTACATACATTGTATCTTGAAAGAAATGAATTTTTTCATCACCAGCATTGACTTCTGATAACTATGGTTTGGATAATTACTTGATTCAAGTGGTTTTTCGTAACATGGAATGAGCATATAGAATTCGCTGACTTTAAATACGATTTTTAAATACGTGATTGGAAGATCTGTTAACGAAATAACTACAAGGAAACAACATTGCTTCAATGCGGTTTTTGCCGTTTTACTTAGGTTTATGAATAATTATTGTAAAAAATGACACAGGAATGATACTGCTATTAGATCAACGGTATAAAGATGATTAAAGATGGACAAATTTGCGATGAACTATTGTGAAAAATGTAAACGATTAGAAATGATCCCCTTCTCACAAGAGGACATAAACCACGCTTTAGAAAATGGAGGACTGTTTACAAAATCATTAGATCACGGTGACCATATGTTATCCCTAAAAATTGATTGCAATGGATCTGTACGCCGAGAAACTGTTTTTCAAAGATAGTATTTAAAATTGATTTACCGTTAGTCTCAGAGTGTAGACTGAGATAGTACGCTTCATTTTTGAAAAGTCGCGCAAGAGATTATTTGAAAATATCAAAACCAAGCTATGCGACTCTATTTTTCTATCAAAAGAGAATAAATGTTAATATATATCCCCCTACGTGTTGGTGGGCATCCGCTAGTTAGTTATAAATATATGCACAGAGATAATTAGCACAAACCTCTCAAGATAGAAACAGATGAAAATAAGAAAGAGAAGTTCCACATACTGTAGGGGGCAATATATATGAAAAAAAATATACCTGCTCTATTTTTGTTAATTTTTCTCTTATCTTTAAGCGTACCAGCATTTGCCATCAATGATAGACTAATTGCTGACTCCAATCGTTATCCAATGGATACATTTGTTTTCTATTATTCAAGAAATCAGCCTTATTTCTACTTTGATCCGCATATTGAAACGGAACTTAACTTTGAATATATACATTTTCAGAAGATCATTGAATACTTCGATGCTGATTATTCTGGTAACTATGATCTAAGCATAGACAACGATCAAAACGATGAATTTAGAAACCAACTTCTTCTTCAAAGTGGCCCTGTAACAGTAAGGCTTACAAGCACTCAAGGTGAATTTTTAAACATTAAATATACATTCACTGTTGGTGGAGATTACAAAATAGTACTTCGTATCAAACTTAACGACACTTTGTTTATGAGTTCCTTTAAAATTGATAGATGGGAAGATGAAAAACCTTCTCAGGGCGGAAATCGTTTTTATTGTGTTGTCTTCGAAATTGATGGGGAACTCACGCAAGCGCAATTTGACACAGATTTCGAATGGAGTGAAACATATCCATTGTAGCAGAAAAGAGGCATTAAATAGTTAATTAGAGAGACGTGACGAAAATGGATCTTGATGTTGCCAGATTCGTCACCTTTTAATCACTAAGACGAGACCATTGATATAACAACATCATAATCATGATAATTACAAACATGAAACATAGTGAGGTGGCTCTAATAGAGGTTTCTTTAACTGATAAGGCAACACAATGGCTCTCAGAACAAATAAAGCAACATAATGAAACTAAAGTTGCACTAGTTCTTTGGCTCAACGTTTCATCATCTTGATCGGGATCTTTTATTTCTCCTGAAGCAGGTCTCGTTGACGAAGCTAAAATACAGCAGCACAAACAGTTTATCGTTGTAGGGAAATATAATGGGCATAATATATATAGGGGACCAAGAGTAGAATCATACCTTCCTAATAACGTGCGACTTGATGTTCGTGGTAATTGGAGCTTAAAAGAATTGTTTATTGTTGGCGTTAGCCGACCCGTGAGAGCCGGATATGGTAGTTGCTAGATATAATCTGATTATAATCTAAAACGGGTGATCTTTCCTTATAAACTTCTGGAGGAAAGTGACGGAGGGGAATGCACCCCTTTTATATCTTCTTTTAATAAACGAATAGTAGGGATTAACTATTTTTGTTTGGCATGCTTTTTAATTGATAATATAATTATAGAGTCTGTTTTCCAAAATTCATGGTTAAAGAATCACATTTCTAAAACTCTGCGTATTATTTTTAAATTAGAATTGTGTAGATGGTCAATAAAGAGGTGGAAATATGTCAAGCACTTTCGGAAGGTTACGGAAAAATTGGGAGGCACAACCAAAATATGCAAAAGTAATGGACGTGACTTTTATTTCCCTTGGGGTGCTTCTAGTAATAGATATCGCACTTGCACTTGTACTCGTAGGAACTAATATTACTATCGATGTGTTTATGTCCATTTGGATACTTCTATACTTGATGATTGTAACGCTCGCATTACGACTACGAACGATAGAGTCGCCAGAAGAAGATCAACGAACTATTTTGAAATATTGGATTGTCGCATGGATTTTTGGCATATTTCTGTTCAGTCTATCTTTCATATTCGTGCTATAAACATCTTTGGGTTTGAGAGGGATGTCTTATGAGTTTTAATGAATCATTAGAACTTCTGGAGAAGTTAAAGGATTCCTTACAAAAATCTATCGCTATTGCTGATGAAGAAAATAAGACGAAAGTAATGGAACTTACCCAAAAAATCGACGAAATGAACAACATAGCAGCACAAAAAGATACAGAGTTTCGAAATAGTGAAGAAGAGAAAAATCGATTAAAGCAAGAAATCGAGTCAATTAAGCAGGAAGTTGAATCTGCTAGACAAGAAGTTAAAAATAAAGATGATGAACTAAACGCAGTAAGCGTTAAGTTAGAAGAATTACGGAATGCAAAACAGAAAGCAGCAGCAGAAGATGCAAAAATGAAAGAAGAGTATCTCGCGGTGCAAGATCAACTAAAAAAGCTCTCTGGAATGTATCAAGAACTATCTGCCAAGCAGGACGACGCAATAAACATTCGAGAAATTCTAAGTGTATATATTGTGTTGCTCGAAGAGGTCTTCCAAGGTAAGCCACATGTGAGAATTCTTTTCATGCTTCATGGTGACAAACCTCAACTATCACGACAAGAGATCGTGAAAGCGGGAGGTTTCCAGCCTGCAGCTGTTCTTCATTCGATCCATGATTTAGCGGGTGCTAACTTAGTAAAGTATGATATGGATAATGATACCGTAGAATTGGTAAGAAAAATCTTCTAAGCCGAACGTTTCGGCATTTATTTTTTTAATAATTTACTTGCAGATATTTTTTGAAATCTTCATAGGTATTGATTTCTGCAGGATTAGGGAATTCTTTTTTTCTATTAATTATTTCTAAGGCTTGAGGTAATTCCGGCGTTATGTTTAACAGCGAAACAATCGCTTCTGGAAATTTTGCAGGATGTGCCGTCTCTATTGTGATTGATTTGGTCCCCCTATCTGTTGGAGATTCTTTTCTATACGCTTGAAGAGCTGTCCAGCCAACAGCACCATGAGGTTCAATAATTTTAGCGTATACCTTATAAAAATCTTTAATTGCCTTTTTGGTGTCTTCATCAGTTACGGAGATCGCGTATATATCATTGCGAATTCTCTCAAGATCAGGATCTTTATGAACCATTCCTGTCTCGTCAATTTGACCTCCATACATTTCAATGAGCCTTGCAAGGTTTGATGGGTGACCAACATTCATTGCAGAAGAAAGACAGTTTTTTGAGGGTTCAACCTTTTGATATTTTCCACTTCGTACATAGCGGGGAAACTCGTCATTTTCATTTACAGCACTGATAAATTTCTTAACTGGCAATCCCATCCTAAACGCAATTAAACCTCCTACTAAATTTCCAAAATTTCCTGAAGGCACAGAGAAAATAACTTTCTCGCCTAAATCTTCAGTTACGCGGGAATATCCCAAAAAATAATATAGTGTTTGTGGTAAAAGTCGTCCAAAATTAATTGAATTTGCTGATGTTAAATTAAGATGCTCTAGATCCTTATCTGCGAAAGCAATTTTTGCAAATCTTTGACAATCGTCAAACGTTCCACTTATTCCTATTGCAGTGACATTCTTTCCTAGAGTAGTCATCTGTTTTCTTTGCAGGTTACTTACTTCATTCTTTGGGTACAGTACAATGACCTTAATTCGGTTCATTTCGTAAAAAGCTTGAGCAACCGCTCCTCCTGTGTCACCGCTCGTTGCCGTGATAATTGTAACTTCCTTTTTTTCCACCACTTCAAGAAAATATTCCATCAACCTAGCTAGCATTCTTGCTCCAACATCTTTAAAACTACACGTCGGCCCTTGGTCTATATACATCATGTAATCGTGATTGCTAACATGTCGTATAGGAATTTCAAAATTTAAGGCCCTATTTATGATGCTTTCCAGTTGTTTTTTAGGGATTAAATCGCCAATAATTTTTGAAAGGACCTTATACGCAATTTGCGGTAATTCTAAATTGCGGAATGAAAAGACTTCTTCGTCGTTTAGTGTAGGAATTTCATCCAGCATGTACAGCCCTTTATCAGGGGCTTGTCCTTTAAGGATTGCTTCCTTGAAATTCACATTCGGAGCGTTACGATTAGTAGAATGAAGCATTATCATTTTGAGTCCCCGTCAGAGTCTATTTAGCTACGTTTTTTTAACGAATCTCTGAATAATAGATCTTAACCATCTCAAAAGTAACGTATCGATTTTTGAATGTTTCGTGCACGTTCACATAAGAGTTTGTTGCAAGATATAGAACGTGAGAGAAAAAGATCATCAACGAGCTAAAAGAGCGACTTCAATGTGTTTTTTAGAGGCACTCTTTAATTACATAACATTTTAGGAGGATTAAAATACCTGTTTGACCGAGGTTTAAATATCAGAAACAAAAAGAGGTAAATAGATTGTTTAAAAAAAGCTTTGGCAATGTTCTGAAACGCAAAGAGACAACCAAACTACCCTACGTAACAAGTCTAGACTTCCATGATTTGAAAAAGAAGGATAAGGTCATTGAGGGAATTCCTGTAGTCTGCACAAGTTGCGGAGGTATTTTGACTAAAGCCAGTTTAATTGAGACTACCAAGTTAGGTCGCAGCTGGAATTGCGAATTTTGCGGAACCCTAAATATTATCGCAGCTGATGTTACATTACCAGATGATATTGGAGATGACATTGAATGGATCATTGAAAAGAAACCAGAAGATGATATAACAGTAGAAACAAAAATTGGTGCAGGAACAAAAGAAAATATTGCTGCGGTCATTGATGTCTCGGGTTCCATGGACGATGGCAAGTTAGAAGCGGTTAAACACTCTCTAATTCAATCACTAAAAGATCTAAAGCTGAATGCTCCATATTCTCGTTTTAGTTTAATAGCTTTTAGCACAGAAGTGTTTCTCTTCAATGCAAACGGCGAAAAAGTCCTTGAATTAGAAGGAGATGTACTCCATTCAATAAAGGGAATTGAAAAAGCGTTTACTAAAACAAAACTCGATTTTGCACCCATTTCTGACACAGCTGAAAAATGGATCAATACAGTCTCTCAACTTACTCCTACAAATTACACTTCTCTGGGCCCAGCTCTCTTAGGAGGGATAACTCTTCTAGGAAGGGTTGATGGTGGTGGACGACTGATTTTGCTCACTGATGGTCTGGCGAATGAGGGATTAGGCAATTTAGAAAGTTCGGCAACTGGTAAAAAATTCTACAAGGAATGCGCAGGTAAGTGTATGGACAAAAATGTCACAGTAGAGGTCATAGGGGTTGCCCCAGAAGATGATTCAAGCAGAATGGCTTTGGATGTACTCGGCAGATTAGCAGACGAAACTGGAGGAGAAATATTCTACATAACAGCGTCAGAGGTACAAAAGGCATTTGAACAATTAAGAAAGCGGGAGTATCTTGGTCGGGATGTGAACATTAGAGTCGTAACAGATACAACGTTTACGACACCTGCACCTATGAAAGTGGGTGCTGTTACTGAAGACAGAGAAGTCTTTTTTGAACTAGAGACAGCAGAAGAAGAGGTCAAGAAAAAAGAAGTTCCTATCCAAGCTCAAGTCACATATATCGATTCAGAAGGAAACAAAAGATTACGAGTATTGACTTCACGTTCAGCAGTGGTTGAAGAAGAAGTTGAGTTTAATAAAGCATATGATGCAAGAGTTGTTACTACAAATGTGGTGCAAGCTGCAGGCGGGAGTTACTACGAAGGAAAAACGGAAGAAGCTAAAGAAAGATTGAAGGAACTTAAAGATACGCTTGCGAAACAAGATGGAATTCAATTCCAAGAAGAAGCATTAAATGTCTTAGATGATCAAACTGCTGAGATTGATGAAGAAGAAGCTGAAATAGCTGAAAAGGCTGCAGCTCCAAGTGCAAGGGCGGCGAAAGGTCTTAAGAGGAAGAGAACAAGCGAGGAAGACCTCTTTTAGAGGTTGCAAAAGAATTCCTTAAGTAATAAGGATTGAAATAACAGGCTCTTCTCATCCATTCTCTTCTTTTTACTTTCAATTCTTGTTATAGCATATGCTCTTTTTTCACTTTCCTTCAATTTTTTATTTTTCGCAAAGTTGTTGACGAGCCCTAACTTTATGTTAGGATAGAGTAGTTCGTGCGCAATGAATATTGATAACGTCGCTTAATATTGCGCTTGCGGTTTCCTCACCACCCGCACCTCTACCAATAATTGTTATTTCTTTTGCTAGATCTGTTTGCAGTGATATTACATTGAGCGTTCCATTCACTGCAAGAGTAGAAGTAACTGGAATGAGTCTTGGTGCAACCTCTATTTGTCCGTCTTCAATGGATGCGATGTGCTTGATGAGAAAGTTATCATTCTTGGCGAGTTCAATAGCTTCTGGTGTTACTTTGGTTATGCCTTGGATAAAGACATCATCAATCCCTTTATTCATACCAAATAATCCGTTCGCCAGTATTACAGTTTTACTAGCCGCATCGATACCTTCAACATCTGCCGCTGGGTCTGCCTCTGCATATCCTAGCTCTTGAGCCGTTTTTAATGCACTTTCAAAAGAAGTCCGTTCATAAGTCATCTGAGTAAGAATGAAATTTGAGGTGCCATTTAGAATACCTCTAAGCGAATGAATAGTATTGCCTTGTAATGTTTCTCTTACGAGATTAAACACGGGGATGCCCCCACCGACGCTTCCTTCATACCTGAGAATACACCTGCCCCGCCTACACAGCCGTTGAAGTTCATTAAAAGCTACAACAAGAGGACCCTTGTTTGCCGTAACAACATCACATCCCTTCTTTATTGAAGAGATTATGTGTGATTTTCCTGGCTCTCCATGATCAATATTTGTAGGCGTAACTTCGATAACAAGATCCACATCAAGGTCATCGATAGATTCCATGAAAGAGAGATCATTTTTCCATGAAGAATGAGCTGTAAGATCCCTTATGTTCAGGATACTTTGCAAATCTAATCCATTTGAATCTAAGAATGCACCTCTACTTGTAAAGATTCCCTTAAATGAAAAGGATAGATCATATTTTTGTCTTAATTGATTTTGTTTCTTTGAAAATACTTGTGCAACGCCTTTTCCAACACTTCCAAAACCTACTAAAGCTATATCCATTGATATCAACCCCTGATTAGGAATAGCCCTTTTTCCATGCAGATTTCTTTACAAAGATTCATAGCTTCCTGAATCTCCTGTTCTGTGTTGCCAACAATCGAAAATTTCACGGTTGAAACTTCTTCTTTCTGTGTGATTTTTGCATTAACTTCATTCACTAAAACACCACTATCAAGAAGACGAATAATTGTATCTGTGATATCCTTCTGAAAAACATGTCCGATAAGAAGCACGATTTTCTTGAACCCTACAAATTCTTGCGCCCATTTTACTACATGTACACCCTGCTTCTCCATGAGAAGTTTAATATCTTCAATCACATCGATATTTTCAATTTCAAAATGAATTGACACAGGTGCAACGCCTTTTCCAACACTTAGAGACCTGCTATGAATAACTTGTAGAATATTTCCTCCTAGAGCAGATATTGGTTCTAAACATCTCACTAATTCCCCGGGGCGATCACTCAGTTCCACTAACAATTCAATTTTCAAAAGCTCACCACCAGAATAAATAGTCCTCCACAACTAACTTTACATAAGGTTTATAAGGCAGATGTACGATAGTGTGCGTAACTCCTTCTTAAGGGTGTTGTTGTTCGAGAGGTGTCTGTGTTGTGGAGGTCTAGTTTTTTCACACGAAAGATGTCGGTGTTGTGGAGGCCTAGTTTTTACTAAGATGACACCATCGGATTGTTTAGATTGCATCTCTCGGTTTTCTACTGAAATATCTTTTTTAGAACAAGATTACAAGCTTAATTCTTTTTCAAATGAATTTACAGTGCCCTTTTGGAGTTATTATACTTTTTATAGCTTTTATAGCTATTTTAGCTTCTATTTCCGCTTCTAAGCGGGGATGCAGCGATTGTTTGGAGGATTTTTTGATGGTTAAAGATTCTATCGTTGTGGTAAAGTTTGGAGGTTCATGCCTGGAATCGGGCGAGGCTATTGGAAAAGCTGCAGAACATATACTAAATGAATATGCTCAAGGAAAAGGTCTCGTGGTCGTAGTCTCGGCTTTGAATGGTACGACAGACAGACTCATCACGCTTGCACAATCTTGCACCAATGGAAAAGTAAAATCACATGAAATGGATGAAATCCTTGCTATGGGAGAACGCACTAGCGCTCGTTTGATGATGAGTTCACTCAGCAGCAAAGACATGGACGCCGTTTTAGTCGATCCATCCACAGCTATTTGGCCCATATATACTGATGACCACTATGGAAATGCAGAACCAGACCTGATTGAAACAAAAAGGGCAGTACATGAACACATCCTGCCTCTTCTTGGTGAAAACATAGTCCCTGTTATACCAGGATTTTTAGGTAAAGATAAATCCAATGGAAAAATAACGACGCTGGGGAGAGGTGGAGGTGATACCACTGCGGTGTTGCTTGGAAACTGTCTAAACGCTTCTGAAGTGATTTTAGTCAAGGATGTTGAAGGCGTTTACTCAGGCGATCCTAAAAAAATCGCGGAAACAACACTCATCGAACGATTGGATACCGAGGAAGTGATGTCGTTAACCTCGGCGGGAGCTAAGATCGTGCATAATAAGGCACTGAGGTTCAAACCGAAGGACATGAATATCCGTATCGTCGGATTCTATGACGGTCAGATCTCTGAGGGGGGAACGCTTATTAGTGGTGCAGTACTTCCAGATCTTCATGCCTCAATTTTCTCTAAAAGGTTGCAGATGATTACCATTGTCGGAAATGATGTCGTCAAAGCCGAGAATATGCACCTACTTATTAATGAGATACAGAAGATGGGATGCGAACTTGTCGGCGCCTCACTCGAAAGCAGAGCTGTGATATTTTATACAACTCTCCCTAAAGTCGGTTCGTTGGTTGAAACACTCCATAAGACAATGATTAAAGCGGGAATCGGTAAGGCAATCACCAGTCATGACGACCTCGCTCTTATCACGATCAGTGGACGAGATCTGGAGACCACGCCTGGAATTATAGAAAGGATTAGTCACCCATTTACTAATATCAACTTGTATGGTTTCCTGACGATTAATTCAAATATCCGTGTTTTTGTAAACTGGAACGAGAAAGATCATGCACTTGATCAGGTAAAAGAATCTCTTAATTTGTCTAATTGATAATAAAATTATTGGAGGCAATCTAATGAACGGAAAAGAAGTTAGATTAAATAGAATTTTAAAAAATGGTAAAGCACTCATTATACCAATGGACCATGGAGTGAGTCTAGGGCCTGTGAAAGGCATTGTAGATATGGATGAAACTGTTTTTAAGGTCGTGGAAGGCGGTGCAAGTGCTGTCTTGCTTCATAAAGGTATCATACGGTCTTTAAAAGCGGTCCCGAACTGTGGGCTCATTGCCCATTTCTCTGCAAGTACATCCTTAGGACCAGATTCCAATAAAAAGGTCAGGACAGGATCGGTCGAAGAAGCTATCAGACTCGGTGCAGATGCGGTCAGCCTGCATATCAACATAGGATGCAAAACTGAGCCAGAGATGCTACTCAAGCTCGGTGAATTCGCAGACAAGTGCGATAAATGGCAAATCCCATTGATTGCGATGATGTATGCAAGAGGAGAGAATGTAAAAGACCCTTTAGATCCATCTAATGTTGCAATGGTCTGCAGGATCGGTGCTGAACTTGGAGCAGACATCGTAAAATGCAACTATACAGGATCTACAGAGACTTTCAAAGATGTTGTGGCCGGATGCCCAGTACCAGTTGTCATTGCTGGAGGAGCTAAGTTAGATAATGATAAAGCAGTGCTTGAAATGCTTGAGGGAGCAATGACAGCTGGCGCCATTGGTGTTACTTTTGGAAGAAATGTATTCCAGCATGAAAATCCAACCAACATTGTTAAAGCAGCTGCCAAAATTGTTTATGACAGATGGACAACCGATGAAACACTGGAGGTCGTGAAAATTTGACAGGTAAACAGGTTATCCTTCATTTAAAGGGCAGTTTTGAAGAAATAAAAGAATTAGCAACTACCGCACTCGAAAAAGGACTCAACAGCTTTTTTTCCAACGATCCTGCGGTAATTGAAGGTTTAAAGCGATTAGGAAACGTGATGATTTTCTCTTCAGATGTGCCTGCTTCAGATATGGAGATAATAGAAGGCTGGAATTCAAAAAGAATGGACGAACTCATCAATGAAAACAAGAGGTTCGGCATCATTCTTAGTGTTGCTTCAAAGGAAGACGAGCAAAAAATCCTAGATGCCTCTGAAAAAGGGGCTGACATTGTTTTTGTTAACACTTTGAATTGGAAAGTCATTCCAGTTGAAAATTTGATTTCATATCTGCACAAGAGATCTACTAAACTCTTTAGTGTTGTAGACAGCGTGGAAGATGCCAAGTTAATGTTTGATACACTTGAAATCGGTGTCAACGGAGTGTTAATTATTCCTAAAAACATTGATGATATTTTAAATCTTGCGAAACTGATAGAGGATGTAAAAGGGAAAATCGACTTATCTGTCGCAAAAATCATAGAAATAAAAGAGGTAGGTATGGGAGATAGAGTTTGTGTTGACACTTGCAGCATCTTAAACAAGGGTGAAGGATTATTAGTGGGCTCGCAATCAAATTTTCAATTTCTTGTTCACGCAGAGACTATACAATCCGATTTTTGCGATCCGCGACCTTTTCGGATCAATGCAGGTCCCGTTCATGCATACGTTTCTTTAACAGATGGGAAAACGCAATATCTTTCAGAGTTAAAGGCAGGAGATGATGTTCTTATCGTAAGTGCAAATGGGGGAACAAGAAGTGCTGTTGTTGGGAGAGTAAAAATAGAGCGAAGACCACTTATTTTAGTGAAAGCAGAAAGCAATGGAATGATTGGAAAAACCCTTCTACAAAATGCAGAAACGATCAGACTTGTGTTATCAAATGGAGACACCATTTCTGTTTCCAAATTACAAGTAGGCGATGAGATTATAATTCATGTCGAAGGTGGTGGGCGACACTTCGGCGTGCCTGTTGACGAGTTTGTAATTGAACAATAGAACTTCCATATACGAAGCACAATGGTGAAAAAATCGATTTAGCAAAATAACAGTATATACCCAAAGGAGGGTTGTCAGGTCACTTCCGTAGAGAATGATTTCAGCGGGTCTTTATAAATAGTGATCAACTGCCCCTCCAGCAAAAACATCCATGAAAAAGGTACACCACAAGCTTTTTTACATAATTCGTCTTCAATATAACTGTTAAAAAAGAATTCCTTACTTCATAAGGATTGAAAATGTTTTGTAATTATTGAAGAGGCACACCGTTTTGCACTACGAGTGTTGCAAAAGAATTCCTTAAGTAAAAAGGATTGAAAGAAAAATCTGCCTGCGCTTTTTATTTTCTTAGACATACTAGCGTTGCAAAAGAATTCCTTAAGTAAAAAGGATTGAAAGACACTCTTCTGATAATGAGTTAATGTGTATCATAAGTTAAACTTTCATTTATAAGATGCTGTCTATCGTTTTTTATGGAAAGGGCAAACTTTAATGCAAATGCTGCAATCATTACCTTGTTCACACCAAAAACTGATGCAACGTTCTCCGTTTACAGTCCATTTTAATACTCCGTTTTTAACTTCTTTCTTGCCGTTGAGTGCATGGGCAGGACAACTGTTGACGCAGCTGTCACAATCTTCACAATATTCTTGTACCCCAAAGTCAATTGGCTTATCTGGAGTAATTGGAAGGTCAGTAATCACTTTGCAGATCCTAACTCTTGGTCCAAACTGCGGTGTGATCAACATACCATGTTTTCCCTGTTCACCTAACCCCGCATCAATTGCAAGAGGAATACTCAACGCAGTATCATTAGCGCACGGAAGAGCACGATAACCTAAATTTCGAATATATTCGGCCAAATGGCTTGCGACAAAGGCCATTTTGGAGTATCCAAGTCCAGTTGCTGCAGAAACTTCAATATCCGACATCATGAATTTTTCATAGTCCATCTCTATTGCCATTACAATGGCAAATTTGAATTCCTCGAAGGGAATGTTTATTGGATCATTTTGTCCATTCAATCTGTTATAGGAATGAGAATAGATCCAAAACTCGTTCAATGCAGTTATTCCTACTAGACTTGCTCCAAAAAATCTGCCCACATTTTTTATTTTCTCAGATATTTCAGCAGGGTCGCTGATTGTGATCTTATGAACAATGGTTTGTGCATCCAGGTTTTCGTCAGTACTTTCAAGACTTTCCCACGAGTAGAGCCCCTCATTTCCGTGCATAAATCCCGCGTGGTTTCCTAAATTATCTGCCAGATACCACGAGGCATCTCTAAACGCGTAAGCTTCTGGTGTTTTTTGAATCCGCTCATTTCGCCTCTGTTGATACTTATGTTTCAATTCTTTAAGTACAGGATCCCATGTTGTACGGCTTAATACAGTTTGCTTCTGATTTAAGCGTTTGAGTGGTCCAATGATTTGATAGGTTGGTTTTTCAACAATTGTCGCTTTCAATTGCACACCCAGTCAGTAAAGAAAATATCTAAGATTTAAATTTTTACATATTTGTATTAGAGGCTCATATGAACAGCGAAATGATCAGCAGGATAAATATAAGAAAAGAGAATAAGAGCAACCAGACACATCGAAGGACGTTCTTATACTTACGCTGGTTTACAGTGGAGATTGAATAGATCTTATTAGCTAAAGATCGTAATACCGAAGAAAAATTGTTGAGTTGCTCTTCAACATCATCGATGTATTCATTCACGTCCTTGTATCCGAGAATTTGCCTATAGTAGCATATATTTTTCGACGGTGGAATCCCATATCCCGTATGGGCGAAATTGTTCTTATACTAAAGAACAGACTTGCTCCGCTGCATAAGAGATACGCGCCGAAAAAACTAATTTTGATGTAGTCTTTTAGAGTTACAAGATCAAAGAATCCAGGAATGAAACTGGCCAGTGCAAAAACAACGGTCAGCATGATACCGTTGACTGTGAGGATGGACGTGGCTTTACTGTCTGCTAACTCTATTAGACGAAAATTCCTCTCATGAATAAATTTGATGACCTCTAGTTTTTCTTGCTCTTCAAGAGTCTTTTCAAGTTCTTCCAAAGGCATCCAACTTATGAGTTGTTTATTTCCTAATCAATGGAGAATATATATGCTTAATAAATGGCGTCATCCATCTTAAAGACGCACTCAATTGCATTCTCAGTCAGTAAAGAAAAGAAATATGATTTAACTTTATCGGTAGAGGATATACAAAAGAAGAGGATGATGTCATCTCATCTGTTTTTCTACATTACATGCCTTATACTGTGTCTTAAGCATTTAATTCTTCCATAGTATCAGTGACACATACTGGCGATGAAAAAACAGGTTCTAAGTCATCTAACCATCCTGCTACCTTGTCCAATCTCCTTCTAAAAACTCTTCCAATTTTTGAAGGATGTTTTGCCTGATGATATTTGAAAATAAAGTGTTCTTCATTAGGAGTAATCCCTATGATTTCTATTTTTCCGGTTCTATGTGACATAACATACCTAAATCTTTTACTTTGTCCATTAAGCATTGCTTTAGCATTTTCAATGAGTTTATAACCTCTGTACAATGAAACTTGAAAATGACGCTTAACTCTTTTCACAGGTCGGCATTGAAATACATAATATGGATTAACACCAATACTTACTAATTTATTTTGTAGTTCAGCTAAAGTATCAGCATTATCGTTTACACCCTTTAATAAAACTGCTTGATTGCTTATAATTAAACCACAACGAATAAGTCTATCAATAGCATCAGTTGATTTGTTAGTGATTTCTCGTGGGTGATTAAAATGTGTAACTATGTAAATTCGTCTATTCTTTTTTGAATGGCTTTCCAATACCTCTAATAAGTCAGGATCTCCTAAAATTCTGCCTGGGAACGTTACAGGAACTCTAGTTCCAAATCTGATAAAATTTAGATGAGAAATAGGAGACAGTAATTCCAGAAACTCTTCGATCAATTGAGTCGGCAAAACAAAAGGATCGCCCCCGCTGATTAGCACGTTGTTAATCTCTTTATTATCATTAATATAGTTTGCAGCCTCACTGAATTTGTTTATAATTTCTTTGTTTGGTAGACCAACTAAGCGCTTTCTGAAGCAATATCTACAGTATGCAGCACATCTATTTGTCGCCAAAATCAAAACTGTTTGTGAATATTTATGTTGCAAACCTACTAATTTCGTGTTTTCACATTCTCCACTAGTATCATATATACCCGAAGCATCTAGTTCCTCAATTGATGGAACTATCATCTTTCTAATGGGATCATGTGGGTCATTTGGATCAATTAATGACATATAATATTGTGTAATGCACATAGGATGACGTTTTACAACTTCCTTCAATTTCTGTTCTTCTATATCGGAAACTTCTATAAAATTATTAAGTTTTTCCAGGGAGTTTATAGATACTTCTAGTTCGTCTTCATAAGTCAAATTTATCAGCTCATAACTTTCTCTCTTTCAAATCTTAGATAACACCTTTTAGAAGCATCCAAAGATTCTAGAGGATAGAAATGGGAAATATGTCACGGAAAACTAATATAGTCTTCCAAAAAAAGGATATGCAAAAAGCGGTATCCCAAATAGTTGTATTGCCTATCAATCAATTATTTCCAAATTATAATATGCGAGTTTTTTATATATATATTGCTATTATGTTCTTTAAAATCAGTTCTTTTTTAATTCATCATTTGCCTATATATATGTATATACTATATTGATCTAACTTGTGTTTGAGTTTCTTATTTCATCGCTTACGGAATTACTCTGTGATTCTCTCTCAGTAATACTATCTAAAGCTTCTTCAATCCTCTTAAAAAGATTAGTGTCAATATCTTCTTTTTTCATCTCAGTAAGCGGCTGAATTGCGCGTTGGTCTCCAATTCGTCCAAGTAGTTGCACAGCCTTTCTTTTGACACCTGCATCTTCATCATTCAAGGCGACAATTAGTGGACCAATTGCAAGTTCTTCATCAAGATGCCTCAATGATTCTGCGGCACGCCATCTAACTCCTGGGTCCTCATCATATTTTAAAGAATTGAGCAACTCCACAATTGCGCCTTTATCTCCTAAAAAACCAAGCACCTCTACAATTTTTCGGCGGATTCCTGCGTCTTCATTTGCTAGCGCTTCAGTTAAGGGGTTGACGGCTCTTTTATCTTTAATAAATCCTAATGCCTCTATGATTTTCCAACGAACGCTTTCATCATGATCGTTTCTCAATGAATCAAGCAATGTTAATACGGTTCTTTTATCCATGTATATTCCTAATGCTTCAGCTGCATAGAAACGAACTTCATCATTGTCATCATCAAGTACTCCTGTAATCGGTGCCACAGCTTTTTCAGCACTATTTTCAATATGACCAAGTGCCCATGTCGCATTCATTCGAATATTATTGTTGTCTTCATCCAATGCTGCAATAAGAGGATCTACTGCTGAAAAACCAATTTTCGTTAACGCTGAAGCCGCCCATCCCCGAATCTCTCGACATTCATCATTTAATGTTTTGATTAAAGGCTCTATAGCACGATCATCTCTAATTGCGCCTAATGTTCTAACCACCTCGCCTCGAACATCCGCATCCTCATCATTTAAAACCTCAATAAGTGGCTCAACAGTCAGAGGATCTCTAAGATTCCCAAGAATATACGCGGCGTTTTTTCGAATAATACTATCTTCATGTTTCAACGCATTAATCAGTATGTTGATTTCTTTTCGTCGCTTCGCAAGAGTGCGAAGTAAATAGGCAACATCGTCTCTTAAACTTGAACTTTTATCCTCTAACTCATATAGAAGCCGTATTATTCTATCTTCAGTAGTTTCAGGCATGTCTTCTGTTTCTGACAAGTAATCCTGTCCTCCACACTGTAGAGCAGGCGTTATATTGTCTTTTGAATTTTGATCCATAATAAGTTACTGTACACTGCTTATTATTATTTTTTGTTCTCATTCTTGTCAGAATTATTTTTGTCGTCAAAAACAAGATAAAAATGCTTTGAAAGGTCATTAAGAAGAGATTTCCCCTATCTTATATAACCTTTAGCTTTGAGCAATTCAGCGTTTAAGATTCCACCACCAGCAGCTCCTCTTACGGTATTATGACTTAAACTCACAAATTTCCAATCAAACACATTATCTTTTCGGAGTCGGCCAACGGTTACAGCCATCCCTTTGTCATTATCTCTGTCCTTCCGTGGTTGTGGCCGGTCTTCATTGTCAGTGTAAATAATTGGCTGTTTTGGTGCAAAAGGTAAATTCAACTCTTGAGGTACGCTCTTGAAGTCTTTCCAAATTTTTAAAATCTCCTCACGAGTCGGGACTTTATCCTTGAACTTAACATT
>Ga0180437_10005265_pt1 | contig 17795 bp, 15 predicted proteins | sample SS_ome_4_FD_132410 | JGI IMG/M metagenome (GOLD analysis project Ga0180437, IMG submission 132410) | Hypersaline lake sediment archaeal communities from the Salton Sea, California, USA - SS_3_D_1 metaG | ecosystem: Environmental > Aquatic > Non-marine Saline and Alkaline > Hypersaline >... | reverse complement strand
ATACCTATAGGAAAAATTTTAAAACTTAAACTAACTTTTTAGAAACGGCACTAGAACCTATTAATCCAACGCGGTTTCGTCCTTATAGCTCGGCACAAATGTTTTCCAACCCATTTTTTCTTCCACAGATCTGGCGAAGTATTGTGCTGTCTTAAACTCGCCGTGTGTTACGAAGAGCTGCTTGGGTTTCGTTTTGAATCCGGACAGCCACCTGAAAAGTTCATTTCTGTCTGCATGAGCAGAAAATCCGTTTATCTTTTCGATACGCGCTTTGACTGGGTAATTCGCTCCAAGGATACGGACCTGCTTTTCACCATCAAGTATCTGCCTACCCAGAGTGCCTACCGCCTGATAACCTACAAATAGAATCGTACTCTCTTCTCTGGCTATATTATTTACGAGGTGATGCTTTATCCGGCCGCCAGTGCACATACCAGAACCTGCTATGATAATGGCCGTTCCTTTCAGATAGTTAATAGCCTTTGACTCATTTTTAGAACGTACCAACTTTAATTTTGAAAAATTAAACGGAGATAGATTCTTATTCACGATCTCAGTCATTCCCTCATCGAAAAGCTCTGGGTGTGCTTCGAATACCTTGGTGACACTAACCGCCATTGGGCTATCAAGGAATACTAAAAGATTAGGAATACGTTTTGCATTTACAAGCTGGTTTAGTTGATATAGTAATTCCTGTGCACGTTCGATTGCAAAACTCGGGATGACTATATTGCCTCCGTTCTTACAGGTTTGGTCTATGATCTCAACTAATTTATCATCTACGTCCTTGGTATCTTTATGCAGGCGATCACCATAAGTCGATTCAACAGTTATGTAGTCTGCTTTCTCTATAAGTGTAGGGTCCTCAAGAATGGGTCTGTCCCATCTGCCAACATCACCTGAGAAAACTAAAGTTCTCTCTTTGCCATTTTCATTTAACACAAACTCTACCATGCTCGAGCCAAGAATATGTCCAGCATCGTGAAATTGGACCCTAATACCTTTTGTTACCTGTACAGGTTTTTCATAAACACTTTCAGAAAAGTGGGAAAACACCGCTTCGGCATCCTCCACAGTATAAAGGGGTTTTTCAGGGTATTTGCCTTTTCTGTTTTCCCGTTTATGCCTTTTCTTTTTGAATTCAGCATCTTCTTCCTGCAATCTTGCGGAATCTAAAAGAACTATACGAGCAATCTCAGAGGTCACTTCTGTACAGTGGATTTTACCAGTGAAACCCTCTCGAACCAATTTGGGAAGAAGGCCACAGTGATCCAAATGAGCATGTGTGAGGACGACGGTATCTAAGCTATCCGGCGGCACTGGAAAAGGCTCCCAGTTTCGACCACGGTATTCTCTTTCCTGGTAAAGCCCACAGTCTATCAATAATTTTACTTCGTTTGTTTCAAGGAGATACCTTGAGCCAGTTACGTTTTGAGTAGCTCCTAAGAATGTCAGTTTCATCTTCCTTTTTATACCTCAAAAAATTTCAAAATTTATCATTTTTCTGGCACTTTGATCTAATGTAACATTAAGACACCATAAACCTAAATTAATTTTAATCATTTATTTTTACTGAGCACTACTATACTCCACCCATTTACTTGTACAGATCCGCCTTCCTTTAAGTGCTCACCTGACTGTAATATTTCTGGTGGTACGGTGTCGACAACCTTTTCCCATTGATCATTACTGCTACGGGTCGGTATTTGAAATTTGATTTCCTGCTCACTGGAGTTGAACATAATATAAAAGTCTTGGTCAACTACTGGTTCACCTTGGGACCCTGTTTTGTCAAGCTGTCCGTTTAGAAAAACGCCGAGTGCCTTATTAGAAGCTGTCTGCCAGTCTTGGTCTGTCATCTCCTCACCATCCGGACGATACCAGCCGATATCCTTGATACCTTTTTCCCAGATAGGCTTACCTTGGAACCAGTCCCTCTGGTGGAAGACAGGATGTTCTTTTCTCAATCTTATAAGATGCATAACAAATTCCCTTAGTTGCTCATCTTTGTTTTCCCAATTGATCCAGGAAATTTCATTGTCTTGACAATACGTATTGTTGTTGCCTTTCTGAGTCCTTCCAATTTCATCTCCGTGAGATAACATCGGTATTCCCTGTGATAATAATAAGGTCGTCAGAAAATTGCGTTTTTGCTTTTGACGAAAGTCCAAAACAGCTTTATCATCGGTATCGCCTTCTGCGCCACAGTTCCACGATCTATTATCATTGATTCCATCTTGGTTATTCTCCTTATTTGCTTCGTTATGTTTTTGGTTGTATGAAACAAGATCATTTAACGTCAAACCGTCGTGACAAGTAACAAAGTTGATACTTGCAAAGGGTTTACGGCCTGTATTTTCATAAAGATCGGAACTGCCCAAAAGGTTCTTTGCAAATTCCCCCAGCATGTTTGGTTGTGACCGCCAGTAATCACGAATACAGTCACGATATCTACCATTCCATTCACACCACTTCGTAGGAAATTTTCCTATTTGGTACCCTCCTTCGCCAATATCCCAAGGTTCTGCGATAATTTTAACCTGATTCAAAACAGGATCTTGATGGATAATATCGAAAAAAGATGATAGCCGGTCTACGTCATGCAATTCTCTTGCTAATACCGGTGCCATATCAAACCTGAAACCATCCACCTGCATCTGGGTTGCCCAGTATCGCAATGAATCCATAACAAGTTGCAGTGTGTTAGGATGACGCATGTTCAAACTATTGCCGGTGCCGGTATAATCCATATAGTATTGCAACTGTTCATCTTTCAATCGGTAATAAGCTCCGTTATCAATCCCCTTAAAACAAAGCATCGGTCCAAGATGATTGCCTTCGGCGGTATGGTTGTAAACAACATCTAAAATAACTTCAAGTCCGGCTTCGTGAAGAGTTTTAATCATCTGCTTAAACTCTTGCACTTGTTGGCCTGATTGGCCTGCAGAAGAGTATTCATTGTGCGGTGCAAAATACCCTATGGAATCATAACCCCAGTAGTTTCTAAGACCACGCTCTATGAGATAATGGTTATGTATAAATTGGTGAATCGGCATAAGTTCAATTGCCGTGATGCCCAGATCTTTGAAATATTTGGTAGAGGCAGGATGTGCCAAAGCTGCATACGTTCCGCGTATTTCAGGCGGAATATCGGGGTGTGAAGCTGTAAAGCCTTTAACGTGAAGTTCATATATTACAGTCTCGTGAAGTGCGATAGCAGGCTTTTGTACCCCGCCCCAGTCAAAGGCTTGCTCTGTGACTACGCTTTTGGGAATAAATCCTGCATTATCTGTTTTTTCGAGTGAGCTGAGTGGGTCCGCTTGTTCATAGGGAAAAACACCCTTGTCCCACTGTACCTGGCCTTCTATTGCTTTAGCATAGGGGTCTATCAATAATTTTGCAGGATTACATCTGTAACCTTTAGCCGGATCCCACGGACCGTGTATGCGATAATCATAACGCTGTCCCGGCCTGACTTCAGGCAGATATCCGTGCCAGCAGAAAGCGTGCCTTTCCGGTAGATCCAACTGTTCTTCTTTGTCGTTTTCAGCAAATAGGCAAAGCTGAACTTTCTCCGCAACTTCAGAGAAAATTGAAAAATTTGTTCCTTTACCATCATAAGCAGCTCCCAAGGGATATGCTTCTCCAGGCCATATATCCATAACTCTACCTTTCTCTAAATTGGCAAGTTCAGTTAATAGATAATTTATAATGCCGCTTGCAGAATATTACCTACGCCTACTAAAGATATCAGTTGTCAAAGCTTAGTCTTGAGGCAATCACTTCGAAAGCAGCAGCCTAACTGGTCGCATTGGCCATTTGATTTGTCGTAACAAGGATTGTTTCCTTCGGCTTTCTGGACAGCGTGGATCAGTGCTGTTTTTTTCATTTTGCCAGGATTAATCCCTAATGGTTTTGCTTTTTGTCGTAATTGGGCCATTTTCATAATCATCTCCTGTATTAAAAGAATTTTTAGCTTACAACAGAGCTTAGGTGTTCACCATTATCTTTGATGAATTGTTTTTTATTGACTGAAGCGGAATCGATACTGGCTGAACGTTTCTTCGTGACAGCACTTTGCGACATCTAAACTTCAGGTTATTAAGGGCGTTCATAAAATTTATATAGCAATCATAGGGGGAATCGTAAGGATTGAAATATTTGTGAACATCGCCATCAGCAAACCATTTAGTGCACATATAGTAGAAATGATCCGAGCATTGCAGTCTTCGCCAGTCCCTGAGGATATCAGACTGCTTTGTGCTTTTGACCTGCTGTTCAAGCTGGTAGAGCTTGGTTAATGCATCTTGTTGCATTGGATTCCCACACCAGGCTGAAAGGTCACGTTCGATATCCGCCCAGCTTATGGTGTATGGAACGTCAATTTGGCCTACAGGGGAATAAGAGGCAATAACTTCACTTGGAGTTTTGAAATCATTATCAGGATGCTTTAGAATCTCTCCTGGAAATTGCCTAATAAATTCAAAAATACCGGTGTCTTCCCACTGATGTTCGCCAAATGTCTCATAGTCCATAAAGAGATTGACAACATAACCGTTGCCATTCACCGAATTGACCCAGGCAGCAAATTTATCTGCATGTAACGGCCATTGATTCCATGCTCTGTTCGAGAAACGAAAGGCGATATCGTCACTGAGACGGTAATTTTTAACCAATAGCTTTAATTTTTTACAGCTGACAGGACGATATACGTAATTAGGACTCTTCCAACCGAGAATATGATCGGCCCCTTCTGCCAACATACCTTCAAACATGCCTGTCTGCTCGATGAACTTAGCCAGGTCATTACTGTAGACAAGTTCGGTGTTTCGAAATATCCTTGGCCTTTGGCCGAAATAGTCTTGAATGTTTTCTACATGAAGCCTTATTTGCTCGATAAATTCCTCCTGTGAATACAAAGAACAAAGACTATGATGATATGTCTCAGCCATAAACTCTACACAACCTGTTTGTGCCAGTTCCTGAAATGTTTCTAAAACTTCCGGTGCGTATTCTTTGAATTGTTCAAGTAGAATACCTGTGATACTGTATGATATCCGAAACTGTCCATCATAGCGGTCAATCAGCTTCAACATTAACCTGTTTGCAGGCAGATAGCACTTTTTGGCTACCTTGCAGCAGATTTGTGCGTTTTTTTCTTCATCAAAGTAATCGCTTGTAGTATCGAAGATAGTATAATTCCGCAACCTGTATGGTTGATGAACCTGGAAATAAAAACAAACCGATGCCATCATGCACCTCCTTTTTCCGATTATTAAACTAAACTTTTACCAGCATTTGTCCGTATATCTGTTCAATCCGTGATGCTGCGTCTTGCCAGCGCAATTTCAACGCCTCCTTATGACCGTTTTCTCTCAAACTGGTCCTCAAGGGTGCATTTTCCAATACCGCGATAATTTTATTTGCCATCTGATCCACATCCCAGAAATCCACTTTTAGAGCATGTCTGAGAACCTCTGAGATACCACTTTGCTTGCTGATTAATACAGGAACATTGTGCTTTAGTGCTTCCAGCGGTGTAATTCCAAAGGGTTCTGATACGGAAGGCAGAACGTATAAGTCCGCCATTGTGTAAGCTTTATCTACGTCTGCGCCGTGCAAAAATTTGGTAAAAAGAACCTTGTCACCAATCCCCATGCTGGCAGCCATTTCAATCATCCGGTACATCATGTCACCGCTGCCAGCCATTATAAACTTAACGTTATCGATCTTTTCCAAAACTTTTTTGGCAGCCGCTATGAAATACTCAGGCCCTTTCTGCATGGTAACACGGCCAAGAAACAGAACAATGCGCTCATTTTTTTCAGGCAAGATAAGATTGTTGTTCTTGTCCTCGGTCATTTCAATACCATTGTAAACCACCTCTACCTTCTCAGCTGGTACTCCATAATGTTTTACAATAATATTCTTGGTGTAATTACTCACCGCAATAACCTTGTCAGCTTCGTGCATTCCCATACGTTCTACATCATAGACCATTTTGTTAACGTGAATGCCACTGCGGTCGAACTCTGTAGAATGTACGTGCACAATCAAAGGTTTTCCGCTATCTACTTTCACCGCAAAACCAGCCGGGAAGGTCATCCAGTCATGGGCGTGTATAACATCAAAATCCTGCAACGTTGCTAATTTTCGAACCTTGTTGGCATACCGGCCTACCATCTCATGAATGTTCCAACCGTAGATATCATGCTCTTTGCTGGCATTTGAAGACCATGTCCGCATTTCTCTGAACTTCTTTTTTTGGCTTCCTCTTGCTGAAAAATCAAGGTAAGGTCTCAAAGGTGAATGGATTTTCTGAAAACTAATATTTTCAAACTCAGGCATATACTCGGTTAAAATCTTTCCTTCCGAGCTTACCAGGTTTACATGATTTGGAGAAGCATTTGAAATTACTGTCGGCAGAACGAAGGTGATATTAATGCCCCTTTTTGCCATCGCTTTTGTAAGATGGTAACATGCGGTACCCAGACCTCCACTTATACAAGGAGGAAATTCCCATCCTAACATAAAAGTTCTCATAATTTAACCTTACTTGAGATTCAATTAGCTATTTTCCAGAACAGCTTTGGCAATGATCTGCCAACAATCTGTCAATTTCATTTTTTGAGAGTTTTTGAGCCAGATTTTTACTGAGATATAATTTACCTTTAAGCACTTGCCTTATTGCCGCTATGATCTTTTCAGACAGTTCATCCTTAGTAATGTACCCTCTTGCACCTGCGCGTAAGGCACGTTTGACATGTATCAGTTCGTGGCTCATAGAAAATATTAGTACAATTATATCTGGGCACAGGGCCTTTATCTTTTTTATCACTTCTATGCCGGTATCACCGTTCAGCAGCATATCCACAAGAGCCAAATCAATTTTTTGCTTCCTGACAGCATTAACAGCCTCTCTAATATCGCCGGCTTCAGCGCAAACCAGAAAGTCATTTTCACGATTAATAATCTGCGTTAATCCTTCGCGTATTACGGGGTGATCGTCCACAATCAAAATCCTTGTTTTATCCTTTGTTTCAATATTTGGCTTTTTTTTACTTTTCATGAAATCCTTCTTCTCGTACATATATGCGAGATATTATTTGGTTTTGTTTGCTAACCATATTCAAAGCATCCTTGAAAACTGGCTCCGATTAAATTTTTCAACGGTTTCTCGAACCGAACCCGTCATTCCCAACAGCACTCTTATTTCATTTTTACATAGCTCCCTCAATTGGTTACATCCACAGCCGCCTGCCAGGATAAACTTGACCATATGTTTCTTTAGTAAATCGGTAAGTAGCTTTCCTGACGCAGGATCACTGAAGTTTATCAAAGGATTAAGTATTGCTTCATATTCCAATGTTACCGGATCCACTACAAGCCAGTGAGAGCATTTATCTGGCCTTGTTCCCACATGGGCATCCAGCGTTGACCCTGTTGAGGTTACTGCAACTTTCATATACTCAATCTTTTGCAACAAGTTTTGTTATAGACTATCCTAAACTCAAACCGAGCTTAGAACAGGCAATCTATTATCCGATAATAACGTCCATTTGGGTTGTGTAAATCAGAGTGGAGTCTGTATTTGTTGTCGGTGAAAATGCTTACTCTTATGTAAGAAAACGGTTGAAAGACTATAAAAAAAGGTTGTGAGTAATGGTTGTTTTCAAAGGATTTTTTGGTTAGACTTGGAATTCAGAGGCCGAAAGCAGTTAGCTGGATATAAGCAGAACTATTTTCTATCCTCACTTTTTGCCCATTTGATAGCATATTGCAGAAGCTCGGTGGCACTGTCGAGATTCAGTTTTTCCTTTAGCCGTCCGCGGTAAGTTTCAACTGTTTTTACACTTAAATGGAGATTCTTGGCTATTTGTGAAGCCTTGAGACCTTCAGCAATTAAACGAAAGATTTCAAATTCACGGTCACTGAGATTCTCTATTGATGTCGCGGCCTTATCGGTTTTATCGCCAGCGATTTTTTGCAGGAGCTTTTTCGAAATAGTATCACTGACATATATTTCACCTTTTAAAACTGTGCGAATTGCGTGAACTATGTTCTCAGATACCACCTCTTTCATAAGATATGCCCTGGCACCGGCTCGAAGGGCTCGCTCAGCATAAATCGATTCATCATGAACGGAGAGAACAACAACGGGCAATTTGGGGTACTTTGTTTTAATACTTTTAGTAAGTTCAATACCATCTGAATTCTTTAGAGATATATCCACAACAATGATATCAGGTTTAAGCTTTGCGATGGCTTTCATAGTTTGGTGGGCATCATCAGCACCACCGCATACATTAAGGTCCTGCTGGTGGTTAATAATTGTGGTAAGTCCATCCCGTACGACTGGATGGTCATCGACCAAAAGTATCTGAGTTTTTATTTCATTCTTTTTAGCCTGTTTTTTGGCAGTCACCATAAAGTTTCTCTTCGAGATATTAGCCTTTTCTATTTGCAAATGTACAGGTTACTGTAGTGCCGCCTTTATCGCCTTTGCGAATATCGAGCGAACCTCCTATCATGCCTGTCCGGTACTCCATTATCTTCAACCCCAGTCCTTTCTTATTCATGGGCATCGTCTTTGGAAAATCCTTACCGTCATTTTTAACCGACAGGATACATCCATCATCCGTCGAATTCAAATTTATATGTATTTTTTTTGCTTTACCGTGTTTTACTGCATTAGTAACAGCCTCTTGGGCTATACGGAAAAGCTGCTTTAACTCTATATTGTTGTCGATCGACACGGGTGTTGAACAATTAAATCGACACTTCACTCCCAGCACCTTTTCTGTATTAGTGGCCAGAGCTTTTAATGCTGATGGTAATCCGCCGGCTTCGATATCAACAGGACTGAGCATTGCAGCAAGACCTCGCATTTGAGTTATCGCTTTATTGGCAAGTTTTGATATTTCTAAAGCATCTTTCGAACCTTTTGATGATTGGTCCGTAAGATTCAGCGCCAAACCCTTGCTCTTTACAGCAATACCGGTAAGGGCCTGTCCCATGCTGTCATGCATTTCACGACCTATTAGCCTTCTTTCTCTTTCTGTTATTGCCAGCACCTCTCTTTCCAATCGCCTATGGTCAGTAATATCTCTCTCATTTGTTGCGATTGCAAAGGGCCTGCCTACCTCATCTCTTACCAGCATTGCGGTAAGAGAAATATCAAGCGTACGGTCATCTTTAGCAATACGCTTTGTATCAAGAAATTCAATGTCTCCTCCTTCTTTGAGCCTCTCAATAACTGCTGCAATCTCCTCTCGCTTATGTCCAGGGATGATTTTGCTTATGTTCATTTTAAGTGCTTCTTTTTCACTGTAGCCATAAACTTTTTCAGCACCGTGATTCCAGGAAATGATGTTCCCACTGAAACTCTGTACTGTTGTGGGATCTGGCGAATTCTGTACTATTGCAGCTAATAAACGCAATTCATTTTCCATCTCTTTGCGTTTGGTAATATCATGGCCTACGCAGAGAATCTCGGTGATCTTTCCATGTTTATCGCGAACAGCTTTATTTGTCCAGGCAATCCAGACTCGCCGGCCATCCTTACAGATATTCTCATTTTCATTGACAGCATAAAGCTCAGGTTGGCGGCTGATATCTCTAATCATTTTTGCGAGATTACGGCCAAAGCTGTCTGTTTTGGGGACGATTGTGCCGATGACGTTTTTACCTATTATTTCCCGCTCACCGAATCCGAACAACTTTTGAGCAAATTCATTAAAAAATGTAATCTCGCCCTTAACGTTTCTACGAATGATAATACAGTCGGCATTTTCGATAAGCTGACGGTATTTCCCCTCGCTTGCCTGCAGGTTTAGCTCTGTCTGATGAAGTCTGGCTTTGACACTCCTGAGATTTTCTGACTGCTTTTTCATGCTTTTACTTATCGCTTGACTTTCTCTTTTCGAGTCATCGTGTTTTTTATTATTTGTTATTGCTTTCTTATTTCCCATTTTTAACATTACTTCTAGGGAATAAATCAAAAATGCAAGTTAGCCATAATCCTTATTTTAATAAGTAACCACGGGTTGTCAAGGAAGATGTTTAGCTGTAACTCCAATATTAAGCAATACTTATATAGTTGGTCATTGAGCGGCATCACATATATAAGAGGTGTAACACTTTTGCAAGCAATGGCTGTGAAATCTAATCCTCCAAGCAAGAGAATAATCCTAACTTAATCAGGGCCTTTTTGAAGAATGCTTTTCGATACATGATTTATGTGGGGGATGTGTCTTACATCCTGAGGGGGTAATTCGTCCTACACAAAAAACAGACTCTACTCTGATTTACAAATCTTCACACCTGGTTACCATCTGCTATAGATTTATATGAAGAACAGAAGAATGGTATTGACGTGAAATGATAATGTGTGAAACGGCGCCGGATAAGACTTCACGGTAACCCACAGAGACGGAGTCCATATGAAATTCAAAGTTTACTAAATTGATAAGGCCGAAATGACTGCAATAAAGAAAGTAGAAGTGATTTTAAGGAGGAGGCTCAGATATGAAGATGGTGTTATCAAAAGCAGGTAAAACGGCGAAGTGGGCAGTTGTAGGTGCAATAAAAGGAACCGGGGACACAGTAGAATCTATAATAAGAGCAACCCAGGACGTGTTGCTTACCACGGTAGATGGCGTAGCTCAGGTTGTGGTGGCAACAGAAAAAGCTGCAGGTCAGATTGTTGCCGGAGCTATTGAGGCTGCTTCTGACGCCGGTGAGGATATTGGCATAGCTATAAAGTCTGCTGTCAAAGGTGTGGTTAAAGGTGCTTCAGAGGTTGGCGCCGATGTTGGTAAAACAGCAGTCGCTGCAGTTGAAGGCGCGGCTAAAGCTGCTGGTGAAATAGGTGCTGATACTGCCGAGGCTATGGAACAAGCAACCACCGGAGCAATAGAAGCTGCAGAAGAGATTGGAAGCGATACCGCACAAGCTGTGCGCAAAGTGCTTAAAACTGCGGTCAAAGGTAAAACCAATAAATAACTGGTAGATATTATCTTCATTGTATTCTCAAAGAACGTGAATTTTAATTAAAATTTGAAACATAAATTTGGAGATTATTAAAATGGCAGGTAATCCAAATTGCAAAAAGCCCGAACACAACAAAATGCACATTTGTGCGCTAAAAGAGAGCGGATACAACAAGAAAAACCCAGAGAAATTCAAACAGATGACATCCCCAACACCGTACAAATGCGAAAAATGTGGAGCAAAGGCCAAGAAAAGCGAAAATCTATGTAAACCGGTTAAGCTTTAGAAACCGTTAAGCAAGCAAAACAATTATTATTTTTCTAAGAAGAAAGGAGGTACACTCATGGCACTTGTACCAGTAAAAAAAAGAGAGCAAAGCAGGGGTGAATTAGCACGGCTTCATGATGAAATGGACAACTTGATTGGCAGTTTTTTCGGAGACTGGGATTGGCCTGTTTGGGGCCGCACTCGTTGGCCGGCAATTGACATTGCCGAAAAAGACAATGATTTTATAATAAAAGCTGAGGTCCCTGGCTGTAAGGCTGATGACATTGATATCTCTGTCCACGGAAATACACTGACCATCAGTGGCGAGAAAAAACAGGAGGAAGAGAAAAAGGAAAAAGGTTATTACCATGTTGAACGCTCTTACGGCAGCTTCCGGCGCGATCTGAATCTGGGAAGTGAGATAGACTCGGCAAAGATTGCAGCTACCTACAAAGACGGTGTTCTAACCGTAACCGTTCCAAGAAGTGAGAAAGCAAAACCGGTCAAAATCAAAGTCAAAGAAACATAAAACATAATAAACAAACTGGCTTCGGTTGGTGGGACAAAATCCGATGTACTGGAAGCGGGCCTTTTATTTTTTAGGCAGCAACTTAAAAAAGGTAATGTATCTGATATTGAGTTTTATGAGTTGACGCCCAGGTGAAATTAAAGAGGCACAATTTGCCAAAAAGCCCGCTTTGGATATTAGGCGGGCTTGCTTTTTTAGTAGTAATTCGCCATAGTTGCAAGGTTGCGGATAATTACCATTAATAAGCACTAAGAAGAATTAGAATTTGAGAAATTATAACGACCTGTATACTTTGAAAGTGGGTGCTTATGGATATTGAAAGAAAAATAGCCTATTTTTCCATGGAGATCGGGCTTGAAGTAGGGATGCCGACTTATAGCGGAGGTCTTGGTATTTTGGCCGGAGACACAATCCGTTCTGCTGCCGACCTTAGGATTCCAGTCGTTGCCGTAACACTTCTTCACAGAAAAGGTTATTTCTATCAGAAACTGGACCCAAACGGTGGACAGACTGAAGAGCCTGTTGAATGGGTTGTCGAAGATTTTTTGAAGCAGTTAGATGAAAGAATAACTTTAGTACTTGATGGCAGAAAAGTTCAGTTAAGAGTCTGGAGGTATGAAGTGGGTGGTGGCTCGGATTTTAAGGTGCCTGTATACTTTCTGGATTCGAATCTAGAGGAAAATAGTGAATGGGATTGTACTTTGACCGATTTTCTCTACGGCGGCGACTTATATTACCGTCTTTGCCAGGAGATGGTACTTGGCATCGGAGGCTTAAAAATGCTTCGTGCTCTTGGCTATAACAATATCGAAAGATTTCACATGAACGAGGGGCATGCCAGCCTCTTGACATTGGAACTTTTGGAAGAGCAAACTGCCAAATCTGACAATAAATTAATTACTGCTGAAGATATAGAGGCTGTAAAAAAACAGTGTGTCTTTACAACTCACACGCCGGTTCCCGCTGGCCATGATAAATTCCCTATTGAGATGGCACGTTCAGTTCTTGGGGAACGCATGGTTAGTGAAATTGAGGATATCGTTTGCTGTGACGGGACTTTAAATATGACTTATCTGGCATTGACTCTTAGCCACTATATCAACGGAGTTGCAAAAAAACACGGGGAAGTTTCAAGGCACATGTATGCGCCTTACGTTATTGACTCAATTACCAATGGGGTCCATCCAACAGTTTGGACATCAAAAGCTTTTCAGGGTTTATTTAACAAGTTTATACCAGGTTGGCGAGAGGATAATTTCAGTCTCCGCTATGCCTTAAGCATCCCGATTCAGCAAGTTTGGGAAGCCCATCTTGAGTCAAAACAAAAATTGATTCAATATATTAACCGTTCAACCAATGCAGGGATGGATAATGATATTCTAACTATCGGATTTGCAAGACGTGCAACAACTTATAAAAGAGCTGATCTGCTTTTTACTGATATTGAAAGATTGAGAACAATCGCGTCAAAAACCAGTCCTTTTCAGGTGGTTTTTGCAGGTAAGGCTCACCCTCGCGACCAGGCTGGCAAGGAAGTTATCAAACATATATTTCAACAAATAGAACTGTTGAAACCGGATATAAAGATAGTTTATCTGCAAAATTATGATATTGAACTTGGCAAACTTATCACAGCAGGAGTGGATTTGTGGCTTAACACTCCAGAACCCCCACTTGAAGCTTCTGGTACGAGTGGAATGAAAGCTGCTCTAAATGGTGTTCCTTCCTTAAGTATTCTTGATGGCTGGTGGATCGAAGGCTGCATCGAAGGTATTACCGGTTGGGCCATCGGTGAATACATAGCTGACAAAGAGGGTGGGCGAGATAATCAGGCGGATGCGCATGCGCTTTATGAAAAATTAGATAATGTTATCATTCCTATGTTTTACAAAAATCCTGAACGTTATCAAAACATAATGCTTCACTGTATCGCTTTGAATGGGTCTTTTTTTAATACACAAAGGATGATGCAGCAGTACGTGCTAAAAGCTTACTTTTCTTGATATGAATTGGTGTCAAATGTTAATTACATGTTCAAGCAAACAGGTTAAATAAGAATGACCGAAAAAGAGAAAACAAACTTCGAAAAAAATATTTATGATTTTCTTGTCAAAGACTTTTCTCCAAGGTTTGGTAAAGTTCAGCCGAGTGTTCCCAGCAACCAGCTTTGGCAAAAGCTAAATAACCTCGGTACGCAGTTGTGGCTTGACACGGGAAATATAGAAGAAATTGAGAAATATTGGACACAGCAATTTAGTGCTGTTACAACAAACAATACATTATTAAATAAGGAAGTTCAGTCTGGCCGTTATGACAATCTGATTTCAGATATAGCCGCGCTAATTGACCAATATAATATCAATGAGCATCAGCGTATGCTAGAATTTGCCTTTGTCCTGAATGCCTGTCATGGCTTGCGGCTTGTTGAGAAATTTGATGCTTATGTGTCCGTTGAGGAACATACTGCCTTAGCAGGAGATGTACGGCTTGCTGTGGATTATGCCCGGCGGTATCATGCAATTTGTCCGAAGCGTTTCATAGTGAAAATACCGTTTACGCCGGCAGGTCTTCTAGCCACAAGAAAAGTTTCCTCTCAGGGTATACCCGTTAATCACACACTCGGTTTTTCCGCACGTCAAAATTATGTCATAGCAAGAATAGGCAGGCCGAAATATGTTAATGTTTTTCTGGGTCGGCTTAATAGTTTTGTAGCAGACAATGGTTTGGGTGATGGTCAATACGTCGGTGAAAAAGCCGCTCTGGCTTCCAACAAAATTATTAACAGGCTACAGAAGACACTTTCAATACCTACTCATCAGATTGCGGCAAGTCTTCGTGATGGACAACAAGTTATAAACCTAGCAGGTGTTAACATTATGACAATGCCGCCTAAAGTTGCAGATCAGTTTCTTAATATGGGTACTCAACCAGAACAAATAATAAATCAAACTCAACAGGAGTATCTACCTGGTGTTACAAAGCAGGAAGATATTACTAAATTCGGACTGGACAGCCTCTGGGAAGTTCCTGACAGACTAATCAAATGTATTGATAAGCTTGATGAGGAAAATCTCGACTCCTATACGCCTGACGACCTTATTGATTTTTTCCGAGAAAATGAGTGCGAGGACATACTGGTTCGCTGGGCCAACGAAGATATCAAAATGAGCATGGACGAAGGAAAGATCCCCCAGCTTGAAAACTGGAAAAAAGTACTAATTAAAAGAACTATTGGCCTTGATAGTCTGATGAATCTTGCCGGCCTGTGTAGCTTCACAAACGATCAGGCCGAAATGGATAAGCGAGTAAAATCAGTGCTTGAAAAAACCTGATAAGGTAACTGTTTTATTGGTTTAGTTCTTCTGGATTAGATGAACATAAATTTTCGAATCAAAAAATTAGTATTAACCTTGTTTTTATGGGAGATAGAAATATGGAAGAGGCCCTTTCAAAAAAAGAATTAAAAACATTAGACGCTTATTGGTGGGCAGCAAATTATCTTTCTGTGGGGCAAATATATCTACACGACAATCCACTCCTGAAAGAGCCTTTGAAACTCGAACACATCAAGCCAAGACTGCTTGGGCATTGGGGCACCACACCGGGACTAAATTTTATCTACGTCCATCTAAACCGGATTATTAAGACCCACGGCCTCAATGTCATTTACATTGCCGGCCCCGGACATGGCGGCCCGGCAGTAGTGGCAAACACTTACCTGGAAGGGACATACAGCGAGTTATACCCGAATATCTCACAGGATATAGCAGGCATGAAAAAACTCTTTAAACAATTCTCTTTCCCTGGTGGAATACCAAGCCACGCCGCTCCGGAAACACCAGGGTCCATTCATGAAGGTGGCGAGCTGGGTTATGCAATTTCTCACGCCTATGGCGCCGCCTTCGATAATCCAGACCTTATTGTTGCCTGTGTTGTAGGTGATGGCGAAGCTGAAACCGGTCCTCTGGCGACTGCCTGGCATTCGAATAAATTTCTTAATCCTGTTAATGATGGGGCAGTTTTGCCAATCCTTCATTTAAATGGATACAAAATCGCCAATCCCACAATCTTGGCAAGAATAAGCCGGCAAGAGTTGAAAAACTTGTTCGTTGGATACGGATATAAGCCATATTTTGTGGAAGGTGCAGAACCTGCAGCTATGCATCAGCTTATGGCTAAAACGCTCGATGCCGTCTTCAGAGAGATCAAAAAGATACAGAAAGAAGCCCGCAGTCGGAACAAAGCTGTCAGGCCTCAGTGGCCGATGATTATACTCAAGACTCCCAAGGGTTGGACCGGCCCCAAAGAAGTTAGCGGCCAAAAAACTGAAGGCTCCTGGAGATCTCACCAGGTTCCTTTCTCTGAAATGGCTCAAAAGCCGGAGAATATCAAGCTACTAGAAAAGTGGATGAAGGGCTACAAACCGGAAAAATTATTTGATAAAAATGGCACCCTCCTTTCTGAACTAGCAGAACTTGCCCCCAAAGGTCAGCACAGAATGGGAGCCAACCCTCATGCTAACGGTGGATTACTACTTAAGGACTTGAAATTGCCTGATTTTCGGGAGTATGCCGTGGATGTATCTAATCCCGGCAATGTTACTGCCGAATCCACGCGGGTATTAGGAAAGTTCTTGCGAGATATTATGAGCTTAAATTCCAAGACAAAGAACTTTCGGATTTTCGGCCCCGATGAAACTGCTTCAAATCGTCTCGCAGACGTATTTGAGGTGACGGACCGTACTTGGATGGCTGAGATACTGCCCGAGGATGATCACCTCTCGAACGATGGCCGTGTTATGGAGATACTTAGCGAAACCACTTGTCAGGGATGGCTGGAAGGGTATCTGCTCACTGGCCGACACGGCTTCTTTTCCTGCTATGAAGCATTCATCCATATCGTAGACTCAATGTTTAATCAACACGCCAAATGGCTAAAAGTAACGCGAAAAGATATCCCCTGGCGGCGGCCTATTGCTTCCTTGAATTACTTATTAACTTCTCACGTATGGCGTCAGGACCATAATGGATTCAGTCACCAGGACCCTGGATTTATCGACCACGTAGTTAATAAGAAAGCGGACGTTGTCCGAGTATATTTCCCGCCTGATGCAAATACACTTTTGTCTGTAGCTGACCATTGCCTGCGAAGCTGTAATTACGTTAATGTTATCGTAGCCGGAAAACAGCCAAATCCGCAATGGCTGGATATGGACGCTGCTATCAAACACTGCACTTACGGAATCGGTATCTGGGAATGGGCAAGTAACGACAAAGGTGGTGAGCCCGACGTAGTGATGGCCTGTTGTGGTGATGTGCCGACCATTGAGACACTTGCAGCTGTCAAGATACTTCGCGAACATGCGCCAGACCTGAAAGTAAGAGTTATCAACATTGTTGACCTGATGACATTACAGCCGAAAGAAGAACATCCTCACGGTCTTTCGGATAAGGACTTTGACTCGGTTTTCACAACCGATAAACCTATCATATTTGCTTACCATGGTTATCCGTGGTTGATTCATCGGCTTACATACAGAAGAACAAACCACAAAAACCTACATGTAAGGGGTTATAAAGAGGAGGGCACAACTACCACCCCATTTGACATGCTTGTACGCAACGATCTGGACCGATTTGATTTGGTGGCAGACGTTATTGATAGGGTGCCAAAGCTCGGGTATATAGCTGCATATACGAAACAATTCATTCGTGATAAATTAATCGACCATCAACATTATATTACCAAGTATGGCCAAGATATGCCTGAAATCAAGAACTGGAAATGGCAGGATAAACAAACTAAGAGAAAAACACTTACAAAAAATAAAGGGAAATAGCCCGTACTTATTTGAATCTGAATTAATGAACGGAATATTAAATAGTTAAGGAGTTGGTACGATAAAAGTTTCCGACTCCGGCTCTTTGAAAAGTGGATGATATTTTTTATTTTTACTCGGTTTTGGGTGAGAGCAAAAAGTAAAAAATATCTGAAAGAGAAAACTATT
>Ga0180437_10005264_pt1 | contig 17795 bp, 18 predicted proteins | sample SS_ome_4_FD_132410 | JGI IMG/M metagenome (GOLD analysis project Ga0180437, IMG submission 132410) | Hypersaline lake sediment archaeal communities from the Salton Sea, California, USA - SS_3_D_1 metaG | ecosystem: Environmental > Aquatic > Non-marine Saline and Alkaline > Hypersaline >... | reverse complement strand
TCCAAACGCTTATACAGCCTGTTAAATATTTGCCATGTGTACTTTAGCCGGTTACGAAAATCTTTTTCAAGGTCAAGGGATGCCCATGTCTCGATAATCGCACAGGAGTCAAAATAAGTGACCTGGCGTAATGTTTCGGTGCAGAACAGCCTTGCAGATTTGATCGAATCAAGAACGTGGTGATAAAGATCCCAAGTATTAATCTTAAGCTTTGGCATACCCTCAAGCTCAAGGTAGCGGATCGGTACATAGAGATCTCGTAATTTCTTTTGATCCCTGCGTTCCCAATTCCCCAATGACGGACAAATGGCTTGCCAGAAGTACCGTCCATCTGCGCCTGTAAGCTCGTAATAATAGCCTTCGCCCTTCCTATAATGAAATGTCGTATCATCAACAATGAAACTCGTGTCATTCAGCCCAAAACAAAGGGCAACGAGAATTAAGAGTATCTTCATATCATGTCCTTTATCTTTTGTAATGTATCTTTCATGTGTCTATTTGCACGTTGGAGATTCATTAATTTTTCAGGTTCAACTTTTTCATTAAAATGATCTCCTTCACAAATATAAATGAACTTTTCTCCTTTATCATCAGCTTTAAAAGCGTACCAAAGTTGATCTATGCCAGTAGAAAGAAAACAATCTAAAATCTTATCTGCTCGATGAATATTGATTTTCTTTCCACTAGTAAGAATAACAGTGTCCTTTTGTATTTTCATTTAAGCTCCTTTTTTTATCTGCTTTAAAGCTCGACCTTCTGAAATCAATCTGCCACGCTTCCGTGAAAATTGATCTTTTTCGCTACAGAAAGCATAGCCAAAATATTCAGAACCGTTTGTAGATATTTTACAAATGGTGATATGAGTAGTAGCCAGAATATCTTCTCTGTGATCTGGATTTTTTATCTGCTTTAATTCACAAGCTTTCCTGATATACTCGTCTGTCAACAACACATTTTCGTCCATAACAATGTGCTTAAACTCTGTTGGATTCGGAATAGTCATAGTTTCTCCTTTTGTTTTTCAATTTCTGTAAATATTTTTCGTTTCACAATAATCTTATCAAATGTCGCTCCTTTTCGTATCTTCATTAAACGAACAACGGTTTTAACCGCTTTAATAAAATATTCGGGGTAAAGCCGAACATTCTTGTCACCGTGCTTTTTAGTGAACGGTGCTTTTGGAATCATGCCTTCTCGTTCCCACCTTTTGATTGTCTGTCGATCCCGATTTATCATGTCAGCAAAAGCGGAAACAGGAAACAATTTAATTTCTTTTCCCTTGAAGGTGTGAGTCAGTGTTTTCATGCTTTTTGTTCCCTATTTATAATATATAATTATTTTTCGTTAAATCCAAATATTTCGTAGTGACTTTTTATTACATTAATCTCCCTCTCGTAGCCTGTGTTTTTTCAAATATTTTCGGGTTCTTCTGCGTTCTTCTCGCTCAATAATTTGTTTACAATTTTCCATGAACGTGCGCCACCAAGTAGCTCGGCTCATTTCATGCATATCCGCATCAATAACAGCCTGATGAATCTTGCAAAATTCATTCTGCTGAAACCAACGGTCTGATTTATTCTGCGCTATTAAAGTATCAAGCCTGTCAGTAATTTCACTCGTAAACATAGCCAAATTAAATGTAGCGATACACATTAATAGACAATTCACAACAAGAAAAACAATCACAAGAATCTTTGTCTTTTCTATCATGGTTTCCCTTTCACCTTAAGGGCTACGGATTCCTTGATGTCCACAAGGGCTTCCAGATCCTTGTCGGAGATCATGCCTTGCAGATTCAGAGCTTCAAAAGAGTCCATGTCGGCAACGACTTCGGTATGAGTAAGCTGTTGGAGCATTTTCTTTTCTTCGGCATATTCAACCGCCTTGTCCTGATTCAGAATAGTGGACACACGCTTTTCCAGTTTGATCTCCGTTCCATCTTTGAAGGTGACAAATTCATTGCCCTTATCATCAATGGTTTTAGAGGGAAATTGTCCTACCCCAACAAAAAGTTCCTTCCGCAGTTGCGCTTTTTTTGCCTCAAGCTGTTTGATATCTTCGTTGACCTTCACATAATGATTTGCGGTGGCGTGAAGGTGCGCTTCCGTCATTCTTGATTTAGGGGCTTTGATTCGGTTCTTGAGATTGTCCAACCGTTCCTGATTCCGTTTCGTCTTTCTTATAGGCATCGAGATCTCCTTTGTATAGGGTTAATTTGATTTGAGTACCCTGCATGTGTATAGAATGTTCATTAGAAAATTTTGCCAAGCCTAAATGAACAAGCTCTCTACCAAGTTGAATCATTAAGTTAGTCTCGGCATCTTTTTCCAATTTATCTTTATCTTCTGCTTGTCTTATTAGCAAATCAGAAATTGTTTGTACACAAGTAACAACAGTGTCCTTTTTAAGCGCATCTTTTCTAACCTGATATTGAATCTTCTTTTTCATTTCATAGAGTTTGTCGTCCAGAAGATCCTTTACCTCTTTAAAATGATCAGCGTGAAAAATTGCGCCTACATAAACAATGAGTCCGGCAACGAGATCTCTTAAGAATAACCCATTATCATTATTAAGTATGTGATCTCGTAAAGTACAATTTACGTTCCTCATTCCAACTTCAAGAAGATTAGCAAAGGTCGGTGGTCTTTCAGCAATAATAGAAAGCTGTTGCTTAACAAGTTCATTAAAATCAATTTTTGGTACAGGACCAAAAGCATTTACACCCGGAACAGAAGCCATAATTCCTCCTTATAGGTTATAATCTAGTTCTTTTTTAATTTCAACGACCTGAAATTGTCCTAATTTTTTGTAGTTACGCCTTCTTTCAAGTGAATGTTCCATAAGCTTGTTATGAAAGTTATCCATGAAATCAATAATAAGAGCCTCATCCTTCATGCCCTTGCGCTTTTCCTTGGTAGTGGGTCGGGCAGAAACTTGAATGTTCTCGATTTTTGATTTGCCTCCCGAAGCGAATATAACACTCTTGCCTTTTATCTTAGGGTTCTTTAAGCCTACGAAATCGACACCTTCATTATATATCTTCGTGCCTATCAAGAAGGGAATAAAGCCCTGACAGAAGCGTTTCAAGACCTGTTGGCGGGTTCTCTTATCTTCTTTGCCATTCATAAAGCGAATAGCTTGAGGATTATTAACTACATTTAATAACAAATTCTGTATCTTCTTTCCGTGAACGATCTCCTTTACAATGATAAGGACGGTCATATTTGCCTTGTAGAGTTTTTCAGCCCATTTCATTATAAGCTCGTTCCTGTAGTCATTGTGAACAATACCCCACGCATACAGCTTGTTCCAATCCCTTGAGGACATGGGAAAGTGGGGGCGTTTATTAACGTGTTGCATCAAGATCTTGGTTTTATAGACAATATCCAGATCCTCTAATTCTTGTGTAGTTACTTTTGATATTATCTCTCCGCACAGGGCATTCAAAAGAATCCCTGCATCGTCATTGCGGAAAGCAGTACCCGACAGCCCAAATCGGTAGGGTGCGTTGAATTTCATGGCTCCCCGAAAGAATTGTATTCCGCCGAAATTATGCACCTCATCAAAGAAGATTAATTTAAAGTAGTGATATAATGTATCAAATTCATCCTTTTCCCTGATAAGAGTCTGAATCAGAGCAATGGTTATTTCCTGTAGCTCAAAACGACCAGATCCTATCATCCCGATTTCTTTGTGAGGAAAAGCCTGTTGCCACGATTTAATGGCTTGCTGAAAAAGCTCCTCACTCTTTACAACGAACAGGGTGGGTAGCCCGATCAGTCCGGCAATGACCTGGGCTATGACGGTTTTCCCTCCCCTTGTAGCTACATTTAATATGCCATGCCTGTGCTTTAATGCGCTTGCAACGGACGGCTTTTGATAAGGTCTTGCAACCCGAGTACAACGCCAGAGGTTGCGCCAAGGGTATTTTCTGCGGTCATTCAGAACGTAGGTATAGCCGTTATCATCGAGCCATTTTATGACCTTCGGCAGAAGCCCTGTAGGGAATTTCTGCGTTTGCAGGCTTAATAGGTTTATAGTTTGACCCTTAGAAGCTATCTTCTTTATAAGCCACAATGGTTTATTTGGCATCTTCGCTTTAAGCATAAAGAAATTTGTTGGAATATTGAAACTCAACAGGCTCCGCAATTCCGACAGGGGGGCAACGCCCTTAATTTCCGTAAAATTGTGCTTAACGTGTAATTCCATGATGTTCCTTATATTAGATTGAAAAAGCCTTTAAAGTATGATAGTATTATTCCTCTAATAGAAATATAACACATCTATGCAGAATAAACAAGTAAAATAGTATTAAGGTTATTTAAAGCGGAAGCGTCTGAAAAACTCCATAAAAGAGCGTCTTTTTGGCTTGACAGGAGGAGTAGGCTTTGGAATAAAATGCATCTGGCTGTACTGGCAGATATATTCGTCATGGAACCGATCCCAATCGAATAGCTTGCCGGGGTCTTTTTTGATATCTTTCCTGAGTCCGAGCTTATAAGCTGTCTGCCCTGCAACCCAATCATGCCCGACAAAGTGAATCATTTTGCCGAGATGTTGATTCATCAGCCGTTCATTGTCCTGAAGAACGGCTTCAGCAAGGGACTCATATTGTTCTTCTGTATAGCCCGAATTTTCTGTAGCGACAAGCTCATAGCCATTAGAGAAATTATTGACACTAGTTCTGTATTTGCCAAAATCAGTGTAACTGTCTCCAACATGCCAAGCCCTATCCCTAAGTGCAACGAGATTATATCTGTCACCATTACGATTAATAAGCCTGTGAGCAGAGAAATGATGAGTCTTGCCTCCCCATTCAACCCCCTCTTTGAACATACGAAGGATTTCTTGAATATTAAAAGGCTTGTCATGAAACCCCGGCATATTGATAGCGGAGATAAAATGAAACACGCCTACAATAACATCTTCATGCCTGCCTGTATAAGACCATTTAATAGGATATGTTGTTTCAGTATATTTCATGGCAATTCCCTGCAATCATAAAGTTCTCTATCACAAGGTTCTTTTTTAGTATGCCACTTTATAGGTTTTGAAGAACAGCCTATAAATAATAACAATAGAATTGCTATGTAGTTATATTTCATATTGAGGTATTCCACGATCTATGGTTCTGGTATTGGAGCTGATCATCTCAAACTCATTGCTCAAGTAGGAAATGGCTTTCATGGGGTCGCTTTTATCTCCACAGGACGATAAATCAATGGTGATACCCCGGTGCTCTGGATAAGTATGAAGGGTAAAGTGAGATTCTTCTAAAAGGAATATTAAGGTAATTCCCTGCGGTTTAAAGTTCTTTTCAAGGATAAGGTCTGTTCCGTCTGGATTCTTGGCTACTTTAATGTTAGAGAGCCTTAAAGCGTGTCTACAGGACGATTTAAGCCTGTCTATGTCCTCCATGTCCTCAAGAGACAGGTTTACACTCATATCGCATAGAATTTGCCGTTCTACACGCTTTAGCCCCTTATTCATAATTAAGTGTAGTTATTTAAACAGTGCGCCTTTGCCCCGGAATATCAGAAACCCGAGCTACGCCGTTAATGACAGGGCTTGCTTTCGTTTTCTTAGGCTTTTGTTGTCCACGAATGCGCCCGAATTTTTTTGAGTTCGCTGTGTTTGCCATAATATTCTCCGTAGTTATTTTTTTCTTTTTCGTCTGCCTAAAGGACCCTTTCCCTTGCCGATGCCGAGTCCACGTCCTTTGCCTTTAGAACGGATTTTTCCACCTGGACATTTTTTAGCCATCATTTCCCCTTTCGCACACGTTTTAATCGAGGATTCTTACGAACAGCTTTGGCAGAGGCTTTGCGTGTACTGGAAGCGAGAATAGCCCCGGCACGAGCCATTGAAACGCCCTTGCTCCCTGCAATTTTTTTCTGGACAGCCTTGAAACCGGGATGAGCCTTGGTTTTTTTAACGGAACGCATTTTTGCCATGAAATCCTCCTTAGTTACCGGGAGTAAAAAATTGTCGCCCGCTTCCGATAACTTTTCGTCCGTTCATGGAAGCCAAGCTTTTCATACCACGAGCATTTTCAGTTTCCATTGATACGGTGTTAAGTGTATCAGTCAAAGGAATTTGCTTTTGTTTTTTCTTGGTACGCTTTTTTTGACGTGCCATAAATGTTCCTATTGGTTAATGATTGCCTGATTCACGCCTGCATCAAATTCAGGAGTATTGCGCTTGTACACTCCAAATTGCAGGAACAGATTATGTTCCCTAAACAAATTATCTGTATTTACATAAGATATCTTATAAAAGACACCTTTAAAAGAGAACAGGTCTGTGACAGCAATTTCCCGATCATCAAAATCGGCTTTATGAACGGTAAGAATGCCATCAATGTCTCTGGCAGTACCAATCTCCTTCATAAGATCTTCGGACGGAGAAGTATCGAGTCTGCCCTTAACGGTGAATGGATCGCCAAAAATTTCAGTAATCCATTCATCAAAAACATCGTGGCGCACAGAGGCATTGAGATCGAGCTTCCAATGGGTAATAGTAGCAGTCAATCCATATTCCCACAGGTTTTGTCCGTCCTTAATGTACTCCTGCTCGTCTTTTTCGTCAACGTAGTCCCTTGTGTATTCACGCAAGGGAGAACGATCCATTTTGATTTCAGATTTAAGATCCATCTTAAGTTCCTACCCTTTGCATAAACATATTTGCAGAATAAATTTTTATGCTGTTAGTAGCCCCTATATTAGCTACCCATAATTCCAAGGTATCACCATCAGATAATTCTATAACACCTGATATGGAAACACAAATTCTTTCATCCACAGCGTAAACTGTAGCCTCATTTTGTAAATTTTCAAAAGCTGTGGCTCCATTATTTTTAAAAACTTTAAAGCGAATAAGATCTGCTGCATTAGTTCCAGAAAAAGTTGCGCTTATAGAAACAAAATATTTACCAGCAGAATCAGCAGTAATGTGATAATTAGTATAGTCAGGAGTAGCGCCCTCATAATCATCATTAGTAGTAAAACCATTATATTGATAATAAGTTCCGTCTACAGCAAGTGTTCTTGTTCCGGGGGAATCTATATTTGTATCAGAAATTCCTCCATAAATATTACTCAGACTTTCATGTGTATGCAAAGAATCTGCATCACTTCCATCAGAAAGAGTATTAAGTTGTGCGCCTGTAATAGTCGTTACAGTGCCTTTTAAAGTAAACACCACAGGAGAAGTTAAAGTAGATCCTATTGTAAAAGATCCAGATGATGCAGGACTAAAATCAAAAGTAGATCCTTGTCCTAATATTTGAAAAACGGAATTAACAGTATTTATACTAACGCTTTGAAAAGATAAATTTCTTATATAGCCTTCATAAGCACTGATTTTTCCAGATTCTCCATCTATAATAACAGCAACGTTTCCATTTGAAGGATTAACATTTAAAACAGAACCCGGAAAATCTGTTCCAAAGGGTACAGCAACAATGCCGTTTCTTCCTTCAAGAACAATCATACCGCCACTAGTAGCATGAAGTCCTGTTCCAGATCCATAATAAGTTCTTAGCTTTAAAAAGGTTCCCCATGTTCCAACAGCAGAATCAATTTGTCCAGACATTTCAATAATAGGATCACCATGAGAAGTAGAAACTCCTTGATCATCTGATAAAGCTCTGGTGACATTAATAAGCTGAGTAGTCAATTCTCCTTTATCAAAAGACGTGTTTCCGTAAGGCATCTGAATATGAGTACCTCCTACAAGCCTTTCTCTAGTAGGAGCTTTACAGATAAATTGTCCCCCCGTTAATCCGAGTTCATCTTCACAGAGAATAATCTTCGGAAGCTCTATGCCTTTCTTATGAAGTTGATTCCAGTAGTTTGTCACCTCAACAACGGTGTCTCTTAAAGTAGTAGGCAAAAGAGCCGCAAAAGCACCACGAATCTTTGCCAGTGCCGTATCAAGACTTGAAGGAACAGTCTGTAAATCGCTCTCGTCATTGTCAGCATCATGATCATAAGGCAAAAGAGTAGACCCTTCTTTATAATCAGTATCGCCTTTTACAATAACAGGAGTGTCCAAAGGAGAAGCCACGATTTCTTGTATGGTTGCAGTTTTTGAAGGACTTGCTCCTGTATCAGTAATCACATTGCCGACAAGGGGTGTTCCTTGAGACATAGTGACATAGAGAAGATTAGGAGCAACAACTTTTATAACTCTGCCAGATAAACGATCTCCAACATAAACATTTTCAACACCAAATGTGCCAACAGCATCCACCCGAAAAATATAGCGAGAATGAAGATTGGCAACATTTTCCTGAAAACTTGATTTAATTTTATCAAGAGCATTGATCTGATAGGTTCTGCGATCCCATAAGTAGCTGATATCGCCCGCATCAGTTTCAAAACCGACATAGCCATCAGTTCCTCCGACAATATCATAAAGAACGAAACGAAATGTAGCGATAACAAAATTTGCTTCATCAGAATCAACATCCCATCGATCCTTAACGAAATCAGAAACAGAGTTGTTACCAAGTTTTGTTATTGAATAAGAAGTTGCTTTTGTCAGGTCAAGCGCATTCGCCTTGAGGACATACACTCCATCGGTAACATCATCCTCACTCGGAGAAGCTCCAAATTCGTCAAGAATAGATTTTAAAAAAACATCAGAAACAATGTTGACAATGTTAAACGCCTGATCAGAAGCCAGATCAGTATAAGCATTCAAATCAGGAAAATGCAGTTGTTCCCCTGTTGCTGTTTGTTTGATATTAATTTTTTTAATATACCAAGTGGTTATTCCGCTTGCGTGAGCAGGATAAGAGTAAGGAGAACCAGGAACAGCTCCTAGAGAAGCCTGCAATCCATCATAGCTTCCTATAGCAGAAGAATAAATAAGTCCTGCACGTTCCGTATCTCTGCGGTGAGCTAAATCACCGCCAGTGTACAGTTCAGTATCAGGTGCTCCGTTAAATTCCTGAGAAGAAGCCTGATCAAAAGTAGGGGGGTTAGGAGACTGTAAATTAATATCTCCAAGATAATAAATATATCCTGTATATCCGTTTATTGCTGAATCCGCAAAAGACTCCTTTCCATCAAAAGCGTGTCCAGTGCTATCATCGAGAATCTGTGCTTCATTGGAATCTATGCGATCAACATTTGTTCCAGACTCATCAGAATCCCAATCAATATAAATATCCCACAAACGCCTTTCGACAACAGCAGTATCAACCTGAATCGCCTGTCCTGTTTTGTCTAAAACAGTAAGCTTTCGAGCAGGATCTAAATAATCCTGTTTGGCATGAACAAGATAAACACGCCCATTACGATTTACAGCAGGAGAAGGAGCTACTGATTTATAGTCTTTAGTTGTGTCAATGGTTTGGTTTGAAGCAATATTTAATCTGTAGCCATCCTGCCAGAGAGTTCCAGAAGATAAACTTAAAGATCCGCCAGAGTAGCTAAGAATAAAATCCGTAGAGTATTTTTTTCCTTGTGTAAATCCGTCAACAATAATCCTTCTCCGCATAAATTCATCAATGGCTGACTGCTCATTGAGATCAATATTCTGCGGTGCGCCTCCGTTTACAACTTTAGTCTTTTCGTAGCCGTTAGCTGAATTGAAGGTGTTCCGTCCTTCATAGTTTAAGAATTGCTCTGCCATTTTGTATCTCCTTTATAACGGATTATCGTCATTAAAAATTACAGATACTCCTGCTTGTACATATCGGTTAATATAAGTTTTTATGATGTTCATTTTTCGAGCGTAGAGAGGTCGATTATGAGTAAACTCTCCAGAAGAATCAATATCAATAATGAGTGTTGATGGGTAGGTAATTCTGCCTGCGCTTACATAGGCACCGAAAGATGTATTAAGAACTCCTGATCCTGATAAATTATATAGAGTGCCAACAAGATTGATAGTAGATCCAGAATCAGAATCAAGAATATTGGCAAGATTAAAGTAGAGCAATACAGATTTACTTGTTGCAGTAACAATTTTTTCCAATAAGAGATAGTTGCCATAATAACGGATATTTCCACCAGCATTAAATATACTGGGAGTAACTAAATTAGCAGGATATGTTTTAAACGTGCGGTAATATAAATTATACAGCAAGATGATGTCATTATCTGCGTAAAATAAAATGTGTCCGTTATAATAAGTAGCTGAATAAATAGTACCAGAGTAATTAAGATCTCCAAGAGTAAAAGTTTCTTCTCTAATAAAATCATAGCCCTTGAGAATGCCAGAGTCAACCCAAAAGCATTTTGTGTTAGAGAAACAGGCATAGTCTTTAACAACCATTATTTCTGTGAGTGTCCTTGTTGCCAAATCGAATTTGAACAAACGATTGTTAGCTGTATCTCCGTTGCGGTGTCCAATAAAATAAAATTTATCTCTGAATGTTTTGGTCTGATTACTTTCGGCTATGTCAATATTTGTGGTTCCTGCCGGAAGGGTAATGTCAGTTTCAGTTTCCCATACGTTAGTATTAAAATCATAATAGGAATATTGAGGCATGAATGTACCAGATCCATTCTGCCCAAAAAGAATGTAGGCTCGATTGTCATAGAAAAAAGCTATCCCTGCATTCAAGCCGAGATCGGGAATCACTTGATTATTAATGTCTGTTCCATCAAAAGTTCTAAAATCAAATAAAACAGATCCCAAGCCTGTATGAACGTAATTAACACCAACTCCATTCATGTAAGTAGCAGGCGAAGATGCATAATGCGGAAGCTCATCGAGATACATGATCCTGTTTGTGCCAGTGTCGGGATCAATCTCATAAGGATGAACGGCTGTCCATTCTGTATAGGCAAGCTGTCTTTCAAGAGCCACTCGATAGTTGAGCCAATCTACAAACATCATTGGATTGATGATCGGATAATGGGTAATGGAAATATCGTAGCCTGTCAGAGCTTTAATCCATAACCCTATTCCCTGAACATCAGTATTGTTTGAATCAAAAGTGCCTTTGCTCCTGTAAATTGTAATTGCTTTTTGTAATGCTCGTCTTACAAAGGTTTCAAGATCCTCATCGGAAGGAATTTCCATGCCGAGGTTATAGGCAACAGCCTTCAAAAGTTCGGGAGGACACTTTAACAGGTCGTAGATATCAAGAATCTGATTGTCTCGTTCATGGTGTTCATTGAATTGCTGTCCGAGAAAATCGAGATATTGCTCGTATTCCTGATAGTTTCTCCATGCAGGCGGTACAATATCTTGAAACGGTTGCGCCTGTAATTGGATAATGGTGTTTTCTGCTACTTCCAGCATAATTTTATGTAGTTATGGGTGAGTATTTTAAAATATTATTCCTGCTTCGCACCTCATATTGAGATGTTCCCATGGGTATATTTGAATTAAGAGTGTTATGCTCAAGCTGAAAAGCAAAAGCATAATCACCCGTAACGGTTGCCGAATAAATAGAAGTCTTGGCAATTATCTCTGTCCATACAGGTGTGCCGGAAACAACATCGTTTCGCTCATAATAAGCCAGAGAATAATTGATGCCTCTGAATACTCTATCCAGATAAAGAACAAAGCGGTATTCCTTATCGGAAAAAGCATCGAAAGCTATGTCAAGGGTTTTCTCAAAAGTTGTGGAAGATCCGTCCACATATTTGTAGCCGACTTTAAGCACAGGTTTGAATTGTCCGTCACCGGCAGAATATTGAACAACGATCTTGAAATAGATTTCAGTCGTTCCGTCCTTGAGCGTTGCAATGAGTTCGCCATCTCCACCTCCTCCTGATCCTAATCTCGCATCGACATATAATTGTGTAGCGAGATTAAATTCTTTTGTTCGTACACGATCATTGGTTACAATCAATGCTCCGTTGGAAAGTAAGGCAATTCCATCGGCAACAGTAACAATGCCAGAGTAATCCCATTCACTTGAAAGTGCTGTGCCGGGAAAATTATCAAACTCAATAAGATTATGCCTGTGCCTGTAATCGGTAATGACATCAGAAAGAGTCAGATCATGACCTCCTATCCGTAGCTCATCAATAAGAACGCCTGATTCGGTTCCTATCTTGGTGCTTCCACCATAAACAAGCTCTCTCGGTGCGCCAGAATCGCTGACAAATAAGGATGTGAGCCTTTCCTGTCCGTCTACAAAAACACGGATAATGGGAATGCCTGTTTCTCCATTTACAAGTAAAGATTTACGATATGTAACTACAAAATGTTGTATATAAGAAGTAGTGAGATAAGGCTGTTCAGTGTACCAGATAAGATAATTAGTCCCATCATCAATAGTTACTTTAATTCGTCCGGCAGGCGTAATCTCGATTTTAAAATTAGTAGTGCCATTGTAATTCTGATAGATCATTAATTCATTATTAATCTCAACAGAACTTTCAAGAGGCAGAGCGATCCATCCAGAAACGAACATTGCTGTAAATCCACCAGAAATATTCGGGTACAAGCAATCATCGGTGTAAGCCATGCTTGATCCGATTTTCTTAGGCAATAAAGCAGTTCCATATTGTCCATCCACAAAAGTTGGTTGATTTGCTCCACCGATAAGAGTAAGATCGTGTCCTTTGCCTGATTTATCCTCAAGCTTTTCAGCAGTAGTATCTCCATCAAAAGGATAGTACGCTGTCAGGTCTGAAAATTTATATTCAGCACCCGGTTCATGAAAAGCTTCATATTGATTAACGTAAGAGGCAACGATATTGAAATGCTCTGTTCGATAACGCTTTTGAATTTCTGCAAACCCATCAATTAAAAGCTGAAATTTCCTATGCCTGTGTCCATAAGGTCTACAGGTATAGGAATAATTTACGTTTGCATTATTGTGTAAAGGTGCAGGGATTTGAACGCCTTGAGGCAGACGTTCCGAGGGAATAGGCTCTACTCCTGCTCCGGCAGAGCCATATCCCCTAGTAGGAAGCAATCCCTGACCATAACCGTCAGTTGCTAGTATGCCCATTTAGTAGTCCTTTTTATGGAACTGCTACAATCTGCTGTCTTGATGCAATGTCAGTAGCATTCACCGTAGGATTGGTAGTTCCGTCTTTTGCAAACAGCCTGCTTTCGTAAATCACATCTCCTGATGAGTAAGGAGGTGTTGCGGTCTTATCGAAGATCTGTAACCATACCTGTCCGGCAGTTTTCCATGAAGGCTCCCAAGTGCGGAAAGGATAGGTCAGAGCAATGAAGTTCTTGCGAATCATTGCTCCTACAAGATCCTCATCTGATCCATAACCCGAAACGTCCTTGTTCCAGACAGCATCGGCAACAGTGGAAGCGGAGGGTACAGAGATTCCATCGATCTGATCCGAGATGTCTTTTAAGGTATCTCCGTCAGCACCGCTAAGATCATCGAGCGTATTGAACGTGCCTTGAATTACAACACGTCCAGATCCGTCAATCGAGAGGCTACTCCAATTGGTAGGCATTGAAGAAGCAAGTAACGCAGAGTCCGTTCCTCTCATATCCGTATTAGTTGTTGTGGTATCAACAACTTTTACGCCTTCGATCTTATTGGTAGCAGGATCGTAGCCAGAGTCGGCAAAGTCTTTGAGGTCTGTCATGGATTGTGCGCTTCCACCGATTGAAACAATGTCTGCGCTTACAGTGCCAGAGACAGTGACAGCAGGATGATTGATATAAGATCCACCAGAAAGCACGATAGTGCTAGTTCCTGATGCATCTATTCCTATACCAGTACTTCCTGTATCACGAATGACAAAGCTTCCTAAGCCTCCACCACTAGTGACATCAACAAACAATCCGGCAGAGCCTCCTGACAAATTAGCTCCATAACCCGAAGTGGCGATAGAACGGATGCCATCTCCTGTAACAGCAAGACTAATGCCATGCTGTGTAGAAGCAATATTGATACCGTTTTTGCTTGCATTAGTAGTATTGATGTCGATACCATGTCCCTGATCCACATCCATGAATATGCCTGATCCGCCTGCAACGCCAGAAGTGAGGTCAATCTCAATACCATGTCCTCCGCTATTAGCTACAAGTTTAACAACGGAAGCATCGGTGCTTTGTATATGCACACCTTCTGCTCCTACTCCGGCAATAACAACGCCTGCTCCTGCGGAATTCTGAATATTCAGTTGCTTGAGATTAAGTGTAGCGTTATTTCCATTCGTTGCCTGCCCGTCAATCTGAATAAGGTTGACATCGGTGACACCGCTATAGAGCTTATCCTGAATCGCATCAAGGTAGGCATCAATAGAATTGGCAGGATAAGGCTCGGAGCTTGTAGTAGGTGAGAGTTGCATTGCATCACGCACCTGCTGTTGAGTTAAGCCTCCTGATCCGCCCACGTTGTCCACGATCTTAGTAGTATCTCCGCCTGCATTCTGGAAGAACACGTTGAAGTTATCTCCGACCTTGCCTGACAGTGATATGCCTTCCATCGAAGTAACATCAGCAGTTACCTGATTAGTTACGTCAGTCACAGTTCCGACAGTTACGCCAGATTGATCAGCATTCAGATCCACATTAGGATGATTGACGTAAGACCCCGGTGTAAGAATAAGTGAAGTTGTACCCGAAGCAGAAAGGTTGCCAGTAATGACAACGTTGCCTCCGGCATTAATGGAGTCTCCTGTGATACCGCTAAGATTAATGCCTCTTGCGCCTTGTGCAACGTGGATTCCTGCATCTGTGCCTGCTGTGCCTGCGGTAATCTTAATTCCGTCAGCACCACTTGTAAGATCGATAGCAGGATTGCCTGCGCCAGAGCAAGTTACAACGACACCCTTTCCAGAGGTATTAGCGAGAATGGTAACAACGTCCTGATTAGATCCAATGGAGGACATTATGAGTGCGCCTCCTGCGCCTGTGCTTATAGCACCGCCAGTAAGTGCGACAGCATCTTCATGGCTTTCAATGTTGAGTCCATAATGACCATCTCCATCAGAGCCAAAGTACACAGCATCTCCATCAGTAGTGGTAACATTTACGCCCTTTCCTGATGTTTGACCACCATTAATCTGTAAGCCATCTCCTGTTCCGCCTGTTTGCTGTCCTTGAATAACACCGCCTTCACCAGATCCGTGTCCTTCAAAGATGAAGCCTGATCCATTGCCTCCGATAGAAAAGCCATGAATGGCATTACCGCCATTATTAGCAGTAATATATATGCCTGATCCGCCTGCGCCTTCGCCTGCAAGTATATATACGCCCTCAGTGCCGGATCTAATTTCACAGCCTCTTAAAACTCCATCCATACGAACTGCTGATTCAGCAAAAGAAGTAAGATAAACAGCACGTTTAGCAGATCCATTGGCATCCGTATAAATGCCGTGTCCAGAAACAGTAGTAATTTTTATACCATCTCCTGATGTTGTACCTCCAGCAATGTCAACGCCTATTGCAGTATCGCCTCCATCAATGTCAACACCTACGCCTGTTCCGTCACCGGCAATGATAAGTCCTATGCCGTTGCTTTCACCCGGAGCAGTAATAGAAGCTCCTGCGGTGTTTCCAGTAGATTCAATTCCAAAAGTAGATCCACTGGTATAAATTCCAGAACCCGCAGAATTGACAATGTGAAGCTGTTTAAGTTTTAAAGTAGCATTATTTCCGTTTGTAGCCTGTCCATCGATCTGAACAAGATTAACGTCCGTCACGCCACTAAACAGCTTGTCCTGAATGGCATCGAGATAAGCGTCAATGGAATTTGCAGGATAAGGTTCGGAAGATGAGGTCGGTGATAATTGCAGAGCATCTCTAACCTGTTGCTGAGTAAGTCCTGCGCCTCCTGTTCCGACATTATCCACGATTTTAGATGTTGCACCTCCGCTATTCTGGAAGAAGGAATCAAAGTTATCTCCAACCTGTGCTTGGAGTGTAACGCCCTCCATCTGAATAGTATTGGCATCAATAGTGGTATTGATATCAACCTTTCCAGATCCATTTGTATTAAAGCTGATCCCATGCCCATCAGTAGTTTCAAAAGTAAGGGCATCTCCTGACGTTCCACCACCATCGATCTGAACACCGGGAGAAGTTCCTCCTCCCTTTAGCCACATGGCTCTTGTGGTAGCTTCAATATCAATGCCAGTAGATCCGTCAATGTCAATGCCTGTTCCACTCTGCGCCCAGATATCAACGCCCATGCCTCCACTTCCTGATGCGTGTATATATACGGCTCTCTGTCCTGATCCTGTAGAGTACGCATAGATTCCACTTCCACCAGCAGATTTAGTCTGGATGCCATCTTTAGCAGATCCATTGGCATCAATGATAACGCCATGTCCATCAACGGTAGTGATATTAATGCCATCTCCTGATGTTGCACCGCCGTTAAGATCAACAGCGTGTCCTGTATCGCCTCCATTTATCCGCAAGCCGGGATTAGATCCTGAACCTCCAATCTCAACACCAATAGTAGCATTGCTTTGTGCATATAACGCACGTCCACCATTAGAATCAAGAACAACAGCATCACCAGATCCGCCTCCCTGCGAAGATTGAATATGAACGCCTGCATCATAGCCAGTTTGTATATAAACACCCTTGCCTCCAGAGCTACTGGCATTAAGATAAACAGCGTGTTGATTTGATCCAGAGGAATTAATTCTTACGCCATAACCTCCTGTGGAGTCCATGCGTAAACAATCACCGGCTGTGCTGTCAACATCAATGGCAGGATTGGCGGTATCATTATTGATGATGAGTCTCCGAATTGCAATATCCACATCTGCTGTATCGCCTGTTCCTGTAACAACTGCTTCAACATTATCTGCGGCGGTGCTTGAACCGGAAATCTTTACAGCGTCAGCAGAAACCTCATTAGTTACAGCAGTTGTTGTATCAACAAGAACAACGCCCTGTACCTTATTCGTTGCGGGATCGTAGCCTGCATCTGCGAAATCGGTGAGGTCGATAGCGGATTGTGCAACGCTTCTCATTTCCATGAGATTAGATTGTACAACGCCACCCACAGAAATATTGAGGGAGCTAAAGTTTGAAGGCAGATCCGCAGGAACAACAGCGTCATAGTCTGTCAGTGCGGTATCACATTCAGCATTGACACTGTTCTTCATATTAGTGGTCAGATCCAGAGTGCTTTCAAAAGTCTTGGTGTTGACATCGAGATTTCCGCTAAGATCCTGTGCGTCCGTAGAAATAAGGATCTTATGATCCGTGCCCTTTGCATTTTCGACCAGAAGTTCCAGATCATCGGCTGCGGTTGCATCGTCACTGATCTTCTTCGCATTGGCAGGAGTAGCTCCTGTGAAGCACATGATCGAATTGTCCTGCGAGTTCGTTGCAGTACACTTAATCATAATTTGATCATGGTTCATTTCGGCGGCGGTCAGGGAAATTTCATAAACCCCTGTCGAGCCTATTTCGGAGAAGGTGTCAGTAATAGCGAGGCTTGTCCACGCTCCTGCACCATCTTTATAGTAAGCCGTATCTGTAACCGTTTCCCCTGTCTTGAATGATTCAGGGGATGCTTTATCGATCATAGGGATCGAAAAATAAGCGGCTACATTTTTGTCTCTTTGACACTCCATATATTTTCTCCTGTGTTTGGATTATCTGCCGACTCCTCGTGCAACGCCATCCATGATGCCACGTCTATGTATGGTAGCAACTTCCAATGCCCATTCAATAGCGAACCAAGCAACAGAAACATCTCCATTGCCTGTAAATCGTTCATATTGCATATTGGTAGTGCTCGTAAGCTTTTTTGTGTGTAAACTTTCCTGTGCGGAATCTCCTGCTGTAGCATCCGAAGAAAAGTTCATAAAGCGATAATGGTTCATTATACTTGTATTGCTTTGATCAATAGTCGTAAGAGTTATATTTAAAGTAGTATT
>Ga0180437_10005263_pt1 | contig 17797 bp, 31 predicted proteins | sample SS_ome_4_FD_132410 | JGI IMG/M metagenome (GOLD analysis project Ga0180437, IMG submission 132410) | Hypersaline lake sediment archaeal communities from the Salton Sea, California, USA - SS_3_D_1 metaG | ecosystem: Environmental > Aquatic > Non-marine Saline and Alkaline > Hypersaline >... | reverse complement strand
TAGTGAAGGAGAGACAACTATCTCAGTATCATCCAATTGCGATAGTATTGAGATTATGGACTCATCACTATATCTTAATGACGAGGCTGGTCACGCTCAATCTGATTTTTCTGACTACAGATTCATTAGAATGAAAACACCATCAGGCAGACTTTACTATTTCTCATCAGTTGACTTTGAGGACATTGTTATTGATGAAATAATTCAGCCAGCTAGTTCTGGAGTAAACACTTTCTATTATGTGTTTGATGAGGATATAGATACTGATGGGGTTTATGAGTTTACAATGTGCAACTATCCTACTTGGAATGACACATCTGATTACTCAAACGAACAAGAAACAATCGTGTTTTACAATGGTGAACTCTATAGAGCTTTGCTTCCATCTCAGGGTGTTATACCTCAGAATGATGCAACTGGTTCTTGGGAACTTTATGAGCTTACCAATCCAGAAGATGAATACACGAGTAGGTACTGTACTTGCGCTAAAATTGCTGTCTTATGTTTAACTACATACGACTGCTATGAGAAGATGGTGCGAGATGCTTACTGTAAAATTGATACAGACTACTGTAATGATGATTTGCTTTGCGACAACAAGACTCTTCTTGAAACTGTAAAGCTAAGAATACTTATAGATTCTGTTGAGTTTGGCGTTAATAATAACGCTTGGGAAGAAGTTGAGAATCATTTTGTGTTAATTACTAATATTTGCGGATGTTGTTAGAAGCTGAACAAGAAGTTGCGAAAGCGAAAATATCTAAAGATGTTAGCGATTTAGCCAAAAAAGAAGTTTTCGGCTACAAGACAAAATCTAATTGGAATGACGTACTTTGTAAGTACTTGATAATTGATATGTTTAACTGTTCTGGAGGCGAAACACTTAATAAGTGTGACATTGACTGCTTAAATGGCAAGCTTTCTTCAGGACTCCAAAATATTTGTTGCTAATGCCACTTTTTAAATGTAGAAACTATAAGAGTCCTAAACAGTTAGGATTAAGAATTTGTACTTCCGACATACCTTGCTATGACGGACAGGGATTCGAGTGTATTGAATTACCATCAAATCCTTCATTAAACCAAGTGTTGAAAGCAATTGACCTTGAGTTTTGTGCTCTTCTTGAGTTAATTAATAATATTGCTCTACCTAATGAGCCTTGGGAGAATCTTGTTGATGGACTTAATGTAATATCAAAACAATTCCAAGGAAAAGAAGGAACTACTCTTGTTGGAGATGAATCAAGTATTCAAGTAAGAGGAAACTATCACGTACTTTCTCCAAATGCAATAGCAGTTGGCGGAACTATAGATTTAACAGTAGATATTGACCCTACAGCAGAAGATTATGATGGAGGAGGATTCCAGATTGATTTAGCTTACGAGGCTATTGAGAGTGCGATTGGCGGTTGGTTTAATCCAGATTTGAAGATACATAGTAACGGGCAATTTAGTAACGTTTCTCCTACATCTGTTTTATATACAGCACCTTCTGGTAGCGAGGGATATTTTTCTGGACACGCTGTTTATGGTTCAACCCCTGCTGTTACTCCAGATAACGAAATTCAATTTTTTAATATTTTTAAGTTCACTGAAGCTGGACAACATAGTTTAACAATTTTCTTCAATGCTGTAATTGGCATTAGAGAGCAATCATAACAAAATGGCACAACAATTTTATATATCTAACGGAGTTGATGTTAATGCTGGATGGGCGGCTCATATTGCTGTTAGCGTTGACGGAAACAAATGGGAAACAATACCTAAAGAAGGCTTAAAAGTTTCTCCTGTTACCAGTAAAGGTAATACATCTTCTCCTTTAAGAAATAAGGAAAAGAAATGTAGAATAGAAATTACAAGAACTGGGGAAGATTTTCCAGTGGTATCTTTTGATGTAGAGAATGTAGCAAACCAACCAACTTGGCTAGCTGGAGCAACAAACATTGACAAATGTATGCTTGCTGTTGCTGATATTACAACTTGGCTTGGAGAATGTTGTGCATCTGGAGCTGCTGGTGGTGGATTGGCTACTGAGGCAAAGCAAGACGCCATGATTGCCGAGTTGATGAAAATGATTGACTGGGAGGTTTATTGCGTTAAAGATATTGTCACTGAGGTTATTTACCTCATGGACATCACAAAAAATGAATCAACTGGTGCTATAACGATTGTTTATCGTGACGCTACTGGAGCAGTTGTAGTTCCTCCAAATCCAAGTGATTTGAGAGTTTGTGACTCTTCTGCGATTATGACTGATATTCTTGCTGAGTTACAGCTTCAGTCTGGAATTCTACAAGATATTGATGATAATACTGATGACCTAGAATCAATTGCAACAAGCTCACTTACTGAGTTGCAAGCAATTAACTTAAATACTGATGGTATTGAGGCTCTTCTTACCGCTGGAAATGTTAACACAGCAGCAATAAACACAGAGCTTCAAGGTCAAACAATTCAACTGAACACTATTATTGCTGGACTAGGAACTGTCAACACTAACTTGACTACACTTATTACAGCTGTTCAAACCGCTGATACTAATAACCAAGCTGGACATACTGCTACTCAGGCAGAACTTGTTACTATTCAGGGTCAAATAACTACAGCTATTGCTGCTTTAAATGCTATTGACGCTAATACAGCTCCACTTGAAGCATCTCTCACTGCTATTGAGAACGCTATAAATACTCAATCAGCTTTACAAATTACAGAGCTTCAAACGATTGTTACAAACACTCAGAATACGGTTACAGAGCTTCAAACGATTGTTACTCAGTTAACAAGTATTGAAGGTCAGCTTACTGGAACAGAGGTGACAACTAGATTGAATATTTCTGGAGTTGCTGCTACAGTTGTAGCTCCTGCGACTTATAAAGCAATGCAATTGATAGTTACTTCTGGAACTGTTTCGGATGGTGTTATCTCATATCCAGTTGGAACTTATGAAGATACTACTTTTGCTAACAAAACATTAGGTGGCGTAACGTTCAATGCAACGGGAGCTACTGCATACTTAAAATTACAAGCATAATGGGATTTAGAGGGAACATAGCTGCACAAGATAAAGTCTCAAACACGTTGTTTGTTGACGCAACTTACGGTGATGACAATACGGGAGAAAGAGAAAATAAGCTTTTCCCTTACCAGACTATACAGGCAGCTGTTAATGACGCTGTAGATGGTGATGAAATAGTTGTTTCTGGTTCTTTTACCACTGTAGCTGAAATTCTTGTAAACAATAAGAGGGTTAGATTTAACTTTTTGAAAGGTTCTTCTATTGAGTGTACTGCTCCTGTAAATATGTTTAGAACTTTAGGAGGTGGAGGATTCATAGAAATTCATGGACGTGGAGAATTTTACAATAGTAATGCTACCCCAACTGGGGCTGTTAGAGTCTTTAATGCTGCTTGTGAGATATTCGGAGCAAGAGAAATTAGAAGTGAAAACGGAGCTTTGGTTGGCGGAGGATGGCTAAACATAAGAAATGTTGATTTTATGTGGTCAACAGGACAAACAATTTATGTTTTTAACAACCCTGCTCATGATGGAGTTACTGGAGGTGTTATTGAAAACGTAAATATTGGAAGCAGAGATACACCTATTACTGTTGGAATATCAGCTTCAACTGTTGGTGCTACAGACCAGCAACTTGTCTTAAAAAATGTAAATGTTGTTGGAGAAAGCGTTATTGGTACAGCTTGCCTTCAGTCTTCTACTGGTGCTGAGAACCTTACATGGAAAGCTTTTAATTGTCAATTTATTGCTTTAGACAGACAAAGAGTTACAACGTTTGGCGTGAATGGTAGATTTGAATTTACTGATTGTTACTTTGAGCAAAATGCTGATTTAGCTGGAATAACAATTACCACTGGTCAAACATGGAAGTTTACAGATTGTAGAATTAAAGGCAACGGAACTCAAGTTCTTATCTTTAATAATAATTCAACAGGCAAGTGCTACTTCTTTGGAATTAATCAGATTGAAAATGTACTTGGTTCAGTAACAATGTCTGGTCAACTTGACAGAAATTATGACAATTACGGAACTCTTTTAATGAATAAGCCTACCCAATCGGCAGCAACTCAATACTGGGATTTCACTGGCATAGCTGAACCTCCTACTGTTGGAGATGTTTTTACAATTACTGCAAATGATGGAGAAACTGCTTCTTACACTGTTCAGTTGGGAGATACTGAGTTTGATGTTTGGACTGGTCTATCAAATGCTATCGCTGTAAAAGCTGCTGAATTGCCAGAAAATGATTTTGCAAACTGGTCTGTTCAGATATTTGGTGTAAGCCCATACACAATGAGATTGAGAACTGTAGACCCAGATGACAACTATGATATAGCAGAGGGTGAGTCTTGGACTTTTAGCACTACTGGAGGAGACCCAATAAACACTCCTGTATCTGCAAATAATGGTGGTGTTGCCATCAATGGAGGACAAGTAATAGTAGATGAAAATTTAATTGTAAACTAATGCCAACAATAAGAGAACAACTATTAGCAACTATTTATCCTAAAGTTTCTCCGAGACTTGAGGGAAATAATGCAAAAGAAGAGTTTCACAATAGATTTCTTATCCGTGATGATGAGATTCAAACCATTGTGTCTATACTATCTGGTAATCCTTTCTCTGACTTATTCTACAATGTAGAGACAGATAAGTGGTTAAGGTGGGATTTAGAGCTAAATTCATTGGTTGACTTTGCTGGCGAGCTTTACCTTGCTATTGATTTTCAAGAGAACTTTGAAGGCGGTGTTTTGCCAGCTGGATGGACTGTTGTAAATGGTGGGGAAAACGATTGGAATGTTGGAACTGCTGCTGCATCAGAAGGAACAAATGGGTTATACATTTCAAATGATGCTGGTGTCTCAAACGTCTATTCAAGTATTGGAGCTGGATTAGACGTTTCTCATGTTTATGTAGATATTGCTCTTCCAGTTGCTTCAAATCAATTGATTCTTGAATTTGATTGGAGGTGTGAAGCAGAGGTTGGATTTGATTGGGGCTCTGTTTACAAAACATTACCAGCTTTTACTCCAACGGCAAATGTGGAAAATCCAGCAATAGACCAGATTGGTCAATCCGAATACAACAATCAATCAGTGTTTGATACTGAGCGAATTAACTTACCATTGGTTGATGGTGGAACTACAAAGAGATTTATTTGGAGCTGGAGAAACGACACAACAGTTGAGAATCAACCCCCAATGGCAATTGATAACGTTAAAATATTATTTGGATAATGGATAAGTTTGTAAAAGAAATATCGACCAACAAATACAAATGCATCTCTCAGGCTGATTTTGATGCTGACCCATCACTTTATATTGATAGAAGTGATAGACCTCATTATATACTCAACCATTATAAGGAAACAGGTCGTTCTTACTGGCAAGTTAGATACAAGGTTAAAGAGCTTGTGGATAACTCCGCTGGTGGTTTCAATGACTTTAACTCGGTAGACAAGGATGCTTTGTGTTTATTCTCTTATGGAGACAGAAATGCAATTGTAACACACTATGCTACAACAATGGGTCTCTCTGTTGATGATGCCAAAGGATTAATGGTTCTTAGAGAGGCGGAAAACATTGCAAAACTTTCTCTTGATGCAAAAGTTATCGCTGCTTCACCTAAAATGATGGTAATAGGGGTTAAATACCTTACACTTGTTGATATTGATGGAAATGTTGACTCTACACAAGCCTACAGTCTTACTGAGGCTATCAATGACTTTAAGAAGCAATATGAAGATTATGGTGTTCTTGGTCTTGAATATGGAGATGAGCATGAAGGAATAATGGATTACTTCGAGAGTACTAACAGCTACTCTAGTGGAGGTCTAAAAAATTATACTTTTAATCCAGATGTTGTTGCTGCTGCTGGTTCTGAAGAGAACGCTAGATTAGCAATGGTGGCTGAATTACAGGAATTATTTGTAAAAGGAAACATTTAATCATGGCAAAAGAAGAAAGAGATAAATACGACTTGAAAACATTGGCTTGGAAACAAAAGCTAATTGGTGCTGATATTGTTGATGAGGATGGTGTGTCTCACGAAATTGAAGACTATTATTTTGATGATGCAACAAATGAATTTCATTTTGAATTTACTGATGGTACTTCATCATCTTTCAGTTCAAAAAGAAAGTATGTCGTTAAAATCGAGTCTTCTTACAAAAGCATTAAGTCGAAGAAAAAAATCATTAAAGCTAAAAAGAGTAGGTCATGATGCAGGAGATTAAAGATTATTTTTTGGCAGCAGTCGGTGTTGCTGTTACGTTTTTGTCTCCGATAGCAGGGATAATGTTTTTAGTTGGTTGTGCAATCATGCTAGATACTGTAACTGGTTTGTGGAAATCAAAAAAGAAAGGAGTTAAGATTACCTCAAAAGGTCTTCAGTCTTTAGTGGCTAAGATGTTTTTCTATGAGGGTGTTATAATCTTGCTTTTCATGCTCGATAAGTTCATAATGAATGATATTATTATGCTGATATGGGATAAGATTCCATTTGCACTCACAAAGACAGTTGCTTTAGTTCTTCTTTGGATTGAGCTTTTATCAATAAATGAGAACTACGAGGAAGTTAAAGGAATTAGCATTATAGCTAGAGTAAAGAAATTCGTTGGAATTGTAAAAAAAGTGAAAGATGAAATCTCTGATTTTAAGGGCGAGAGCAATGAAGAAGAAACTCCTGAAGAAGATTCTGAAGGGGAGGCTTAAGGAACAAAAAATTCCCAATATGTCAAAATATTTCTGGATAATAGACTTAGGTCATGGCGGAGTAGAAAATGGTGTTTACAAAACCGCTGGTAAACGTGCTTATTTTAAGGACGGAGAGTTAATGGACGTAAAAACTCTTGGAGTTGATTATTGTGAAAAAAACTGCGATTTCAAGTATTACGAGGGTGAAGGAAACAGAGTGATTGGTGCTAAACTAGAAAAAGAACTCAAAAAACACGGTATCAGGTATGAGTTTACTGTTGACCCAGATGACCCAGACGATATTCCTTTAAGACTTAGGTCTAATTTTATAAATGATATTGATTTGCCAGATTCAGAGAAAAAGGTTATATCAATTCACTCTAATGGAGTTAGGTATGGTCTTAGAAAAGCAAAAGGTTATCAGTGCCATGTGTACAAGAATCCTAAAACTGGGAACTCAAGTAGCGGCTCTTTAAAACTTGCTGAAATTGCAATAGAAGAATTCTCTAAAGAGTTTCCGAAAGTAAGACTTAGGGCGGAAAATGGTCTTAAGAGAAATAATCTTCACATGACTAGAGAACCAGAGTGTAATGCTATATTGTTGGAGAACTTATTTCATACTAACTATAATGAATGTTCTGAAATTCTCATGAAAGATGAAGGTCAGAACAAAATAGTTTCGTATATTGTACGTACAATTCTTAGATACGAAAAAGAAGGATAATGGCTAGGAACGGATTAGCGGGTAAAAAGAGAGGTAAGAGTAGGTCTGCTAGATACTACCAAGAAAACCCTAGAGCTAGAAAGAAAAAAGCTAAGTATGATACCGCTTATCATTCAACGCCTAGACGTAAAAAATACAGAGCAGTTTTACAAGCGATAAACAGAAAGAAGGGTACTCATGGTAACCATGACAACATGGATGAGGCTCATCAGTCTAAAAACAATACCAAAAAAGAGCATTATTCAAAGAATAGAAAAGCATTAAAGAAGTTTTTTAAATAAAGTAAAGATGAAGAACAGAGAAGCAATCAATTTATTTAAGTTTTTGACAGCATTTCAAGACGCTGGCATCACTTTAGAGATTAAAGAGTGGAAAGCACTCTCAAGAAACAGAAAGAAGCTTGAAGAAGCTGTAAAAGCGATTGACGACGCAAGACGAGAACTCGTTAAGAAGTTTTCTTCTAATGATGAAGATGCTGAAGTTATCAAGGTCGACGAAGCAAATTTTGATGCATTTGAAAAAGAATACATTGATTTGATTGAGCAAACAATTGACCTTGAGCTAGAAACTATCAGTTTAGCCAACTTAGGAGACAAGATGAACTCCGTTGTTGGAATCTGGGAGTTCATGGATTACATGGTCTCTAAATAACATTTTTTTTATGAGTAAAAAAGAATTAGGTCTCTCCATAAAGGAGAGGGTGCTATACCTACGCTCTAATTATGAGCACACTGAAGGTGAAATTATAAGAATAATCAACTCGGAATTCTTTAGCGGAACTCAGAAAGATTACGAAAAGACCAGAAGCAGGGTTAGGTATGCGCTAGGAACTAAATACAAGAAAAAAATGTCTCAAAAGGAGAATAGGAATAAAGGAAACGTGAACACAAACTCTAAGAAAGAGAAGTTTGTGCTGTCTGCTTGGAATCAAGATGATGGCAGAATAATGGATATTGACGAGTACTGTGAGCACTACGGTCTGCCAAAAGAAGACATAAAAGACAGGAAGCTTGTTACTCACACTGGAGTTCCTTATTGGAATATCCACTGGAAGAACTCGAAACTTCACCCGTTAAGTCTTATAGATGAAGAATTAATAGAAAGGGTTGCAAAGAAACATATAAAGCCAGTAAAATACACAATACCAAAGGGATACGAAAGATTCAACAGAGTATTGAGAGCTATTTATACAGATGTCCATATTGGAATGAGTCCGAATCCAGATGGGCATTCTTTGTTTGGTGGAGTATGGAACAAAGAGGAGATATTATCTCGCATGGAAGAAATGGCTGAGAAGATTGTAAACAAAGCCATGAGTGAAGATGTTAGAATCTTATTTGTTGATGAGCTTGGTGATTTTATGGATGGTTGGAAAGGTAAGACTGTTAGACAGGAACATGACATTCCACAGAATATGACCACAGAAGAAGCTTTTGACTTAGGTGTTGAATTTAAGGTAAGACTTGCTGACATTTTAGTTGATAGTGGTCAGTTTGAGAGCATAGTTTTCAATAACATTTGCAATGACAACCATGCTGGAACTTTCGGTTACGTTGTTAACTCAACAGTTAAATCAATACTTGACTTGAAGTATCCTAAGTTGGTGGCTGTCAGAAACATGCGTAAGTTTATCAATCACTATGTAGTAGGTGAACATGCTTTCATCCTATCTCATGGAAAAGACGATAAGCACTTGAAGTTTGGTTTCAAGCCTATAATGGACTCAAATCAAGCTGCCAAGATTGACCAGTACATCAAGGAGAATGACTTATACAGAGAGGCAAAACATTTTGAATTCTCTAAAGGTGATTCACACCAAATGTTGTTTGATTATTCGACTTCGGATGATTTCAACTATATGAACTATCCTGCATTCTCTCCGTCTTCAGATTGGGTTCAGACCAACTACAAGAAAGGAAGAAGCGGATTTGTTATTCAGGTGTTTTCTCCAGATGATGAAGATATTGACGTATTCCCTACAACCTTTAAATGGAAAAAGTGATGGGTTGCTGTGGGAAAAGTAAAAATAAGAAACCTAATGAGCTGGCTGTAGTAAAAAAACGGTCAGCTCAGTCTGTTGGTTTCGCAGCTAAGAAAAAAACAAGTAGAAATGGTAAAAGAAGCTCTTAAAAAACTGGTTGATTATGGAATGTTAATCATAGCTATGGTTCTTGCTTTGCTATACATGAAGCAATGTCAAGATAATGCTACATTGGAGGAAAACCTTAAGGTTGAAATTGATAATGTTAGGCAATATGAAAGCCTAAAAGGTGAAATCATTGATTACAATGATGCAATGGACACTAGATTTAAGGATTTGGAGCTTTATAATGAGGAGTTGAAGCAAGAAATAAAGAACATGCGTATCAAGAATCCAGAAGTTGTGATTCGTACAACTACAGAGCTTAGAATTGATACAATTTATGTTCCTTTTACTGATACACTTCCTTGTGATGATTTTGTCAAGAAGATTGACATTGATAGCACTTGGTATGATATTAATATGACTCTCAAAAAGGAGAGCTTAATGATTGACAGTATGAAGTTCCCTAATGAGAGCATAGTTACTGTTGGTGAAAAGAAGAATGGAATCTTCAAAAAGAATGAATACGTGGTTGCTGTAAAGAATACCAACCCGTATATTGAAACAGATACGCTAGAAACCTACACGTTTAAAAAGGACAAGAAGTTCTTTGAACGTCCTTCTGTATGGGCTGTAATCTCAGCCGTAGGAACTTTTACTCTCGTTAAGTTAATCGAAAAATAGCTCTTGATACTTGAGCAGCGCATAGAGAGTATACTATATACCACCCTACATAAGGGATAAGACTAATCCCAAGACAAATAGGAAAAGCCCAAAAGCCGAAGCATAATGGGCAATTAAATAGTTTGTGTAGTCTTCTGTTGTTATTTATGAATTTAAGCTTTCTAAGCCATTCAAAAATATATGACTTGGTTACAATGTAAGAAAGTCCAGAAGCACCTAGAATTAAGAATAAAATCTCGCTAGTAGTCGGATTCATCTTTGTCCATCTTTGGAGTACTCTTATGAGATTCCATTGCTTTGTTGTACTTCATTTCAGAATCATAGATAGCGTCAAGTTTTGCAATTGCCTTTGACCCTTCTGTGAACACTTCTTTCTTGTTTCCAACATAGCTAAAACCATCATAAGCATCAGCAGATTTAACACACTTGTCGTATGTTACTAGGTATCCGCCTTTTACTTTCTCCAGTTTACCGTTTTTGTAGTAAGCCATGATTATACGATTGTTTCAATTTCTTCGATTGTCATTTTGGCTTCAAGATTGTACTTAGCGCAAACCTTGTTTAAAGTCCCGTACACATGGTTTCCTTTACCATTTTCCGCACTCTTTAAGATTTGAGGAGAACATCCGATAGCCTCTGCGAACTCTTCTTGAGATAAACCCTCTCTACTTCTAAATAAGGCAATTACCTCACCCATGTCTTCTTTACTCATTGAGCCTTCCGCCCAAAACTTCTCTTTTACTTCACTCATGTTAAATCAATTAAATCAAATAGTTCATCAATTTTTTCTGTTTCAACCATAGCAGTAAACTGCTTACCGCTTCCTTTTAGAACGATACCAGTTCCTTCAACTTCTCCGTCGTCGTCTTCCCACTCTCTATGTGTTGAAATATCGCTAACAGCGATTCTTTGGATTTTGCCACTCTTTGTTCTTACTTTAATGGCTTTTGGCTTGTCACTCATCTTATAATTTTTTAGATAAGACAAATATAACAAAAAATAAGCGAAAACCCAAACGACATTTAAGCATTTGGGTATCACTTATATATTGGAAAACATATATTCTTAGAATGGAAGGTCGTCGTCTCCTTCTACTACGGTATTTTTGGGTTCTTCTAACTTCTTGTTATTCTCCCCCTTTGACTTTCCCCACTTAGCTCTTGCTTCGTCGGCATCAGTAAGAGAGCCGCTTAAGTAAGTAGTTCCTTTTTGGCTTTCTTTAACCCAGCATGAAACGAAAAACTCTTTTCCGTCTGCGTCGTACATCTTTCCAGTATAATCTGGATGTGTTTCCTTTGTCTTTTTTTCGTTCTCGAATAAGATTATCGAATTCGGTAAAACTTCTCTTTTATCACTCATTTTTTGTTCTTAATTTATTTACAAACTCTAAAACTTCCTTTTTATTTTTAAGCCAAACTATCTGAAAATCAGCTCCCTCTTGTAGTTTTTTGTATCCGAGCATCTTATACTTCAGTTTAGCTGTTTCTGTTGCATACCCTTTTGTGTCAAGATAAATTATGGAATTTTCATCTTTAATCACAAAGTCAACTATTGTTGAGCATTTGCGTATAGCTTTTCCATTTATTCTGTGACTGGGTATTAATTCGATTGGTACTTGGAACTCGAAATCTATATTGTATCCTTTCATTAATTGATAAGCATACATTTCAAGCTTGCTGTCAAACTTCACTCCCCCAAACTCAATCTTCTTGTTGCCGTACTTTGTTCTTTTCATCAAGGTATTCTGCAAAAGTTCTTTCTCCTATTATATCTTGGTCAAGTTCTATATCAATCACTTCGTACATGTTTTCTTGTCTTTTCTTAAGAAACTTGTCTCTTCCGAAGATTTCTCTATAAACTCTCCCCAAATATAAGGAATTATCCTTAATAAAGAAAATATCTTGCTCTTTTGCCTCGACTATAACTTTTACGGCAACTCTGACATCACGCTTGTTTTTTTTGTGTCTCAGAGTCCAAGTACTAAATCGAATAGGTCTTTTAGTATTCACTTTCTTGTTTTTCCTCAATCCAGTGCATATCACCATCAATGGAAACTCCAAATCTAGTGTCATCAAGACCGTTTCTCTGTTCGATAAGCCTTACCTTATCTTTGAAGTAGTCTGCTAAGAACTCGAATCTCTCGAACATTCTCCAGTCTTTCTTCGTAAGATTAGCTTGGATTATCTCCTTCATCTTCGCTTCTCTCTCCTCGTATTTTTTCTCTAAGATTTCTTTCATCTCATGGTCTAAATACTTTTCTGCGAGTTTTTTCTCGTAGTATTTCTTGAAGATTGCATCAAGGTCTGGTTTTGAGTAATTCTCACTCTTTAGAACCTTTCCAAGTGGCTTTTCTTCGTCAAGAACACCGTTCTCTCCATTGATGATTGGATTTCCGTCCTCATCAAGCTTAGACATGTTAGACCTGTGAATCTCTTCAAAAATATCTCCAATGATATGCTGCATACCGTGAGAAACAATAGTTCCCAATAGTATGTAAAGCTTATCTCCTAGTGCGTCAGCAACACCAATGATGTCACTTTCCTCACAAGCTTCTAAATATTCTTGATTCTCCTCTTCCATTAAGGCATGTCTTACTTTAAAGTCTGCCTCCATTAGTAGTGATGGGTCATCATTTCTAACACATCCAAATTTTTTGTGGAACTTGTCCACCATTCTTAATCCTTTAGTCATAGTTTATAGTTTTAGGCTTCAGTACCTCCTTTGCCCATAAATTGCTTTAATCTTGACATTTCTGCTTGTTCTTTCATGTCCTTTGCAACCTCTTCAACTGAACGACCAGTCATTTTAGCTGTCTTTCTGATAACTAGGTTGTCTGCTAACATGAACATCAATGATTCAAACTCTGGGTCATTACTAGCCCATTGTAGCATCACATTTACAATCATGTCCGAACGACCAGCAATGTCTGTTGAGAAAATAACATCTTCCCCATCTTTTTTTGCTTGTATTCTAAAGAACGCTTCATTATTCACGTCAATCTTATCTAGGTCAACGCTAGTTCTTTTTTTCTTTTTCTTTCCAAACTTAAAAATTCTCATAATCAATCTTCATTTTCTTCCCCTAAATAAAGAGGGGATGCGTTAATATTTGCTTTTTCATTGTCCACGTCCATCACATATATTTCTATTGGCTCTGGATTTGGGAATCTTTTTCTCATTTCTGCCGCTTTAATAAGGTCATCAGTGCATCCATAAAAAACTCCTCCTTCTTTATGAACTAAAATATAAACTCTTTTCATATCTAAAAAGGTAAATCGTCATCATCAAAATCCGTATTTGGTTGGATACCTGATGACATTGGCATCTCTATTTGCTCCGTATCTTCTTGGAGCATGTTCTCATTTCTAATCTTTAAAACTCTTGGCAGCTCTGGATTCATTGTGTCTGCTTCAGCAGGCTCAAATCTATTGTTTAGCATGTTGTACTTAAATGTACACATACCAACCTCTCCTAAGTTTCTGTATTTGACTTTCTGCATATAGAAGTAAGTCATATTCTCCTTAAAGTTCCTGTATATACATATTCCCATGTCTGCCTTGTTGAAGAAGTTTGAACTCCCCGCAATATCGTATAGCGTTGGAACTTCATGAAGTCCTGCATTCTCACCACTCTGTTGCTTCTGCATCTTTTTTGGGTGAGCAACTAAGAAAACTGCAACATCATTTATTTGCTTCCAAAGAGTTATCTTGTTTAGCGCATCTTCTACGTACTGTGTCTCACTTTTATTACCAAAGTCATGAGAAATAGTATTCCAAGGGTCTATTGTAAGACCTTTTATACCATGTCTAAGTACCAGATTCCTAGATATTTCTAGTATGTTATCTAAAGTATACATTTCATCTTTAGGTCTTATAAAGAAAAAATGTTCTCTGATGAAATCAATAGCTTTCCTTAGCTGTTGTATACTCATCCTCTCGCTAGAGCCATCAAAGAATGGTTTTCCTACAAGAAGCTCTGCGTACTTGTAAATCATATACTTAACTGGAAAGTGCTCTGGACTGAACACAGCGAACTTCCATCCTTTAGTGGCGGCAAGGTTCACCTCAATGTCTTCCAAGAAAGTAGATTTACCATGAGATGGTATACCAGTTATCACATAAAGCTTACCAGTTTGAAAAGTGCAAAGTCTATCGAAATCACTTCCGAAGTTCTTCAGCTCTTCACCTCTCTGTATTCCAGTGTTGTATAGCTCAACAATACTTTCAAGCTCTTCTTCAACGTCAACTATTCCTTCAATTGGTAGAGGAGAAGCACTTTCAATTAAGTGCTTTACCCCTTCTACTCCATGACTGACTAAAACTTCGTTGGCGTCTTTACACTCACTTTGATAGTGAACACGGTAACATCTCTCTTTCCCAAGTCTCCGTGACAACTCTTGGAAAAGGCTTTCTCCAGCGTCGTCGTTATCGACAGCTAGATAAATTTTTTCAACACCCTCGAAGTAATTAACACAGTTGTCCAAATAAACTAATTTTTGCGACCCTTTGTTTGCTCCATTTGGCACTGAAACAACATTCTTAAAGCCAGCCTCGAAAAAAGAAAGAGCATCAATCTCTCCCTCTGTAACGATTACTTCTTGCTCATTTACAATGTTGTCAAGATTATAAAATATCAGCTTTGCATCTTTGAACATCTTGAAGCCCTTACTAAATGAACGGTACTTCTTGTTTATTAGCGTGCTGTTTTGGTAGTAGTTAAAAACAACGACAGGAACTTTAGCATCATCTTGTGGCATCCACTCTTCCTCTTCAGTCACTTTCATGGCTGTAAGAGTAGTTTTCTGTATACCCCTCTCTTTAAAGAACTCTATGGTCTTTTCAGAGAGCGACTTATCCTTTACTTCTTTTGGTCTAGCGTAATTCTTGTCGTCTTCATTTGGCGCAGCACATCCTGACCAGCTACAGTAGTGGCATTTGAACATTCCGCTTACTATGTTCACAGAGAGCGACTTATCTTTCTTGTTGCTCCTTTTGTGATTACAGTTTGGGCATTTAACTTTTTGTTGGGCAGAGCCATCAACTCTAACCATTATGCCTTTTTCAATAAGATTGTTGACGATTTCACTCATTAGTAGACCATTGCTTTATCTTTGTTACTTCCCTTATCTAGTTCGTTTTTCTCTATGTGTGTTCTGAGCCAATTAAAGAAAAATGCTCTGTAATTTGACTGTCTTTTACCTTTACTGGCAAGCCAATCAATACATTTTCTGCGCTCCTTCTGTATCTGATTCTCATTCAGAACAGAGAACTCAGGCTTCTTCTTTATTTCTGATAGGATTACTTCTGCAAATAGACTATCGTTCCGTAATGATTCAACACTTTTGTAATGTGCTGTTTTCTTTTCACTCTTTTCCTTAGCGTCTTTACTCTCTTTGCTGTCATTTGTTTCTGTTTTTTTCTCTCTGTCACCCCAGCGTTTTTTAGCCATGTCACTATACCGCTTTCTCTTGGCTTCAAAAATAGCCATTCTTTCATTCAGGCTATTTGACCAGACAAATATACCATCTGTTTCTAACAAATCAAAATTCAAACAGTCATTTATAAATTCTTTGCACTCATCTGGAGAATTGAAAGACAATTCACTCGAAACCGAAGTAAGAACATAGCTTTTTTCAATCTCAATTTGGTACTCTTTCTCTTCTCTAAGCATTTCAATGAAGGCAAAGAACCTTCCATATCCAGCCCATCCGTGTTTTGACCTTAGAGCTATCAATTTAGGGTCTCTTCTCGCATTTGAATCATGTGAAAAGTAAAACTTATCCTTTGACTTCGTACCCATTTTCTTTCAGAATTTCATCTAACTGTTCGTAACTTTCTTTTATTTGCCATTCGTCCATCATAGACCTAGCTTTTTCTTTCCAAAACTTAACCTCTAAGTCTTTCTGCCTGAGCACATAGGATTTTACCCTTTTATATTCCCCAAGCTTAGTTTGTAACTTTGCTATTTCTTTTGACCTCTTAGACTCTGGTGGTGCTGCAATAACAAGTGCAGCTGTAATTTTGCTTTCCAGAGCATTAATGTCTAAATAGTCTTCCTTAGATATTTCTTTTGCTAAGTATTTAGCAATCTCTTTTATTCCTTCCATCTTTTCTCTCTCTTCTTTTGTTTCCTCTAGCTATTTCCGAAATTGTAGATAGCATGAACCCGAAAGCACCTACTATAACAACTACGGTTATCCAACCAATTGGTGAGAAAATTATAGCTACTAGAAACGACCATCTCTCGTCACTCATTTCTTCCTCCTAAAAATATTTACTGGCTCTTTACCAGCTTCCATCAGCTTGATGTCAACAATTCTTGCTGCTTCTCTTTCGTCTTCAACGAACTTATTTATACCTAATACAGAAGCTTTGTACATGAAGTTTTTATTCCTCTTATGCTGGTAAACATAAACTCTTTTGTATAACTTACTAATTCCTAGATATTTCCAGTCGTTGAGGTTTCCTCCAATGCTCATATTATGTTTTGTATTATGTAGTAAACAAATCTAGTCTGAATAATCAATATCTTCAATAGAAAAATCAACTCCAGTGTTTCTCGCTTTATCCAATATTTCATCATTCATCCTTCTAAATGTCTCAATCTGAGACTCGGCAGAAGTTTTGAATCCACAAGAACATTCGTATCTTGCTATTCTCCTGCTTTTCCCTAGTTTCGCTGGCTTGAGTACGACCAATTTCATTTCTTGACCGCACTCAGCACAAATGTTATCTTCCATCTCCTAAAAGTTCTTCGAGTGTTCTAGGAGTGTAACCAACATGCTCACAAGACACGCATATATACCTTTTATCTGGCTTGCTATTCTTATCAAGCACTAGCTTTTCGTGTATATGACCGTGAATATTGTATTGAACTCTGTATTCAAGTTCCATAGGGTGTATAGGGCAGTGAGTAAGGAAAAATTTACCATACTTCTTGCTGCTGTATCTCAACATCCCTCCAACTTTCTCAACATACTTCAACATTTCTTCAACGTGCCTTGGTTCATCATGGTTACCTAATACGACTATCTTCCTTCCATTTAGGGCGTCAAGACGGTAGTAATCATTCTTCGACTCCATTGTAATATCACCCAGAATGTATGTCAAGTCCTTTTTGTGAACTACATTGTTCCAGTTTTCAATTATCTTTTCGTCATGATAAAACTCGTCTTGGAATCCACGCCATGTAGCGCAATTCTTGTGTCCAAAGTGTAAGTCTGCGATAAATCGTACAACACTCATAGTTTAATATTCTTTAGCTTCCAAATGTAATCTGGGTCTGTGGCGTACCCGACATTTGTTAAAAATTCATAATAATCTCCTCCTTTGTATTTTCTGTCCTGCCACCTTTTGTAGTAGGCAACGCTAGCCTGCCAGCAGTCAAACACAAAATACTGTTTTCTTTTACTATTCCAAAATCCGAATAGATTTTTCCTGACCCTTGCATTGTATGACTTCAGCCATCCAGTCTCCAAGATAGCTTGTTTCAGCACAATATCTGGGTGTTTTATTTCGTTGTTAATTATCTCTAATTCAACATTTTCCAATGTTAATGGTTTGCAATCTCTAGCATCTGTAGCGAATGCACATGTTGAT
>Ga0180437_10005261_pt1 | contig 17802 bp, 18 predicted proteins | sample SS_ome_4_FD_132410 | JGI IMG/M metagenome (GOLD analysis project Ga0180437, IMG submission 132410) | Hypersaline lake sediment archaeal communities from the Salton Sea, California, USA - SS_3_D_1 metaG | ecosystem: Environmental > Aquatic > Non-marine Saline and Alkaline > Hypersaline >... | reverse complement strand
CAATGTGGTGCACATCTACGACCTGGTGGACTGGGTGACCGAGGCCGGCCAGGTGGCTGGGCGTGCGGCGGCCAAGTATGCCATCGCCCAACGGGCAAGCGTCGCCCGGCATGTCCAGATGCAGGCGGGTGAGAACGTGCGCTACGTGGTGCCGCACCGGCTGGACAAGGAGAGCCTCACCGAAGAGGACCAGAAGCTGCAGATGCGCGTCTTCAAGCCGATCGAGGGCAATGTCTGGGTCCAGGTCATGGATGGCGACGAGATGGTGGCGCGCAAGGGACAGCGCTATGCCCGTCCCGGAGAGATGGTGGAAATCAAGATCCCGCAGAAAGCGTACGACGCCGTGCTCAAGGCGCAAACGCTGACCGTAAACGTGGTCCCGCGGTAAGAGGGAGTCCAACAATGGCCGAAGAAACGACCAAGATCATCTGCATCACCTGCCCCATGGGCTGCACGCTGGAAGTGACCCACGATGGGGGTACCATCACCAAGGTAGACGGGGAGCAGTGCAAGCGGGGCAAGGAGTACGCGCAAGCCGAGCTGACCGATCCACGGCGCATGGTGACCAGCACGGCCAAGGTCAAGGGCGGCGTGCACCCGCTGGTGCCGGTGTACACCGCTGCCCCAATCCCCAAGCCGAGGATCTTTGACCTGCTCGCCGAACTGCGCAAGGTGGAGCTTCAGGCCCCCGTCAAGGCGGGCCAGAAGGTGTTGGAGAACGTTTTCGATACGGGCATCGACGTCCTGGCCAGCCGGAACCTGCCGGCGGCCTGATGGCGCTGAGAGGGCCGGGGTTCTGTCCCGGCCCTCCGTCGCCGGCATAGGAGAGTGTGGGTGGCCAAGGACAAGAAAGGCAAAAGGGCCGCAGCGCAGGACAAGAAGCAGCCCTATGACTGGATCCCGCTGTGGGGCTGGGCGCTGATCTTTGCCGGCCCACTGCTGGCCAGCGAGTACATGTTCTACCGCGCCGGCAGGACCATGAGCATGATCCTGTTCCCGGTGGCGTGGGTGATATTCTGGTTCACACTGATGCAGCGCAGCGGCTGGCCGATCCTCAAGAAACCAGAGGAGGACTGAGCCCTGGGCTCACAGCCGGCCGGAAAGCTGGGCTGACCCTGAGTAGAGGCGGTCGATTGGTGGAACGCCGGGGCCGAGCCAAGGACAAGGAGGAGGATCGCTCTCCTGAGGGGGCCGTCCCGCCAGAGCCAACAGCGGGTGAGGCTGACAGGGACGAGAGGGAGAGACGTCCGGCGTCAACGCTGGACCTGTGGTTCCGCGAGGCTGAGGTCATCGCCCGCAACCTCAAAGAGAGCGGCACGCGCCGCTAGACTCCCCTGCTGAGGCTGGGGCCGGCCAGCTTCCCCGCAAAGGTCTGTTCATCCTGCTTTCCGCAGCGGACACCGGTGGTAGAAACGCATGAAGGACCTGCTGCGCCGCTTGGCGGCGTCGACCGAAGCCAAGCGCGTCCAGTTTGGTGAGGATTTTGAAGCCTTTGCCGCGGAGCAAGGGCTGCTGGGTTGGGAGGGCTGGTTCCATCCCTACGGTGAGCAGACCTACCAGTCGGTGCTGCAGCACCTCTCGCCGTCGGATGTCGTGCTGGAGATCGGGGCCGGGGACCTGCGCCTGTCGCTGCGGATGTCGCAGCATGTGCTGCGCGTCTATGCGGTGGAGGTGAATCCGCGGCTGCTCGGATGGGCCCTGCGCGAGATCGGGCGCGACCTGCCGGGCAACGTGGACGTGCTGTGTGCCAATGCTCTGGACATGGAGTTGCCGCCGCACCTGACCGCGGCCGTGCTGATGATGCGCCACTGCGCGCATTTTGGCGCCTATTTCGAGCGGCTGCAGGCGGCAGGGTGCTGGCGCTTGATCACCAACGCGCGCTGGAAGAGTGGCGTCGAGGTCATCGACCTGACGGCGAAGCGGGTGCCGTTCGCAGAAGTGCGCGAAGGCTGGTACGCCTGCCGCTGCGGCGCGGTGGGGTACGTGGGGCAGGGGGAGCGCCCCCAGGCGATCCCGATTGAGGTGTTCGATTGTCCCGCCTGCGGGGTGCAGGTGGGGGGTGAAGGGGAGGAAGCAACGTGAAACTGCAAGGCAAACGCGTGGCTATGCTCGTCGGTCCCGGCTACGAGGACCTGGAGTTCTGGGTGCCGCTGATGCGAATGCAGGAGGAAGGCGCCGAGGTCATGGTAGTAGGCATCAAGGCTGGCGACACGTACATGAGCAAGTCCGGAGGCCTGGAGGCCAGGGCCCAAGTCGGCGCCGACGAGGTGAGCGCCGCCGACTTTGACGCCGTGCTGGTGCCGGGCGGGTGGGCGCCGGACAAGCTGCGGCGCTACCAGGGCGTGACCTCACTGGTGCACGACGCCTACGAGCAGGGCAAGATCGTGGGCAGCATCTGCCACGCCGGATTGGTGCTGATCTCCGCCGGCATCGTGCGCGGCCACCGCGCCACGGGCTCCAAGGGCATCAAGGATGACCTGATCAATGCCGGGGCGGTGTGGGTCGACGAAGCGGCGTTCCGAGAAGGGAACATGGTTTGGGGGCGCGTGGTGGCCGACATCCCGGCCTACGTGCGCGAGCTCGTTGCCGCGATGAGTCGCCCCATTCGCTGACGCAGGCCGGGGACGCGGCAGGCGCTGGAGGACAACTTGGTCGGCATCCTAGTCGTTGCGCATGGTGAACAACTGGCCAAGGGCGTGGTGCAGGTGGCCAGCCAGATGACCGCTGGCAAGGACGTGCCGCTGGCCGCTGCTGGCGGCCTGGAAGACGGCACTCTGGGCACGAGCCTCGACCGCATCCAGCAGGGTCTGGACGCGGTGTTCAGCGAGGATGGGGTGCTGATCCTGATGGATCTGGGCAGCGCGGTGATGACCACCGAGATGCTGCTGGAGATGATGCCTGAGGAGCAGCGCGCCCTGATCCGCATGAGCAACGCGCCGCTGGTGGAGGGCGCCATCGCCGCTGCGGTGGCCGCGGCTCAGGGTGGCAACCTGGACCAGGTGCAGCGCGCCGCCGAGACGGCCATGGATTTGCCCAAGATCCCCGATCAAGAGATAGCCGCCGCACCTGCTGCCGAAGCAGCACAGGCCCCCGCAGGCCCGGCTGAGAGCATCGATCTGGTCGTGCCCAACCCTGTGGGCCTGCACGCGCGTCCCGCGGTCAAGTTTGTCGAGACCGCGCTGCGGTTCGATGCGCAGATCACGGTGCAAAACGCCACGCGCGGCGGGCCGGCGGTCGATGCCAAGAGCATGATGCAGGTCAGCAACCAGGCCACGGCACGGCAGGGCGAGACCATCCGCATCGTAGCGCGCGGCGAAGATGCCAGTGCGGCCATAGAGGCGCTGCGCCTGCTGGTGGAGGACGGCTTTGGCGAGATGGAGGTCAGCGAGGTCCCCGCGCCGCGCCCGGCCGCCAAAGCGGCACCGGCGAAGCTGACCGTCCCGCAGGGGCCTCCCCCGCCGCGGCTGCAGGGCATTGGCGTTTCAGAGGGATACGCCGTGGCGCCGGCCTTTGTGCACCAGCGGGTGGATTTCGATGTGCCTCGACGTGTGGTGGACGACACAGAAGCGGAGCTGCAGCGCTTCGCCGAGGCGCGACAGGCGGCGGTGCAACAGTTGGAGGAAGTACAGGAGCGCGTGTCTGCGCAGGCCGATGCCGAGACGGCGCGCATCTTTGAGTTCCACCGCATGATGCTGAAGGATGCCGAGCTGGTCGACGCCGTCAAAGGGCAGATCCAGGCACAACGCCTGAATGCCGAGGCCGCGGTCAGCGATGTGTTCGGGGAGTGGGCGGGCCGTTTCGCCGCGCTGGAGGACGACCTGATGCGCGCGCGGGCGGCGGATGTGCGCGATGTGGGACAGCGGGTGCTGGGCCTGTTGATGGACGGCGGCGCTTCGGCGCTGGCTGAACTCCCGGGGCAGGTCATTGTCGTAGCCGACGACCTGGTGCCGTCCGAAACAGCGCTGCTGGACCGCGACAAGGTGCGCGGGCTGGCCACAGCCGTGGGCGGAGAGACGTCGCACACCGCCATCCTGGCGCGCATGCTGGGCATCCCGGCCGTGGTGGGCCTGGGTGGGGGCATCCTGGCCGTCGCGTCGGGCACGAGGCTGGCGCTGGATGGCGAGAGCGGCGTGGTGGAGGTCGACCCCGACAGCGAGGTTGTGGAGCGCTATCGCACGCGCCAGGCACGCTTGCAGGCGGCGCTGGCAGAGGCCTTGAAGAGCGCGGACCAGCCAGCGATCACCCGCGACGGGCGGCAGGTGGAGGTGGTGGCCAACATCGGCGACGTGCCCTCGGCCGAGGAGGCGGTGCGTTTTGGCGCGGAGGGCGTGGGCCTGCTGCGCAGCGAGTTCCTGTACCTTGACCGCAGCCAGCTGCCGACAGAAGAGGAGCAGTTCGAGGCCTACCGCGCTATCGCCGAGGTGATGGGGCAGCGCCCGCTGATCGTGCGCACCCTCGACGTGGGCGGCGACAAACAGCTACCCTATTTGGACATCGGTCCAGAGCTGAATCCCTTCCTCGGTGTCCGTGCCATCCGACTGTCGCTGGACCGCCCGGACATCTTCCAGCCGCAGCTGCGAGCCATCCTGCGCGCTGGCGCAGGACATAACATCAAGATCATGTTCCCGATGGTGGCCCGGCGCGGTGAGATCCTCGAGGCCAAGGCGGCCCTGCAGAAGGCACGCGAGGACCTGGCCGCCGCCTCAGTGTCTCACGCCGTGCAGATCGAGGTGGGGATAATGGTCGAGACGCCGGCTTCGGCCATCATGGCCCCGCTGTTTGCCGATGATGTCGATTTCTTCAGCATTGGCTCGAACGATTTGACACAGTACACCCTGGCTGCCGACCGCGGCAACGAACGCCTGAGCGACCTGTACCGTGCGCTCGATCCTGCAGTCCTGCACCTGATCCGCATGGTGATCAAGGCGGGACACGCGGCGGACAAGTGGGTCGGACTGTGCGGCGAGCTGGCCGGACAGCTCAGCGCCATCCCCATTCTCCTGGGGATGGGCCTGGACGAGTTCAGCATGACGCCGCGGGCTATCCCGCTGGCCAAACGGCTGATCCGCCGCCTGCACGCGGGGGAGATGGAAGCGCTGGCGGACGAGGTGCTGACGCTGGCCACCGCCGCTGAGGTCGAGCAGTACATGGCGCGCTTTCTGCACGAGATGGGCGAGGAATAGCGCTTTTCACAACAACCCAACAAAGAACCCGGTCTCGAGGCCGAGACCGGGTTTCTTCGTGTGGAAATGTTGTACAGCGGGCTAGACTTGCGGTCGAGGCAGCAGTCCGGCCAGCTCCAGGATCTGCGGCACGGCGGCCTCCCACTCGATGGCCATCACGTGCACGCCGGCGACGCCGGGGATCTCACGGCACTGCTGGATGATCTCCGCACACTGCTTGAGACCCTCCTGGCGAACCTCTTCCTTGGGCACGCCCTTGAGCCGCGCCACAATGTCCTCCGGCACGTCCAGGCCGGGCACGTTGTTCTGCATGTAGCGGGCCATGCCCACGCTCTTGATCGGGCCGACACCGGCCAGGATGTAGCACTTCTCGTGGAGGCCCATGTCGACCACGCGCTTCATGAACTCGGCGAACTTGGGCACGTTGTAGATCAGCTGCGTCTGCACGAAATCGGCGCCAGCGGCGATCTTGTTGGCCAAACGCTGCGGGCGAAAGTCAAAGGGATCGGCAAAGGGGTTGGAGGCCGCGCCGATGAAGAAACGCGGCTCCACACTGATCTCTTCACCGCAGGCAAACTGCTTGTCGTCGCGCATGGCGCGCACCATGTTCAGCAGCTGCATCGAGTCCAGGTCATACACGCCGCGTGCCGTGGCATGGTTGCCAAAGCTCTGGTGGTCGCCGGTCAGGCACAGCAGGTTGGGGATGCCCAGCGCTGCGGCGCCTAGCAGGTCGGCCTGGATGGCCAGGCGGTTGCGGTCGCGGCAGGTCATCTGGATGGTGGGCTCCAGCCCCTCCTGCAGCAGCATCACGCCAACGCTGATGCTGGACATGCGCACGATGGCGGTCTGGTTGTCGGTGATGTTGACGGCGTCGACGTACCCGCGCAGCAGGCCGGCCTTTTTGCGGATCACCTCCGCGTCGGCGCTCTTGGGAGGACCTAGCTCACCGGTGGCGGCAAAGTGGCCCGCGGCGAGCACCTTTTCGAGATTGCTTCCCACTTTCATAGCCTCAGATCCTCCCTGACGATCTTGCGCGGTCCCCCGTCATAGTCCTTGGACCAATCCTTGGGCGGCTGGAACAGGTTCATCCGATCCAACATCCCCAGCCGTTCCAGGCGCTCGTAGATCAGCTGCCAGGCGCAATCCAGTTCGGGATTGACCTCGCACTTGCCCTCCTGCGAGCCGCCGCAGGGCCCGTTGAGCAGGTTCTTGGCGCAGCGGGCAATGGGGCAGATGCCGGCCGTCTGGCCCAAGACGCAGTCGCCGCAGGCGCGGCAGCGCTCGACCAGCACGCCGTGCTCGACGGCCATGCCCAGGAAGGTGGTGTTGACGCCGGGCAGGATGACCTTGTCCGGGTAGCGCTCGGCCAAGGCCTGTACGCCAATGCCGCAGGCCAGGGACAGCACGGCGTCGGCGCGGTTGATCTGCTCCGCTACCTCGTCCAGAAACTCCCACTCGCACTGTCGCTGCACCGTGGCTTCGGCGAAGGTCTTAGCCTGGCCGTTCATGGCCTCAGCGATGCGCAGGCTGGAGGCCAGCAGGCCAACCTCCTTCTCACCGCCGGCAAAGCTGATGGTCACGCAGGTGCCGCAGCCGAGGATCAGCACCTTCTCGTAGGGAGCCAGCATCTCTCGGATTTCGGCAATGGGCTTAAGCTTGGCTTTGATCATGCTAGTGTCTCCTCACCGGGCTGGGTCCCAGCTCTTCGAGCGTGGCCGCCAGCGTTCCGACCGCCGTCGTCATGTCCGCGCACTGCTGCGGCGACAGGTTGAACATCTCCAGGCGCGCGCCGCCGATGCCAATCTCGTCCAGCAGGCCCTTGATGTAGCCCACGCGCTGGTCGGCGTGCACGTTGCCCTTTTCGTTGTGGCACTCGCCGTCGAGGCAGCCGGCGACAAAGACGCCGTCGGCGCCGTATTCAAAGGCTTTGAGCAGGTACAACGCATCGACCTTGCCGCTGCACAGCACGTCGACGGTCTGCACGTTCTCGGGCAGCGTGGCCTTGACCACCTCGGGCTCCTGGCCGGCGTAGGCGCAGTAGCGGCAGGCAAAACCGACGATGGCGGGCTTGCCGTTGCCGGCAGCCATGTCCACCGCCTGCTTGATGTCTCTCAGCATGTCCTCGTCCGTGTACAGGGTCATGGTGATGGCCTTGGCCGGGCACTCGCTGGCGCACAGCCCGCAGGCCTGGCACTGATCAAAGACCACCTCGGCCGTCCCGCGCGTCAGCAGCGGCACCTCGTAGGGGCACACGCGGACGCAGGTCAGGCAGGCGATGCACTTGTCGGTGTCGACGGTGGCGCCAGCGCCGCAGGTCAGGCAGCGCTGTGCGGCGCGCACGGCCTGCGCCTCTGAGTAGCCCAGATCGACCTCGCCGAAGGTGGCCTTGCGCTGGTCGACGGCCAGCTTGGGCATGCCCTCGCGATCCAGGGGGCGGATGTGGGAAACTGTCTTCTCCTGCAGGTCGCCCAGCTTGACCGGGTCAGGCGGCTGCAGCGCTGCGGGATCAAGGCCCTGCAAATAAGCATCGATGGAGCGGGCCGCGGTGTGCGCGGCACCGATGGCGTCGATGATAAAGCCCACCCCGGTGACCGCATCGCCACCGGCAAAGACGCCCGGCTTGGTGGTGGCCATGGTCTTGGGGTCCACCTCAATGGTGCGGCGCCGGGTTTGGGCGATGGAGCCGTCCTCGGGCAGCAAGCTCAAATCGGGCCCCTGGCCGATGGCAAAGATGATCAGGTCTGCCGCCAGCACGTGGTCGGTGTCCACGAACTCGTCCATGTCCAGGCCGCCCTCGGGCAGAAAGCCGCGAAAGTCGACCTGGACGCAGCGCATGCCAGCGATATGGCCGTCGTCGTCCAGCACGCACTCTTTGAAGGTGCGGCTGGGATACATCTTGACACCCTCGTCTTCGGCCTCTTCGATCTCCCAGTCGTGGGCGGGCATGTTGTCGGCACCCTCGAGGCAGGTCATCGACACTTCTACGGCGCCGAGGCGGACCGCCGTGCGCGCACAGTCTATGGCCACGTTGCCGCCGCCGAGCACCAGCACGTGGCGGCCGCTGAGGTCGATCTTCTCGCCGGACGCGACGCGGTGCAGGAACTCGGTGTTGATCCATACGTCGGGCAGCTCGACATTGGGCAGTCGCAGCTTGCGGCCCATGTGCGACCCCACGCCGATGTAGACCGCATCGTAGCCGTCGTTGAGCAGCGCGTCGACGTCCTCGACGCGCTGCCCGGTGACAAACTCGATGCCCAGCTCCTTCAGGGGGGCGACTTCCAGGTCGATGGTCTCGCGTGGCAGGCGGTACGGTGGGATGCCCACCTGTAGCATGCCGCCCAGCTCCTCGTTGGCTTCGAACACAGTGACCTGGTAGCCCAAACGGGCCAGGTCGTGGGCGGCGGTCAGGCCGCCGGGTCCAGAACCGATGACCGCAACGCGCTGCTCTTTGGGCTCGGCCACGGTCAGGCCGGGGGCATGGCCCAGGCTCAGGTCGTGGCGCTCGGTGGCAAAACGCTTCAGAGCGGCGATGGCGATAGGCTCGTCGACGTCACCCCGCCGGCACTCATCCTCGCAGGGGTGAGCGCACACCTTGCCGCAAACATAGGGCAGGGGGTTGGGCTCGCGGGCGATGCGGTAGGCTTCCTCGAAATCTCCGCGGGCGATGGCGTTGACGTAGCCCCGTACATCGGTATGCGCTGGGCAGGCAGCCACACAGGGGGGAACTGGCTCCTGGCCACGCGCAGGACCGTCGTTCTTGTCACTCATGGTCGACTTGTCCTTTCTACCTTGGGGCCAAGGTGTGGTTGGTCGGCTGGCAAGGGCGCAGCCACTGGGGCTATTGTACGCGGATTGGGGGGTGGGTGCAAATATAGTGAAGAAAAGCACAAATGGCAGGGGGAGCCATTGCAGGACAAAGCCGGGCGGGCTGGCATAGGTCGCACGCGAGCTGGCTACAACGCAGCCCCTGCGATGCGCGACACGCTGAGGGCTTCTATCTCACGAAATCGCCGAGCTGAGCACCAGTGGCCAGCAACAGGTGCTCGGACCTGAGCTCCAGACCGGCATCATGACGGCCAGAACTGATGTCGACCAATTCCTCTTTGAGCACTCTCCTGTCCATGTAGGTCGGGAGGTCAGTGCGCAGTCCCAAGGGCGAGACTGCCCCCACGTGGTAGCCCGTGACCTTGGTCACCTGCTCAGGCGCTGCTAGTTTGACATTCTTCTCACCGAGGAAGCGGGCTAGCTTCTTCAGGCTCAGCTCCTTGTGGCCAGGAAGGAGGGCCATAACGTGGCCGCCACCTGAGCACTCCACCAGCATTGCCTTGACAATCTGCTCCAGTCGTACACCTCGCTCCTCCGCAGCCTGAGCTGCGGTGAAAGCGCGCTTTGAGTGCTCCTTCACCTCATAGGAGATGCCTAGCTTCTCCAATGCGCGCATCGCAGGTGTTTTCATCTGTGACCGGGCCTGGTCTTCATGTTGCCACTGCTGTCGGTTGGTCCTGGCCGATCAGGCATACAGAACCGCGCTCGACCGGCCATACTGGCCCTGCGGGCCGACTACTGTGCTTCTTTCTGGACCCTCTGCTCTGCGCGCTTGACGATGCGGTGGAGCCGCTCTCGCATTTCGGCAGGCAATGGCTCGGGCTGGTGCGTCTCCAGAACGTGCTTGACGCGCTCCTTGACACGTTCCCCGAGCGTCTTGCTGCCCTTGTCCACCCACGAGGCATAGTTGCCGCGGTCCAGCAACGTCGGGTACCAGTGCTCGCGGAAATGGCGGTAGGTGTGATCCTCTCCGAGAAAGTGCCCACCCGGCCCCACCTTGTCGATGACGTCAAGCGCCAGCGTCTCCTCGCTGATCTCAAAGCCCTGCAGGAAACGCCTGGTCAGACTGATGACTTCATCACTCAGTACCAGCATCTCGAAGGATGTGGTCAACCCAGCCTCAAGGTATCCCACGTCATGCACGAGGTTGCCCCCGCTGAGGCTGGCGATCAGTGTCACCATGGCGCCTTCCAGAGCAGCCTGTTCGTCAAACACCTTGGACTCGGAGCAGCCGGCGTAGCTCCACACCGGCAGTCGATAGTAGTCGCGGGTCAACTGATGCCAGGCAGCAATGCTCATCAAGGCCTCGGGTGCATCGTACACCGAAACCGAGGTGACCATGTCGAGGAACATCGATCCGCTGCCAGAGACGATCGGGGCTCCCTCTCTTATCAGCTGGGCGATGGTCAGTCCTGCCAACTCCTCGGCATTGCCTTGAACGATAGCTCCCGCAATGGTCACGGGCGCCGTTCCGCCGGCTGCCATACCTGCTGTCCAGATCGTGGGCAGGCCCTTACTGGCCATGTACATCAGATTCCCCAGGCCTTCGGGGGCAAATTGCAGCGGGGAAATGGGCTGCGCATACAGCGTAACGAAGGGATTGAATCGCAACGCTTCCGGCCCGCCCGCGACAGCCTCTGCCATTTCCACGATGTCCCGCAGATTGTTCAGGTTCCAGGCCGTGAATACCAGAGGCTTGGCAGTGTTATTCACCATGGCCTCGAAATGGTGAACATCCGAGATGGCCGCCGGCACATCGCTGGCGATTCCCATGCACATCACAAAGTCAATGTTCGGCAAGTAGTCGCACACCCGTGCCACATTCGCGATATCGGCCTTCACCGGCTTGCGCCTCTGCCCGGTGTACGGATCAATGACGTTGTGCGTGTCCGATCCCGTGCCAAAGAAGCTCTTGCCGCTCTCCAGATAGACCGAGGGCTTTCCATTCCTGTCGCAGAGGGTGATCCGTGGGGGCGCCGCCCGGATTGCCCACTCCACGAGGCTAGGAGGAAGTCTCACTCTGGCACCATCCACCTTGGCGCCTGCCTTGCGAAAAAGCGTACGCGCCTCCTCGTTGAGGACATCAACACCCGTCCGCCGCAGCACCTCCAGCGTGGCCAGGTGTAGCTCCTCCATCTGGCTCTCGCTGAGTGCCTGGAAATGGGCCGCTGCATTGATGGCATAATTGCTTGGCATTTCTTCCTCTTTCTAAGGTGATGTGCGGTCTCCAGCGCTGAGCTGGGCGGACCTAGAGCTCCTTTAGGTATTCAAGTACCTGGTCAATGTCCACAACATTGCCCCACTTGGCATTGATGTCGAACAAGCACCACTCGTGGGCCGCGGCAGCCCGGTCCTGGACGCACTGGCGGGGCAGGATAGCCTGGAAACCGTAGGCGCTCGCATCGATAGCCGTGGCCAGCACGCAGCCGCTAGTCGAGCAACCAGTGATGATCAGCGTATCCACACAGCGCTGAATCAGATAGGAAGCCAGAAACGTCCCGAAGAATGCGCTGGGTACCGGCTTATCGATGCGATACTCATCGGGCTGGAAGCTTAGGCGGGCGTCAATCTCGTATGCCCGCGCATCCCAGGTGCGGTGCTCCACCGCCGCAGGATGAGGCTGATACGGATTCCCTTCCCCCTCCCAAGTGGGAACGGTGTAAACAACTGGCACGCCCTTTGTCCGACACGGTGGCAGCAACCGGTTTATGCCTTCCACCGCCTCGTCCAAACGCGCTGAGCCCATGGTGTAGACTGGGTCTGTCCAGCCATAGGCCATGTCAATGACAATGAGGGCAGGCCTCTTGCCGAATCGCAGCGGATATCTGAAGAGGCCTTTCTTCTCGTAGTACTCTTTCACTGACTGAATGGCCGCTTGCAGTCCCTCAGTTACGTTCTTCTCCACGGCTCCTCCTTGCACGAAGGGAGCGACAGCCGAGCCACCCGCGGTAAGGGTGCCCGCTCCGCCGTACCTTCTAATCAGTCTTCATCGGCGTCGAGTTCCCAGACCTCCTCACAGTACGAGTCTCCTGCTGACACTCTCGAGGTCTTGTAGTGTTGGATGCCTGGATTGATGGCATGTATGAAACCGTCGACCCACTCCTTGTACAGGTCGCAGGCCTTGGCGGTTGGTACTCCTGCCGCTCTCCACGCCGCCATGTGCGCGCACCCTATCGAGCGCAGCACGACCTTGCGTTCCGTGTTCTCTCTCCACTCAACCTTCTCTTCCGCGGGCAGCCCGCCGATTACCCACCTGAGAAGGATCTGCACCGCTGTGGCAACGTCGTTGCTTGCGGGACTGGCTTTGGCCCATGCGCGCTTGCCGTTGGCGAACCCGTGCTCGTAGTAGGTCCTTCTCGCCACTTGCTCCGCCTCGGGGCCAAAGCGCTCCAGGAAGGCAAAGAGGTGTGCATTCTCCCTCGACTCCAAAAGCAGACGATGGTGCTGAATCCAATCGGTCATCGGCTCCTGCTCCATGCGCTTGTTGTGAGGAGATCCTATTGGGCCAGTTCAGTCCGTACTTGGTATGCGATGGCCACGGCAGCCTTGTAGTACGCGATGATTCGCTGTGCCATCCTTGCGGCTTGGCTCTCGATGTCAGCAAAATCAAACTCGTGCCTTGGATCAAGCCACTGGTACTCGCGGATCGCCACCTGGTGCAGTGCTGCAGGTTCGACACCGACGACGGTCTTCCAGTCGATGGCGTCAACGCCGCCGCGGGCCAGCTCATACAGTTCGTCAGCGATATGTAGGCCCTGGCGGTAGGTCACTGGCCATTCGGAAAAGTCGAGGACGGTGCCAACGTGGAAGTCGTACATGTCCATGCCGGCAAAGCCAAAGGCCACCCAGTCGAGCGGTATGTGGTCTCTCTGTTCGGGAAACCGGGCCTCGGCATTGGCTCGATCACGTGGCCCCACAACGGCTTCGATCTCTGGATACTCCGACTGCAGGGCCTGTAGAACTTGATCCGCGACGCGATCGTAGAAGGCCGGAAACAGCTGATCATACGCTGGCTTCCCGCGAACGTAGGCTTCCATGAGCTGGGCATCCACTCCGGGTATGCTATTCACACTTGCCTCTCCTTCCATGAGTCTATGTCCACACTTCTCCATACAGCCTCAGCCAGTTCTCCCCCATGATCTTCTTCACATCACTCTCAGCGTATCCGTGATCTACGAGAGCTGCGGTCAGGTTCGGGAACTCTGCCGCCGAGCGAATGCCCTCAGGGTTGACGATTGGGAGCTCGAGCTCCATATCAGGCCCCTTCTTACTCTTGCCTGTCAGGATGTAATCGAACCACTCGTCGGGTTGTCCTTCGGTAAAGTCCGTGCCGATGCCGACGTGGTCAATGCCCGCCAGGTTTACGAGATAGTCGATGACCTCGACAACGTCAGCGAGCGTGGCCTTGGATCCGGCGGCCAGGAATGGGGGGTAGACGTTGGCGCCAATGACGCCGCCTTTCTCGGCTAGGGCCCGGATTTGCTCGTCTGTCTTGTTGCGTGGATGATCGCAGAGAGCCCGAGGGTTGGCGTGTGTGAATGCGACTGGCTTCGCTGAGGCCTCAATGGCCTCCATGGTGGTGGTGTACCCGACATGTGACAGATCGATAAGGATCCCGAGGCGGTTCATCTCCTCTACGACCTCAAGTCCAAATGAGCTGAGCCCGGCGTCGGTACGCTCCAGACAGCCATCGCCAACGTAGTTGCGCTCCATGTAAGTAAGCTGGATCACGCGTACACCGAGCGCTTTGAAGATGGAGAGCAAGTACAGGTCATCCTCGATGGGAGAAGTGTTTTGGAATCCGAAGATGATACCTGTTTTTCCGAGTTCCTTTGCCCGCCGGATGTCCTCCACGGATCTAGCGGGCATGATCAGCCCCTCATACCGCTCGAACATCCGGTACCACTCCCCGATGGCACCGATCGTCTCTCGGAAACCTTCAATCACCGCGACAGTGGCGCAGATGGCAGTTACGCCCCCCTCACGCATCTGCCGAAAGGGTTTCTCTTCCCAGCTACTGATTTCCAAACCATCAATGATGATCGACTCTGCATGCAGCGACGAGGCTCGATTTGACTTCATGGTCTCTGCCCTCCAGCAGTCGGGTCAGTCAACTGAGTCGCCAAAGCGGGTCGATGTCAACCTCGGGATGGCCGACCTGCCGGCGCGACAATTACATTCCGAGATAGCTCTGCTTTACGGTCTCATTCGCCAAGAGCTTGTCCGCATCGTCCTCCATGACGATCTCTCCCGTCTCAAGAACATAGCCCCTGTCTGCAAGCCAAAGGCCGAGCTCTGCGTTCTGCTCGACCAGAAGTATGGTGATTCCGTCCTTTCGCAGTTGCTGGATAACATCAGCAACCTGTTCCACCAGCAGCGGAGCCAGGCCCATCGAAGGTTCGTCCAGCAAAAGCAACTTTGGCTTGGCCATCATGGCGCGGCCAAAGGCCAGCATCTGCTGCTCTCCTCCACTGAGGGTGCCAGCCAACTGCCGCTGCCGCTCGTCAAGGCGCGGGAAGGTATCAAAGACTCGCGCCATGTCCTCACGTATGCCCTCCTTGTCCGAGCGCGTGAGGGCGCCCATGCGCAGGTTCTCCAGCACCGTCAAGTTGGCAAAGACCTTTCGCCCTTCGGGGACCTGGACCACTCCCTTGGCCACGATAGCCTCCGGCGGAAGGCCGTCGATCCGTTCGCCGAGGAATTCGATTTCGCCGCTCGTGGGCCGCAAAAGTCCGGAAATGGTGTTGATGGTTGTGCTTTTTCCTGCTCCATTCGCTCCGATGAGCGTCACGATGGTGCCCTCAGGGACGGACAGTGAGAGGCCCTTGAGCACCTCAATGGGACCATAGGAGACCCTCAGCTCTCGCACCGACAGCATTTCGATCATTTTGTCCTCCTGCCCCGTCGGTGTCCGAGGTATGCCTCAATCACCTGCTCGTTGGCCTGTATCTCCTGCGGCTTCCCCTCAGCGATTCTCTCGCCGTGGTTCAGCACAGTGATCCGATCGCAGACATCCATAACCATCTTCATGTTATGCTCAATGAGCAGCACCGTGGTGCCCCGCTCACGGATTCTGGCGATCAGGCGCATCAAGTCCAGTGACTCACTCCGATTCATGCCTGCTGAGGGCTCATCGAGCAGCAACAACGCAGGCTGGGAGGACAAAGCACGCGCGATCTCCAGCATACGCAGGCGCCCGTAGGGGAGATTCCTCGCCAGTTCCTCCTCTGATTCGCTCAAGGCCACGAACTGAAGGTTGGCCTGTGCTTGGCTGCGAATTCTGCCCTCCTCCTGTGCATAGCGTCGCGCACCCCACACAGCATCCCAGACGCCAGTCTTCGACGCCGAGTGCGCACCAACCATGGCATTCTCCAGTACCGTTAGGTCGGGAAAGACCTCCACTTCCTGGAAGGTGCGAGCGATTCCAAGTTGTATCAGCTTGTGCGTCGGCACGCGCGTGACATCAGTGTCATTGAAATGCACGCTGCCACCGTCAGGAAGGAAGACACCGGTCACAACATTGAACAGCGTCGTCTTGCCAGATCCATTGGGGCCGATCAGTCCTCGAATCTCTCCTTCCTCCACAGTCATGTCCACACTGGCCAATGCCTGAAGCCCCCCAAAGCGCTTGTTGATCCTCTCCAGTCTGAGCAAAGCCACGTCTATGTTCCTTCCTCGCCTGCCGAGCCTTTCGCCGTGGAAGGCGACGAGGACTCGGAGCCAAGCAGTCGATGCATCAGCGGCGATGTCAGGCGGGCCAGTACTTCTCTGAGGCCCCCAGGGACGAAAACTAGGAAGAAGATCAGGCTTGCCCCGTACAGCACAATGCGGTATTGGTTCAGAAAACGAAGCAGCTCGGGAACCATGGTTACCACCAGCCCGCCGAGAATAGCACCCGGTATTGTGCCAAGGCCGCCGATCACCACAGCCGACAGCATGCCGAAGGAAACCGTCGAGGCAAAGGCATCTGGCTGGATGAACTTCATCCAATGCGCATAGAGGGCACCAGCAACCCCCGCCCACGCGCAGCCGATGAAGAACGCCAGGGTCTTATAACCGTGCACATTGACTCCGGAGTGGGCAGCCGCCAGCTCGTTCTCTCGGACTGCAGCCAGAGCTCTCCCCAGGCGGCCCCTGGTCAGCCTTGCCAGAATCCAATACCCCACAATCAGCACGAAACAGATGAGGTAGTAGTAGCTGCGATCCGAGGCAAAGCGCAGAGGCCCCAGCTGTGGCGGTGGAATGTGCATGATCCCGAAAGCCCCGCCTGTGATGCTGTCGAGGTTGAGCATGAGGGTGGATATGATTTCGCCCAAAGCGAGCGTTCCCATCGCCAGCCACAGGGCCTCCAGCCTCAGGATTGGCGACACGATCAGGCCAGCGATCCCGGCCACGAGTCCAGCGAGTGGCATGGAAAGCCAGAAGGGCACCCCCAGGCGCACGGCAAGCAGAGCCGAGGTGTAGGCCCCAATCCCGTAGAAGCTGGCCTGGGCGAAGGAGAGCTGCCCGGTGTAGCCAACAATGATCTGCAAACCCAAAGCGGCGACGATTTGGACCAGGGCGAGATCGATGACATGCGTGTGGTACGGACCGACCACAAAAGGTACTGCCAGCAGCACGATCAGGCCCAGTGCCCATAGCAAGACCTTGCGCCGCGAGAGCTTCGTGGACCCTGCCGAGCCCTCGAATGCTGCAGCGATGCGCGAAGGATCCCCCAGCGCCCGGCCAGCTGGGGACTTGGCGCGGAAGAAGAACATCAGTGCCACAAGAAGCGTTGCGTACAGAATCGCATGTTTGTAGCGGCTGGAGACAAAGGCCGCCGCAAAGGTTTCGAGCACGCCCATACCCATTCCAGTGACCAGCGTGCCCACGATGCCAAAACCGCCGACGGCTGCGGCTGCAAAGGCCTTGAGCAGTACCGTGGCACCGAGGAAGTACGAGGCAAAGTACAGTGGAGCCATAAGCACTCCGCCGACGGCACCCAGGGCAGACGAAATGGCAAAGGTCAGGGCGACGTTCCTTCTCCTGCTGACGCCATAGAGGGCAGCGGTGTCGCGGTCAAGCGCTGCGGCACGCCATGATACGCCGGTCATGGTGCGCTGGAAAAAGTACTGTAGCACAACCATGAGGACGATGCCGGTGGCCACGATCCACAGGCTTCGCGAGTCGATGGTCAGGCCCGCAATCACAACCGGTTTTGTCCCCAGCACGGGTGGATAGATCAGCGGTTCAGCGCCCCAGATCAGGATACCCAGCACCTGCAGGATCATCGACAGACCCAGTGTGGATATGGTCACATAGAGCATCGGCGACTTTCTGCGGAGTATGGGGTTGAACAAGCCCCGTTCGATCAGGACACCGAACAGTCCAGCGGCAGCCATCACCAGGACGATAGTCACAAGAAAAGGGAGATGAAGGCCTCTTAGCAGTGTGTAACCGAGAAGCGCACCCAAGGATACCAGCGCACCCTGGGAGAAGTTGACCATCCGGGCAGCTCTGATCTGCATGGTGTACCCCAAACCCACCAGGCTGTAGACACAGCCGATGGCCAAGCTGTTGATGAAGAGCTGCAGTACCGTCCTCAAGGTCATCTCAGTCCCTCGATCCATATGCCTTGGGGGCTGTCCGCGTGCGAACAGCCCCCAAAAGCACAATCAATTGACCTACTGCCCGACTTCCTTCCACACACCGCCTTCGGTGAGTTCGATTGCTGTCATTGGGTACAATGGGTCACCCTTGTCATCAAAGTGCAAGCCACCCATCAACCCCGGCGGTGCTGTCTCAGCCGTCAGAT
>Ga0180437_10005260_pt1 | contig 17803 bp, 17 predicted proteins | sample SS_ome_4_FD_132410 | JGI IMG/M metagenome (GOLD analysis project Ga0180437, IMG submission 132410) | Hypersaline lake sediment archaeal communities from the Salton Sea, California, USA - SS_3_D_1 metaG | ecosystem: Environmental > Aquatic > Non-marine Saline and Alkaline > Hypersaline >... | reverse complement strand
TACCTCCTTGGCCAGGAAGGGCATGATGATCACGTCGGGCTCGGCATCCTTGATCGAGGTGAGCTGCGCGCGGAACTCCACGTCGCCCGTCTTGAACGCCTCGTCGGCCACCAGCTCGCCGCCCAGCTCCTCCCATCGCTGCACGAAGAAGTCTCGCAGGCCAACCGAGTAGTCCGAGCTGATCTCGTACAGCACCGCCGCCTTGCGGGCGCCCAGGTCGCCGTAGGCAAAGTTGGCGATCACAGAGCCCTGATACGGGTCGGTGAAGCACACGCGGAAGGTGTACTGCATCAGCACCCCTTCCTCCGGCTGCGTCACCCGCGGGTTCGTCGCGTACGTGGAGATGATGGGGACCTTGTTCTCCTCGCCGATCGGCGCCACAGCGATGTTCGAACCACTGCTGTTCGTGCCGATCACGGCCACCACGTCGTCCTCCGTGATCAGCCGCTTGACCACGTTGACCGACTCCAACTGGTCGCTCTTGTTGTCGTAGTCGACCAACTCAAACTTGCGGCCGCCCAGCACACCGCCCGCCTCGTTGATCATCTCCATCGTGAACAACGTGCCGTTCCGGCTGGCCTCTCCCCACAGTGCCCAGTCGCCGGTGAGCGCGCCAAACCAGCCCACCTTGATCGGCTCCAGATCCTCCGCTGGCGCCTCCTCCACCACTTCCTCCGGTTCCTCCTCCACGACTTCCTCGGTTGCAACCGGCTGTTGTGGCCCGCAGGCGACCAGGCTGATCAGCGTGGACAGCACCAACACCAGCCCCAGCGTGAACATCGTCCATTTTCTGTGCATCTCTCTCCTTACTCCTTTCATGAGCACTTGGTCAATCTCCAAGGCCTGAAGATTGACAACAGGCGATTCTAATCTTATGCCGCTTAACGATTCTCTTCCTTGACACCCCCTTTCTGCCCTCTGGGCCCCCGACTGGGCTGCACCGGGCATCCCCGCTGCACGAACGGCGTGCGTCACCGGGCGTTCTGCCCGGTGACTAGACGTCAGCGCCCAGTGCCAGGGAAATCTCGTGGGCGGTCTGCACCACCATAGGGGCCAGGACCTGCTCCAGCTCCTGGCGGGACGCGCGGGCAGTGGTCACCGAAATATTGACGGCGGCCACGACATCACCGTTGCGTTGCCGGACAGGCGCTGCGACCGCCCGCAAGCCGGCCGCCAGTTCCTCGTCGTTGATGGCGTAGCCCTGCTGCCGCACCTTGTCGAGCTCAGCCACCAGCGCATCGAGCGTAGTGATGGTGTTTCGGCCCATCTCCGGATACGGGCCCTCGCCCAGCAGATCACAAAGTTCTTGTTGAGAGAGATCGATCAATTGAGCCTTGCCCATGCAAGTGCAGTGGACGGGCAGGCGAGAGCCCACCTGCAGGTTAGCGCTGATAATCTGGCGCGTCTTGATCCGCACCACGTACACGATTTCCACGCCATCGCGGATCGTCATGTTGGTCGTCTCGTCACACTCAGCAGACAGAGCCTTCAGATAGGGCTGAGCGATTTGAGCCATCTCCAGGCTGTTAAGTACAGCAAAGCCCAACCGCAACACTTTCAGCCCCGGACGGTACTGCTTCGTCGCGGGATCCCGCTCCAGGTAGCCCAACTTTTCCAGCGTGTGGACGAAACGGAACGTGGTGCTCTTGTCAAGCCCAACAGACGAGGCAACCTCGGTCAGACTGAGGCTGGGGGATTCCTCAGAGAAAACCTCCAGGATCTGCAGACCGCGACCCAAGGCCTCGACGTAGTATCTGTTTTTGCTCATTTAGAGGAGCGTTGGCAGTCTCAAGAAAACGGCACGACGGAACCTGAACCGAAAGGGACAAGTGCGTCCGACATGCGGCCAGCGGAAAAACGGCCTAACGCACTCGGGGGTTTTACTCAACGAAACCGGGTTTCTCTTGTGGACATTTATTATACTAAAATCCCCAACTGTGTCAAGTCGAGGCGCGCGCTCGTGAGCTCATCGGCAGTGTCCGCCGTACGCAAAATACACCCAATCTTCACCGGGGACTCACCAACGCCTAACTATCGCCAGGCCCGTTTTGTGCTATACTTTACACTGCGTGAGGATCCTCTACCAAACAGGGCTCAACGAGAATCCCGTATTGGCACAACGAAAAGAAAAAACACCAATCAACCGTATGATGCGCACCGCCCACCGCCTGACACAAGAGCTGGGCCAGGAACCCACCCCAGAGCAATTGGCCGCTGCGCTGAATGTTCCCATGCACAAAGCACAGGAGATGCTGCGGGCAGCGAATCTGCCCATCTCCCTGGAGACGCCAGCGGACGACGAAGGGGACAATGAGTTTGGGGATTTCATCGAGGACGAAGACGGCCCCACCCCGGATCAGGAAGTGACGTCGGCCATGCTGCGGGAGTTGCTCAGGGATATGCTACAAGGCATGCCGCCACGGGAGACCAGGATCCTGCAACTGCGCTACGGGCTGGTGGACGGCAGGACGTATACGCTTGAGGAGGTGGGCCGGAAAATGGGGGTGACCCGTGAACGGGTGCGCCAGATCGAGGCCATGGCACTGCGACGACTGCGCCACCCCGCACACGCGCGCAAACTGAGGGACTTCTTGGAGGAATAGCGGACACCCATGCTACCCAGGAGAACACCCCGCAGGAAATGCAGCGAGCGAGAGAGGGAATGGAATGGGTTCTGTGTCGACAAGAACCTGGAGGACGATTGGCTGACGCGCCTCAACAACCTGCACGCCCTCAGCCTGATCAGCATATGCGAAGGACATTGCGATCAGGCGGAGCTTTCCAGGCGCTGTCCACACATCAAGCTACGGCTGAAGGAACATCTCCTCCCCAACGTCGCCCGGCTCTGGGACGAGCACAAGATGACCGTGCTGACCGAGGTGAACCGGCTCTTTCAGACCGGCAGTACGTTCGTCAACTTGGAACTGCAGTTCAAACTGAGATCTGGCACAGGAAGACTGACCTATAACGAAAACATGGTTATGAGAGTGCACGGCCGCCGGGCGAGGACAGCGGAGGATATGGATGGTCCAACCTGTGACTGGTTCCGGCAAAGCGTCGGCCAGATCGAAGAGATCGACAGCCTTATCGCGCGGCTGTGGGATGAGTCGAGTCAAAAGGAGGAATAGCCACATGTCCGCAAACCACCAGAAGACCAGATTCCAGATTGAGACGGCGACAGAGGATGACTGGCCATGGATCGTGCAGGGAGAGGTGGAAATCGCCTGCGTCAGGCTGGATCCTGAGCGCCAGAAGGAGTTAAGCCGCCAGCTCATTGAGGAACGCGTCGCGCGTCGAGTCGCCAGGATTCGAAAGGAGAACGGGTTCCCGAACGTGGCATTCGTAGCCAGGACAAGCGAGGGAGAATTGGCCGGATTTGTATGGGTCGCCCGAACTCACAACGACTTCACCGGTCAATTGGAAGCATCTCTGATGAGTCAGTACGTGGAGGAATCCCACCGTGGCAAAGGCCTGGGTCATCAACTGCTGGAGACAGCCGAGGCGTGGGCCCACCAACAGGGCCTTCCCAGAATCTCGCTATGCATAGGTGCGAACAACACCATAGGGCAGAGGCTCTATGAATCGCTAGGCTACCAGGTGGAGACCCTGCGAATGAGCAAGAAACTAGGGCCAGAGGAGCCAGAGGAGATCCACCTGGACGACGCTTAGAGGTTGTTCACCTACCGGTTGATGATCCGAACGACAATGTTCAGCACAACCGTCAGCAAAATACTGATCAAAATCGAACTTGCTAGAGGAATGAGACACGTCATACCCGGCCGCTCGATACGAATATCCCCCGGCAGATTCCCCAGGAAGGGCGCCTTCGACAGCAACCACACCAGCCCCCCCAGCGCCGCTAGCGCGACGCCGATCACCACCAACGTCTTGCCCATCGTGTCGAATCCACCCATCTGACCAGCCCCCCCGTCTACCGTCTCCCCTCTTCACAACAACGCCGGCTGCTCCGGCCGGCTATACGGCACGTCCAGGTGCTCGTAGGCCCGTGCCGTCGCGACCCGCCCCCGCGGCGTCCGGTCAAGGAAGCCCAACTGGAGCAGGTATGGCTCGACCACGTCCATGATCGTGTCCGGCTCCTCGCTCACAGCCGCAGCGACGGTGTCCAGCCCCACCGGCCCGCCGTCGAACTTCTCGATGATGGTGTGCAACACCCGCCGGTCCAGGTCATCCAGCCCGCGCGCGTCTACGTCGAGCAGTTCCAGCGCGTCGCGGGCCACCTGCTCCGTGATGTGGCCGTCGGCGCGCACCTGGGCGTAGTCGCGCACGCGCCGTAGCAGGCGCAGACCCACCCGGGGCGTGCCCCGCCCACGGCGGGCGATCTCCGCCGCCCCCGCGTCGTCGATCTCCACCTTCAGCACCCACGCGCCACGGCGCACGATCGCCTCCATCGCCTCCTGATCGTAGAAATCGACGCGGAAGATGGCCCCAAAGCGCGCCCGCAGCGGCGCCGTCAACAGCGCCAGCCGCGTCGTAGCCCCGACGACGGTGAAGCGCGGCAGCTTGAGCCGGATCGAGCGGGCGCTGGGGCCTTTGCCGATGACGAAGTCCAGCGCGAAGTCCTCCATGGCTGGGTAGAGAATCTCCTCGACGGCCCGGCCCAGCCGGTGCACCTCGTCGATGAACAGCACCTCTTTCTCACGCAAGTTGCTCAGGATGGCCGCCAGGTCGCCGGCCCGCTCGATGGCCGGACCCGATGTGATGCGGATGGGCACGTCCATCTCCTTCGCCGTGATGTGAGCGAGCGTCGTCTTACCGAGCCCAGGCGGGCCGTACAGCAACACGTGATCGAGCGCTTCGCTGCGTTGCTTGGCCGCTTCGATCAGGATGGTCAGGTTCTCGCGCACACGGTCCTGATTGACCAGATCGGCCAGACGCTGCGGGCGGATCACTCGATCGAGCACCACGTCGTCGTCCTGGGGTTGAGGGGAAATGATCCGATTTTCGTTCTCCATGGTGAAATTGATTATACAACAAAAGTGCCGATGAGGGGAGTTGCCGTCACGAACAGAATACAGAGTGCATTGACAAGCCAGAAGCTCAGGGGTACAATTGAAAGCCCAAATCCAAAAACCAAACTCCAAAGGCGAAATGCCAAAAACCCAGATTCCCTGGAGGTGAGTTGATGACGATGTCACAGGTGCACGTTTCTACCCATCCGCTCGTGCAACACAAGCTGGCCCTGCTGCGTGACCACCGCACCGACCCCAAGATGTTCCGCGAATTGCTGCGGGAGATGGCCCTTCTGCTCGCCTACGAAGCCACCGCCGATCTGGCAACGGATGAGGTGACAGTGACGACGCCAATGGGGCAGGCAAAAGGTCAGCGCTTGCAGGAGCGGGTCGGACTCGTCCCCATTCTACGCGCAGGGCTGGGGATGGTCGAGGGGATCTGGAACCTGATGCCCAACACCGAGGTATGGCATATCGGCCTCTTTCGCGACGAGCAGACGCTGGAGCCGGTCGAGTACTACAACCGCCTGCCGGTCAGCCCAACCGTAGACGTGTGCCTGATCCTCGATCCGATGCTCGCCACGGGCGGGTCGGCGGTGGCAACGGTCGATATTCTCAAGTCCTGGGGAGCCAAGCGCATCAAATTCGCGGGCGTCATCGCCGCCCCGGAGGGCGTCCAGCGGCTCACCGACAGCCACCCTGACGTACCGGTGTACCTGGCCGCCATTGACGAGCGCTTGAACGAGGTCGGTTACATCGTTCCGGGCCTGGGAGACGCGGGCGATCGCCTGTTTGGCACCGGATAGCGTCCGGTGGTGACGGAATAGATGGTCAACACGATACTCGTCTTCATAACTGCGTTGGGTCTTTCGCTCCTCCTCACCCCCCTCGCCAGCCGTCTCGGCCATCGGCTGAACATCGTCGACCGGCCCGGAGGTCGGCGGGCGCACAAGGGCGCGGTGCCCCGGCTGGGTGGCGTAGCGCTGTTCACGGCGTTCGCCATCGCGATCGGCATCGCAGCGTGGCGCGGCGCCCTCACCGCGGGCTACAGCGGCGACGATCTGACGCGGCTGCGCGGGCTCTTGATCGGCGGGCTGTGCGCCTTCCTGTTTGGCTTAATCGATGACCGCTTCGACCTGCCCCCGGCTCCCCAGTTTCTCTTCCAGTTCGTCCTCTCGCTGGTCGCGCTCGGCACACTGCTGTGGCTTGAGCGCTTCACGCTGCCATTCTATGGCCTGGTGGCACTGAACACGTATCCGTGGGGACCCTGGGTCTACGTCCCGCTGACGATCCTCTGGGTGATGGGGATGATGAACACGGTCAACTGGCTGGATGGACTGGACGGACTGGCAGCCGGGGTCGGCGCGATCCTGTGCCTCGTGTTGGCGATCCACATGCAAAGCGTCGGACAGCCCAGCGTGGCCCTGCTGCCGCTGGCGCTCCTCGGCGCGCTGCTGGGGTTCCTGCCCTACAACGTCGCGCCGGCGCGGGTCTTCCTGGGAAGCGCGGGGGCGTTCTTCCTGGGGTACGCGCTGAGTGGCTTGGGGTTGATCGCCGGGGGCCGGGTGGCGACCGCGCTGATGGTTATGGGATTGCCGATCGTGGACGTGGCCTGGCAGATCTTCGACCGCCTGCGCCGCCACCACCCCCCGACCCGGGCCGATCGGGGCCACCTCCACTACCGGCTGCTTGACCTGGGGCTGTCGGAGCGCACGATCGTACTACTCTACTGGGGGTTCTGCGCGCTGTTCGGTGTGCTGGCGCTGACCGTTTCCTCCCGGATCTACAAACTGCTGGCGTTGGTGGCGATCGCCCTGGTGGTGATCATCGTCCTGGCGCGGCTCTCCAGGCGGAGCGAGACGTGAGACGTGATGCGTAATCCGTAATTCGTGAAACGTGCTGCGTGCGTGATCAGTATTCTACCCGGAGACCTTTTGTCCGCTCAAGCAATCGCTCCAGTAATGCAATCGCCAGCATAAATGGTAGATCGACCACAATGGTGAGGCCACACATCGTCACCAACCAACGTAGAGCCGTCGCGAGGGGATCGGCCACACCGCGGACAACCGCCGGGCCAAGGCCTGCCAGCCAGATCCCCACGCCAACCAGGAACAGAAAAATAAGCACCGGCGCCCAGGCCTGCCGGTCCGCCCGGCTGGGCAACATCGTGTTGCCCACGGCGAAGACCACGTAGGCCCACAGCCAGGCATCGGGGGCGGCCATCGCCGCCCGCAATCCCACGGCCACATTGGCCCAGTCGCCCGCAGCGAGCGCCGCGCCCATGGCACCGGCGTCGAAGACACCATAGCCAATCGCCAAGATGACGGCACTTCCGACCAGCAGCGGGGCCAGCCCAATCAGGCTGGCCCGCACGACGTCGGTCTTCTCGACCGGGACAAAACCCAACTGGACCCGCTGGCCCGCCAGTTGAGGGCGGATCGACATCCGGCCCACCCGCACCCCCAGGAGCACCGCCGCCAGCGTGTGGCTCAGCTCGTGCAGGACGATGCCGGGGAGCAATGGCAGCGCGTACAACAACACCGCGATCTGAGCCTCGCCGGTGAGCAGCAGCATGGCCCCCTGCAGATGGCGGTGAATCCAACGCTCGACCAGCAACAGGAGCGCCAGAGTCACCGCCAGCCATAGAAGTGGCATCCAGTTCATCCCAACCGAATCAGGTGATTACTGTTTCTTGGTCTCCAGTCCGGTACGCACGATCGCCGCGAAATCGGCCGCCCGCAGGCTCGCCCCACCCACCAGCGCGCCGTCGATCTCCGGTTGCGCCATGAACTCGGCGATGTTGGCCGGCTTCACGCTGCCGCCGTACTGGATGCGGATCGCCTGAGCCACGTCGTCACCGTACAACGCGGCCAGTGTGCCTCGCACCGCCCCCCCGATGATGTCGTTCGCTCCCTCGCCCGTGGCCGGCACTCCGGTGCCGATGGCCCAGATCGGTTCATAGGCCATCGTGATGATGCGGGCCTGGTCTGCGCTGACGCCCGCGAAAGCAGCCCGCACCTGGCCACCGACGAAGGACTCGGTCTCACCAGCCTGGTTCTGCTCGAGGTTCTCCCCCACGCACAGGATCGGCTTCAGGCCATGGGCCAGCGCTGCGTGCAACTTCTTATTGACCATCTCGTCGGTGTCACCGAAGACGTTGCGGCGCTCCGAGTGGCCGACGATCACGTAATCGCACAGCCCCTGCAGCATCAACGGGCTCACCGCGCCGGTGAAGGCCCCCTGCTCCTCCCAGTACATGTTCTGCGCGCCCAGCCCGATGTCCGATCCGGCCAGCGCACCACGAACGGCGGCCAGCGCGGGGAAAGGCGGGCAGACCGCGACGTCACAACCGCTGACGCCCTGAAGCGCTTCCCGGAGGTCCTTGACCAGCGCCACGGCCTCATCGATGGTCTTGTGCATCTTCCAGTTACCAGCAATGAAAGGTGTACGCATAGCTCCTCCTACTTATCCGCCAGCACGGCCACGCCGGGCAGCGTCTTGCCTTCGAGAAACTCTAGGCTGGCACCACCTCCGGTGGAGACGTGGGTCATCTTGTCGACCAGCCCGGCCTTGCGTACCGCTGCCGCCGAGTCACCGCCGCCGATGACCGTCACGGCGTCGAGCCTGGCGAGCAACTCGGCCACCGCAAACGTGCCTTTGGCGAAGTTGGGCATCTCAAACACACCCAGCGGCCCGTTCCACACCACCGTCTTCACGCCGCCTAACGCCGACTCGAACGTGGCCAGCGATTTGGGACCGACGTCCAGGATACGCCAACCAGCGGAAACCTCGTTCGGGGCCACAACCCGGGTCCTGGCATTGTTGGCAAAAGCATCGGCGATGACCACGTCCACAGGCAGGATCAGCCGGGCACCGGCGCTCCCCAGGAGTTCTTTGGCCGTTGGCACCGCATCCTCCTCGACCAGGCTGTCTCCGACCTCAAAGCCCATACCCTTGAAGAAGGTATTCGCCATACCCCCGCCGATCAACAGCCGGTCGCACTGCTCCAGCAGGCTCTCGATAACGCCGATCTTGTCGGAGATCTTGGCCCCGCCCAGGATGGCGATGTAGGGATGCTCCGGGTCCTCGGTCGCCTTACCAAGAAACTCCAGCTCTTTCTCCATCAGGAAACCCGCGACGGCGGGCAGGTGATGCGCCACACCTTCCGTGGAGGCGTGCGCCCGGTGGGCCGAGCCAAAGGCATCGTTGACGTACATCTCGGCCAGACCGGCCAATTGCTGAGCGAAAGCGGCGTCGTTAGCCTTCTCCTCTGCGTGGAAGCGGGTGTTCTCCAGCAAGACCACGTCGCCCGGCTCCATCGCCTGGACCGCCGCCTCGACCTCCGGCCCGACGCAGTCGTCCAATTTCTTCACCGGGACGCCGAGCACGTCGGACAGGTGTTGTGCCACCGGATCCATCTTCAGTTCTGGCACGACTTTCCCCTTGGGACGGCCCAGGTGCGAGCACAGCACCAAAGCCGCGCCGTGCTCCAACAGATATTTCAACGTAGGCAAAGCAGCGCGGATGCGCGTATCGTCGGCCACCGCGCCATCCTTGAGCGGCACGTTGAAGTCCACGCGCACCAGGACGCGCTTGCCGTCTACGTCCACGTCACGAATGGTTTTCTTATACATCACAGCTCCTTCCCAAACTCGAAAGGAAGCAGACAAATGACGAGTAGATGAGGCCAGACCCCATCTACTCGCTTCTCATTTGCCGGGTTCCTCGCGGTGTTGTCTAGATTCCCTGATCGGCCATCAGCTTAGCTAGGTCGCAGACGCGCACCGAGTAGGCCCACTCATTGTCGTACCAGGTCACGACCTTGACCATGTTGCCGCCGATGACCATGGTGGACAGCGCGTCAATGATGCTGGAGCGCGGATCGCCCTTGTAGTCCATCGACACGAGCGGCTCCTCGGAATACCCCAGGATACCCTCCATCGGGCCCTCGGAGGCGGCTTTGAAGGCAGCATTGACCTCCTCGACGGTGGTCTCCTTCTCCAGTTCGGCCACAAAGTCGACGATGGAGACGGTCGGCGTCGGGACGCGCAGCGCGAATCCGTCGAACTTGCCCTCCAGCTCCGGGATCACCAGCGCCAGCGCCTTGGCCGCGCCGGTCGTGGTGGGGATGACGTTGAGAGCGGCTGCGCGGGCGCGGCGCAGGTCCTTGTGCGCCATGTCCAGGGTGCGCTGATCGTTGGTGTAGGAGTGAATGGTGGTCATCAGCCCCTTGACGATGCCGAAGTTGTCGAAGACGACCTTGGCGGCCGGGGCCAGGCAGTTGGTCGTGCACGAGGCGTTGGACACGATGTGATGCTTCGCCGGATCGTACAGCTCGTCGTTCACGCCCAGCACGATCGTCAGATCGACGCTGTCGGCCGGCTTGGCCGGGGCACTGATGATGACTTTCTTGGCCCCACCGCTGACGTGAGCGGCCGCCTTCTTCCCGTCGCGGAAGACACCGGTGGACTCGACCACGATATCGACGCCCAGGTCACCCCAGGGCAGCTTCGCCGGGTCGCGCTCGGCGAAAACCTTGATCCGATCGCCATCCACGACGATGTCATCGCCGACGACCTCGACGGTGCCAGAGTAGATGCCAAAGTTGGAGTCATACTTGAACAGATGGGCGTTGGTCTCCGTCGCGAAGAGATCGTTGACGGCGACGACGTCGAAGTCATCCCGGTAGCTCTCCTTCATGGCCTTGAGGACCTGCCGTCCAATGCGTCCAAATCCGTTGATACCGACTTTCACTGACATTGCTTGTCTCCTTTCACTAACATAGATTATGAGAGTATGTGTAAAGGTTTACAGTAGGCTCAATAACGCCCGCGCCAGCTTGTCACTGTCGTGTCGCCAAGGACGGGCGCGATCGACTAGATCAGCAGCGATCACCCGATATCGTGCGTTGGGTGGAAACCCCACCCGGACCAACTCCACCCCGGAGGGAGCATCGAAGTTTACATCCAGGTTGTCGTTGACCAGAACAAACGGGAAGAAACCAGGCCCCAGGTGTGCCTCCAGCATGGTGACGTGATCGCCGGTGGTATATCCATCCGTCTCACCAACCTGAGTCGCGACGTTGCAGACGTATACCTTGACTGCTCGGCTCGCCGTGATCGCTCGCGCCACGTCCGGGACGAGCAGGTTGGGCAGAACGCTGGTGCACAGGCTGCCGGGACCGGCCACGATCAAATCTGCATCCAGCAGCACCCGCACTGCATCCGGGTACGCTGGGGCGTTGTCCGGTTCCAGGTAGACCCGCTCGATCGTCCCGCACGCTGCCGTGATGCTGGATTCACCGGCCACGCGGCTCACCCCAACGGACTGTGCCCGCAGATCGGCCGTCAGGGTCACGTCGGACAACGTGCTGGGCAAGACGTGGCCCTGCACCGCCAACACTCTTCCCGACTCCACAATCGCCCGGTCAAAGCTGCCCGTCACCTCGGCCATCGCGGTGATGAATAGATTGCCAAAACTGTGTCCGTTCAGCCCTGGACTGTCGCCAAAGCGATACTGAAACAACTGGGTCATCAGAGCCTCGTCGTCGGCCAGCGCAGCGATACAGTTGCGGATATCGCCCGGTGGCAACACACCCAGCTCGCGTCGCAGCCGCCCCGAGCTGCCCCCGTCGTCGGCCACGGTGACAATGGCCGTCAGATTGGCCGTGTATTTCTTGAGGCCCCGCAACAGAACGGAAAGGCCGTGCCCGCCACCGATGGCGACCACTTTGGGACCACGCTCCCGCCGGCGGTACCGGTATACCGCATTGGCCACCGTCTCCGGGTCCACCTCCACGAAGGGCTTGAGCAGCGACCGGTTGAGCCGAATCAGCGCGGTCACCAACGCCACCACGCCGACCAGCAGGAAAAGCCCAGCCCGTAGACCCCGTGGGATGAACTGGAATGTGACGTAGTAGAATACATCCGGCAGCGGGTACAACTCCCTGAGTAGAAAACTGAAGCCCAGGCTCAGGAGCGCGATGCCGCAGGCCAGGAGCAGCAACCAGCGCTTGACACCCATCCCCGGAGTCAGCCATTTGCGGACAGTGCGAATATGTCTGCGCAATCTCATCACGGTTCCTGGCCATTTCTGAATGCTTTGCGGGCCACTTGCGCCCGCAGTGTGTATTATAACCGAACGCAGCATAGTCGTCAACGGGCACTGCATTTGGCGGTTCAAATAAGCCAGACGTGATAGGGGGAGACGGACGGGGAAAAACGCGCGGACTACCTCTGCGCAGCCCGCTGAAGCTGCCACAGGATGAAGCGCACACGTTGGGACATCGCCGTGGCGATATTCCACAGCAACCGCGTGCCCAACACAGCGTCGTCCTCACATAGCGCCAGCAGCCGCTGCCGGTCCAGCGCCAACACGGCAGCACCCTCCGGGCCGGCGATCAGATCTGCGCTGCGCAACCCTTGATCCAGCATGGCGAGCTCGCCCGTGATCTGCCCGGGACGCAAGGTCGCTACGTGGTGGGATTCCCCAGACGACGCCCCAGGACCCGCCGGATCGCTCCAGACCTCCACCGTGCCGGACTGGACGATGTACAGCTCACTGCCCGTCTCGTCGACGTTGACGATGTTGTCGTTAGGCTTGTACGCACGCTGCTTGCACTGGGCAGCCAACCGGGTGCGCTGAACCAGGTTCAGATCATTTCCAACGTCGGAGTGGGCCAGGAACTGCGCCACGTCGCGGATCTCCATAAGTTCCTCATCGCCCACCGGCTTGTTAAGATCGTTGCTGAACAGCGGCAGACCGAGGAAGGAAGCAATCTGGCGACGGGTGATATCCGGGGCCTCAAAGTGGGGCCAATGTCCTGCCTTGGGAATGATACGTAAGTCCGCCTCGGGCCATTCATCGGCCACAATGCCGGCATCCCGCAGAGGGACCGTGTTGTCCTCGGCGCCCCATAGGACCAGAGCGGGGGTCTCGACCTTGTTGAGCTGGCCGCGCAGGTCGTTCTCGCGCATCGCGAGAAAGCACTCCGCCCGCGTCCGGCCCTGACCTGGTCGCCGTGCGTCCGTTCGCAAGCGCCTATAGTCCTTCTCCGTGATCCCGGTCCGCTCGGCGAAAGAGACCGGGCGCATCAAGCGGTCGGTGACACCCACGATCATCCGTTCGGCGGTGGACACAAGCAGGCTGCCTAGCCCAAAACGTTCCATCAAGGTGATCGGCGAGATGACCAGATTGATGGTCCGCGATAGATGGCCACTGATCGTGGGATCGATCAACACCATGCGCTCGACCAGGGCCGGATACCGCAACGCCATAGTCAGGCTGGTCATCCCCCCCATCGAGTGGCCGACGAGCACCACCGGGCCATCGGTCACCTCCTCGACAAAATCGGCGAGCAGATCCGCATACCCAGGGATCGTCGCGCGACAGGACATAGGCGGCGATTGACCATAGCCGGGCAGGTCCACCGATATCGCCCGGAACCGCTGGCTCACCAGGCCCAGCAAGGGCGACATCGCGTACCACGAACTCGACCACCCATGAATCAAAAGCGCCACCTGGCGGTTGGGGTGGCCCTGTTCAGCAGCAAAGATTCGCTGGTCGTTGACCGAATAGAACGCCACAGTATTCCCCGAAGACATCATCCAGAAGAGAATCTGTGGTTGATTTTAGCATAAGGAGCGTCACTGTTGGGTTACAAATCTGTTACAATGGATAGAGAATTTTAACCTGATCAATTCACCCCATTCGATCACTCTGCACCCGAGAGATAATCGCCCACCACCCACCCCTCGATCCGATCCACAGCCGAAAGCACGCGATACCACGTCTGACCCTCCAGGGTCACCGGTCCGTCTGTCACGGTTACCCGCGTCCCATCCCGCAGGCGTCCCACGACAACGCCACCGGGCGAATACCGCACGCGCAGGCCCGCCGCCCCCACCCGGCTCACCACGAGCACCCAGGGCGTAGGCGTGGGTGTCGCCGTAGGAGTGAGCGTGGGGGTAGGAGTCGATGTCGACGTTGGAACAGGCGTAGGCGACGGGGTGGATGTAGGTGTCTGCGTGGGTGTAGACGTCGGAGTGGATGTCGGGACACCCGTCGGAGTGGGCGTCGGCGGGACGTAGGCCTGGAGGCGCGTCGTGGGCACGATGCTGAGCGACAACGCCACCGGGCGGTTCAATTCCGTCGCCAACCTCTCCTGCAAAGACCGTGCCTCCTGGTAGGCCATCGTCCCAGGCACCCGAATCGTGACGTCGAGGTTCAAGGTCCCGTCCTCTCCCTCACTCGTAAGTTCCCAGCGGACCAACCCCGCCCCTGGCAACTGGGCCACGTCCTCGTACAAGGCAGACTCAATGGCCTGGTGGAGGCGCAGTTCGCGCAAGGACTGATTGGTCAGCACCGCCAGGGGAACCGTCACCAGCAAGAGGAGCACCGCGATACTGCGGACACCCCGCCTCAGGATGCGGGCCCTACCGGGTTCGTGTGGCTCGGGGCGAAAACCGAGCAGGAAGAATGTGATGCCGCCTGCGGCCACGATCGAGACCATGTTGGTCAGAAAGAGCAACAATGCACCACCGGCGATCCACCAACGCTGTAGCACGAGTCCGATACCGATGGTGGTAAGCGGAGGGGCCAACGCAGCGGCAATGGCCACGCCTGCCAGCGCGGCGGAAACGTCCCGGCGACTGATCGCGTAGGCCGCCGCGGTGCCCGAGATCAACGCCACACCCAGATCCAGGAGCGTCGGATTGGCCCGGCTCAGAATCTCCTGGGTCACGGACGCGCCAGGAACCACCAACCCCACCGCCACGCCCGTCAGGACGGCCAGCAACGCCCCACGCGCAGTCGTACTCAACGCACGCCAGAAAAACCGCTGGTCACCCCTCACGATGCTCAGACCCATCCCCAGAATGGCCGTCATCAAGGGCGCAACCAACATCGCCCCGATGATCACAGCGGGGCTATTGAGCAGCAGCCCCAGCGAAGCAATCGCTGAAGCCAGTGTGATCAAAATGAAGAAATCGGCGCTGGGCTGTGATCCACGCCGCACCGTCCTGTAGACCTGGGCCTGCTGCTGGACCGTCAGGCTGGGCACCAGTCCAAAGATGTACGTCCAAACGCGCCGCCGGAGCCAACGCATGGTCGAGATGCGATAGCGCACCACCATCACCGGCACAGGGGAGTTCAGCAGAATCGCCTGAGGGATCTCACCGACGAGAAACCGGGTCATCAAATCCCCGCCGCTTGCCCCCAGGATCAGCAGATCGCATTCCCGCGCTGCCTCGCCGAGGATGCCCTCCACCGGGCCTTCGGCCTGTACGATCCGGGTGTCGACGTGAGGGGGGAAGCCCAGCTTCTCCATCAACGCATCGAGCACAGTCTGTCCCAGCCGCATCTCCGCTGGTCCATATCTCTCCGACGCGACGTACAGCGCCGTAACCCTGGCATCGGGCGCGACCGCGCGGGCGATATCAAACGCCCGCGGGGCATTCGGCCCGCCTGCCACAGGGACGAGGATCTGCCGCACGTTGTCCACACACTGACCGCGCAGGACAATCACGTCGCAAGACGCCCGCTGGATCACTGGGTCGAGCGTGCGGCCCAGGAAATAGCGACCACGATTGAGGTAGCCGCTCCAGCCCAAAATCATCACCTCGGGCCGGAGTTGCCGGAACGCCTCCAAGATGACCGCGCTGACGTCCTTGCCGGAACGCACGAGCACGTTCACCGGGACGTCGTTGCAGTCGTCGGTCAACTCCAGCCAGGACGGCCGCGTGCCACTGGGCGTCACCGTGAGCAAGTGTACCTCCCCACCGCGGGCACGCGCCAGCGCACACGCTAAACGCAGCAGGGGGCATACATTGTGCTCGTCGCGGAGCGCCACCAGCACCCGGTATTGAGCTGTATCGCCATCAATCGCACGGACCTTTTCCATCAGCCAACGTCCGCAGATCTACGTCTCCAGATTGTCCTCCGTAGCCATGAGATGGGCGCGGGTTCATACTTGCGCCCCCCCCCGGTCACGCAGAACGGCCACGTCGCACCTGCCGCCGTGCACCACGTCCTTGACCACGCTCCCGGCTACCCGCTGCGTGGATAGCTGGTCGGGCCAACTCATCAAGATTAGGCCCACGCCGCCCCGAGCCTCCGCCACACCCAGGATACCGGACGAAAAGCCACGTCGCCCGAGATAGCGGCGAGGGCAACGAACGCCCCACTGACTCCCATCGTACCACCGATGCCCAGCATCAGGACCTGGGCGAGGCCCAAGGTGCGAACCAACTGCTTCTTTGTCATCGTCTTACCATCCTCTGACACTACGCACTACCCGGCGGACCGTCGAGATCCCAGTCTGCTCGCACCGACGCACCATCAACACAGATGCGGTATAATATCACCGGGCGTTTGAAAAGTCAAAGGCCTGCAACAGGCACGAACACCCATCATTCCCCACCCAAGGTCGAGAGACAAAAAGCCTTGATGTGCGAACTTGCGCGATTGTGCTACAAATGATACAAAATCGAGCAGTATAGTATTGACAAACCGCGCACAATGTGATAAAATGTCGATGTGAACCGGCATCCATTACCCACACTAACCGCAGAAAGACGGGCTGCCATTGCCAAGATCGTAGCGGAGAAAGGCGCTGCCCGGGTGGCAGAACTGACGAGCCGGTTTGATGTGCACGCAGCGACGATCCGGCGAGACCTGAAGAAACTGGAAGAAGAGGGGAAAGTGCAGCGCGTCCACGGCGGAGCCGTCGCCGTCGAAGAGGCCGCTACGGCAAATGCCAACACATCCCTCAATGACCCAGCCGCCCGTATTGGCCGTGCTGTGGCCGAGGTGATCGCCGATGGGGAGACGGTTTTCCTGGGCGCTGGGCCACTGACACGTGCGGTGGCGCGCAGCCTGTCCAGCCACTCGCGTCTAACCATCGTTACCAATAGTCTCGAGGTAGCGTACTGGGTTGCCCTTCATACGTCCCACACACTCATCGTCACAGGCGGGCAGGCTTCAGGGCGCGATCTGGGGTTGGTGGGCCAACTGGCCAAGACGGCGTTTTCCAGCCTACGGGCCGACCGCGTGATCCTGGAGTTAGGGGGGATCAGCGCTGTAGGCGGACTGACCGACGACAGCCTCCCACAAGCCGAGATTGCTCGTACGTTGCTCGAGATCGGATCTCAGGTCATCGTCCTGGTGCCGGCAGAGCGAGTGGGGCGAGTGGCAGCAGCCTACATCGGCCCTACCTCCGACGCGGACGTCATCGTCACTCCCCGCGAAGCCCCCTCCTCGTTCCTGTGGGACTTGAGCGAGTCGGGTATGCGGATCGTTTTGGCATAGAAGTTGTTCACATCAATTAAAAGGAGAACAAGCCAATGGCAAGCGTAACGTACAAGCATGTGACTAAGCGGTTCGGCGATGTAGTTGCAGTCAACGACCTCGACATCGAGATCCCCGACAAGGAGTTCCTGGTCTTCGTTGGCCCCTCGGGCTGCGGCAAGACGACCTCCTTGCGCCTGCTGGCCGGCCTGGAGGAAATCACCGAGGGCAACATCTACATCGGTGACCGGCTGGTCAACGACGTGCCGCCCAAGGATCGGGACATCGCCATGGTCTTCCAGTCCTATGCGCTGTACCCCCATATGTCGGTCTACGACAATATGGCGTTCGGTCTGAAGTTGCGCAAGACGCCCAAGAAGGAGATCGAACGGCGCGTACACGAGGCAGCCAAGATCCTGGGCATCGAGCAACTGCTGGACCGCAAGCCCAAGCAACTGTCCGGTGGTCAGCGGCAGCGTGTGGCGGTAGGTCGCGCCATCGTGCGCGAACCATACGTCTTCCTGATGGATGAGCCGCTCTCCAACCTG
>Ga0180437_10005259_pt1 | contig 17807 bp, 16 predicted proteins | sample SS_ome_4_FD_132410 | JGI IMG/M metagenome (GOLD analysis project Ga0180437, IMG submission 132410) | Hypersaline lake sediment archaeal communities from the Salton Sea, California, USA - SS_3_D_1 metaG | ecosystem: Environmental > Aquatic > Non-marine Saline and Alkaline > Hypersaline >... | reverse complement strand
TACAGAACAGGGGTCATGTAGGTCGCACGGTTGTTTGCACGACACTTTCCGAGAATTTTTGCTGCAGGAAGAGCATCGCTGGTCCATTTGAGCTTTCCAGTGGACTTGTTCAGGGCCATCCCCTACGTGTTCACGTTCAGGATGAGAAGCCCGCCCGCGATCACAGGTGATCCTGCGAAGCCGTAGAACGGCTTCACCGCGCCGTACTCAGACACCAGGTCCTTTTGCCAGCGCTGCCTGCCGTTTCTGGAGTTCAGGCAGAGCAGTATACCCTCGGGAGTCAGCGCATAAACGGAATTGCCGTCAACGGTCGGGGTTGCCTGTGGCCACCGGCTGTCATTCTTCACGTATCGCCACATTTCCTTTCCGGTGTTTGCATCCAGGCAGAGGATCACAGCGTCGTGTGCTTCCTGCCCGATGCTGTATAGGCGATTGTCCCGAATAGCGACGTTGGAGCAGCCGAAGCCCACGTCCGCTTCCCACATGACTTGCGGGCCACCAGCGAGAGCCCGCGGGTCCCAATCCGTCTCCTGAGAGATGCCGTTACCATCGGGCCCGCGCCAGCATGTCCAGTCAAAGCTTCCATCTGATTGCGGAACTCGGTTTGTGCAGTCGCTGAACCCTCCAAGGCAGAGCACAAATAAAGCAATTAGAAGGTGCTCGTGCTTCATCGCCGTCCTCCGGGACCACTGGCCCCTCTCGAGGTGGCTGGGATTACTGACAGCTCGCGTTTGCGAACAGCTCCCCACTATGGGGTATGAATAAAAATCCAGGAGCAAAAAAGCGCGTTGTGTGCGGCGGCCTCAGTGTTCCTCGGCCAGTCTTCCTCCATTCAGGGCAAGTGAAAAACTGGATGTCCAAGGTTTCTGCTACACAGCATGGTAAGATCATACTCTCCCAAGAAACGATAGCTTCCTCTCACTATGCTATGCGCAATAGACCATTCTGTCAATATGAATAAATACGGAGGTTGCTGGGCTTTTGTGAAAATAGTTACCGGTCCGCATACGATCGGGGACCCGTGATATGAGTTTATTATAGAGGTTTTCCCCGAAATTATTTTGAGGAAAACCGCAGCTGTTCTTGATATCCGTGTGCCTCATTTAAAAAGCTTGATAGCCCAGCAATTCGTATATATTTTCAAAAAAATGAAACAACTCAGAGTGGAATGTGTGCTCTATTTATGCGTTGGTATTACCGAAAATATTGAGTCGGGTTATTCTGAAGGTAGTTAGATGCAATGAAAAAGTGCAAGCAATTAAAGTGTCTTTTAAAAAGCCCGGTGATCGAGTTCATCTGTGAAGCCCATAACGGCATAAGCGCCAGGATTGTGGAAGAAGCGGGTTTTAGAGGGATCTGGGCGAGTGGCTTGACTCTTTCTGCCTCCTTGGGCGTTCGTGACAGTAATGAAGCATCCTGGACGCAGATCATCGAGATACTGGAATTCATGAGCGATATCACATCAATTCCAATTCTTCTGGACGGTGATACAGGGTATGGAAATTTCAATAACATGCGAAGGCTGGTGCAGAAGCTGGAGCAGAGAGAAATAGCCGGTGTGTGTATTGAGGACAAGCTCTTCCCAAAGACAAACTCCTTCATCGACAGCGAACGGCAGCCGCTAACCGACATAGATGAGTTTTGCGGAAAAATCAAGGCTGCAAAGGATACACAGAAGGACGACAACTTCTGCGTGGTGGCGAGAATCGAGGCTTTTATTGCAGGTTGGGGGTTAAGGGAAGCACTCAGGAGAGCGGAGGCGTATCGTATCGCCGGTGCCGATGCCATCCTGGTACACAGTAAGAAGAATAATCCATCTGACATTGAGGCATTCATGAAGGAGTGGGGGAACCGTCACCCTGTGATCATAGTACCAACCAAGTATTACTCGACACCAACGGACCTCTTCCGCGATCTCGGTGTAAGCGTAGTGATCTGGGCAAATCATCTAATGCGTGCTGCTGTGAAAAAGATGGAGGAAACTGCGAGAGAAATTGCCAGGGCACAATCCCTCATCACCATCGAAGATACAATAGCATCAGTTTCTGAAATCTTTCGGCTCCAGAGTGCCAGTGAGTTGCAGCACGCAGAGAAAAAATATCTCCCCACACGCGGAAAGCAATATACTGCAATTATACTGGCTGCAAGTCGCGGTCATGAGCTCATGGATATCACAAAAGATAGACCAAAAGCGATGATAGAAATAAATAGGATCCCTGTTCTGTTCAACTCAATTGATATACTGAACAAAATGGAAATCAAAGACATCGTGGTTGTACGTGGATACAAGAAGGAGATCGTTGAAGGTCCTAACTTTAAAACGGTGGACAACGACGAGTATGAAAATACGAAGGATCTCTATTCCCTCTATTTGGCACAAGATTTTCTCAGGGGCAATTGTGTTATCCTATATGGTGATTGTCTGTATAAAAAACACCTCATCTCAGACTTGCTTGACACGAATGGACTTGTGCGTATCGTCGTGGATGCCGATGTTACCCGAAAATCAAAACCACAGGACCTGGTGAGATGCAGCAAATCTTACACACATGATTTTTTCAGCAGGGATATATATCTGGAAAATGTCCTGAAGCAGGATGAGATGAAATCCTCAGATCAGATTGTTGAAGTCAGTGGTGAATGGACGGGTCTCATGGCAGTCGAAGCGGAGGGAGCACCAATTGTGAGAGACACCATCGAAGCACTTTCGAAGAAAGATGATTTCAAGCAGAAGTCAACTACCGATCTGCTGGATGCCCTTCGCGAAAAAATGCGTATTACAGTTGTATACACAAAAGGAGGTTGGATCGATATAGACTACCTTGCTGACTACCGGGAAGCCGGGGGGTTCTGATGCTCGATATCCATGAGTTTGGCGGACTTTTACGAAGCAGGGGCTTTACTTTTTTTTCCGGTGTACCCTGCTCTCTGTTGAAAAACTTGATTAATTACGCCATAAATAATTTCCAATATATAATTGCGACAAACGAGGGGGAAGCAGTTGCGATATCTAGCGGCGCTTATCTTGGTGGGAAAAGATCCTGCGTTCTCATGCAGAATTCAGGATTAACCAATGCGCTGAACCCTCTCACTTCCCTGAACTACTGTTTTCAGATCCCTGTTCTCGGATTTGTAAGCTGGAGGGGAGAACCGGGAATAAAAGATGAGCCGGAACATACACTCATGGGCGAGATACTGCCCTCGGTCCTCGATGTATGCAGAATACCGCACGCCATTCTCTCACTCGATATTGAAGAAGCAAAGTACCAGCTCGACAGGGCGGAGAAACACTACGAGCGGGATGAACCCTTTTTTTTTATCGTGAAGCGGGATACCTTCTCAGATGAACCGCTGAAAAAGAAGCTCATTTTCGAGCAGTACAAAAGAGCGATAGTCGAAACCAAATCTGATACCTATCTTCCAACCAGGCTCGAGGTGCTGGAAATAATAAATAGACACAGAGATGGAGATGTGGTGATTTTGGCATCGACCGGCAAAGGGGGCAGGGAACTCTTCGAGATTGAAGATGCAATAAATAACCTGTATATGGTTGGATCTATGGGATGTGTGAGCTCAGTCGGGCTGGGATTAGCTCTGAGCAGACCTGAAAAGAGGATCATCGCCATAGATGGCGATGGAGCTCTTTTAATGCGGATGGGCTCACTTGCCACAAACGGTTACTACAAGCCGAAGAATTTGCTCCATATTCTCCTTGACAATAACTCCCATGATTCAACAGGCGGACAGGAAACCGTATCGCAAAACATCGATTTTTCACACATTGCATCTCATGCAGGGTACAATCGATCGATATGTACAAACAGTCCTGAGAGGGTTGGGGAAATAATCGAAGAGTGGAAGAAGGAGCCGGTTCTTTCCTTTCTCCATGCAAAGATTAAGAAGGGATCAAAACAAAACCTCGGAAGGCCAACCGTTGCACCTTATCATGTAAAAAGAAGAATCATGTCATTCATCAAAGGTTCAGCAAACGTGTGAATATGTAATCCATAATATAAAAGTATTAGTGACAGACCACATTTTTTTTAAAGGGTAGTGATGAATGGTAAAAACCGCGGTTTTCATGGCTGCAGGTGTGGGAAGCAGACTACGGGGACACTTCAACTCAAAGCCGAAGGGTTTCATAGAGATTGGGGATTACCCAATTATCGAACGATCGATCATTGTACTGTTGAAACATGGCATAGAGAAAATACTTATTGGGACAGGTTTCAAGTCAGAGTACTATGAGGAGCTTGCCAGGCATTATGGCCAGGTAACTTGTGTGAAAAACATCGAATATGGGCAGACTGGTAGTTTTTACACGCTCTATAACCTGCGCCACTTTATTACAGAAGATATTCTGCTCCTAGAGTCCGACCTGCTCTATGAGCAAAAAGCCGTCTTTTTTTTACAGAATGAGCCTGAACCTAATATCGTGCTTGCGAGTGGCTGGACAAAATCGGGGGATGAGTTTTACATTGAGGTGGATGCACACCACAATCTTGTGAACATGTCTAAAAAAAAGGAAGAGCTGAACAGCATCTATGGAGAGCTTGTGGGTATATCTAAAATCTCATATTCTGCCTTCAAGACCCTGTGCAGCTGGGCTGAAGCACATGTTGAGGATGCGTACAGGAGAGATTACGAGTATTGTCTCTGTCAATTGGCAAAAACCGTCCCGATTTCTATAAAAAAAATTGAAGATCTCCTCTGGGTGGAGATTGATGATGAGTCACATCTAAATAGGGCTATACATACTCTATATCCGAAAATCAAGGAGATCGAATATGACTAGGAATGTGAAACGGAACGTGCTTCTCAATCCAGGTCCGGCAACCACAACAGACAGTGTGAAATATGCACAGGTGGTTCCCGATATATGCCCTAGAGAAAAGGAATTTGGGTCTCTCATACAAGATATTAGAAAAAAGCTTGTGAAAGTGGTCAATGGACAGGGCCGCTATACTTCAATACTCTTCGCATCATCGGGAACAGGGGTAATGGAAGCCTGCATCAGCTCCGCTGTGCCCGATAATAAGAAGATATTCATTATAAACAACGGAGCATATGGTAAGCGAATGGTCGAAATAGCTGAGCGCTTTTATTCCAAAGAACGGCTAGTAACCTATGAATTGCCATTTGGTGACTACCCCAATATCAGGGTGATAGAAGATAGAATGAAAAAAGATGGCGATATCGCCGTGGTTGTAGTAGTTCATCATGAGACCACAACTGGAATGCTCAATCCTGTTGAGGAAATTAACAGGATCGCTCATGCTTACGGCATCCACAGTATTGTAGATACAATATCTTCCTATGCTGGAGTTCCGATTGATTTGCAAAAAGACGATTACGACTTCATCATCTCTTCAGCAAACAAGTGCATACAGGGTATGGCAGGCATTGCGTTTGTCATCTGTAAAAAAGAGATGCTGGAAAAAACAAAGGACTATCAAAAGAGAAACTTCTACTTTAACCTATGGCAGCAGTACTATTTCCTCGAGAACGAGGGTCAAATGCAGTTCACGCCACCTGTACAGGTCGCGTATGCTCTGAACCAGGCGCTTGATGAATATTTCCAGGAAACCGGCGAGCATCGTTATCGGAGGTATACCGAGTCATGGGAAACCCTGATTGAGGGTCTTCGGCGGTTGAATTTCTCATTTCTTCTGCCAATAGAGCAGCAATCGAGACTTCTCACGGCTGTGCTCGATCCAAAGGATCCAAATTACAGCTTCGATGAGATGCACGACTATCTTCTGAAACGGGGATTCACCATCTATCCAGGAAAGGGGGCGAAAAAAGACACCTTCAGGGTAGCAAACATCGGCGCGATCGATAAGCGGGATATCAAGAGCTTCCTCAAAGCTCTTGATAAGTATATACGAGAGAAAAATATTTCCTTAAAATAATCATTCTGATCAATTCTTAAATCGTTTGAGCGCTCGCGCAATTGGGAAATTGTTCTGGGTTAATCCGATCACAGACTCTTCTCATGAGGTTCTGGTTGGGCGCTCCTCGAGGTTTGAGTGCACCTGCCGGTACTTCAGGCGATAGGCTCCTGTTACTGCCCGGGAAAGGCTTTCCTCAGGCGAACTCTCAGTGTCCACTCTGAGAAGCATCGAATCGGAGAGCTCTTCCAGGGGTTCGAAGCTCTTGAGAAACTCGGGTAGATGCCGAACCCGGGCCTGGGTTTCTGCCTGCTCCCGGTCCCTGCGTTCAAGGCGATGTTTCATCGTGTGTCTGCTGCAGGTCGTCTCCAGGAAGATGCAGTTCACTTTCTGATCTGCGGCGAGCTGGAGGACATCCTCCCGCCTTCCGCGTTTGGAGTAGGTGGCATCCAGAATCACCGATTCTCGTGATTCAAGCTGCCGCTGCGCCTCCAGGAGCATGCGGCTGTATACCTGGCGTTTTACCATCGGGCGATACATGCCCTCGCCGAAGGAGGTGACTTCTGGTCTTCCGGATAGCTGGGAGGCCAGGTCCGTACGCATTTTGTCGGAGGAGTACAAGTGGGCAGAGAAGAAATCCGACAGGGAGCGGGCCAGGGAGGTTTTCCCCGTCGCTGGAAGTCCGCACACCACCCAAAGGGTGGGGCGTGAGAAGCTGAAAGCGCTCTCGAAGGCAAGCCGAAGATAAATTTCTATCTCTTTCCGAAGCTCCTCCCGTTTCTCTCCTTCGAGCTGTTCAAAACGGAGACAGCGGACTTTGGCCTGCACCATGGCCCGATAACAGACATAAAATTCGAGCAGTCTGTACAGCTTGAGGTCTCCGGTTTCCGCTGTATAATTTTCGATAATCCCGAAACCCGTCTCGGCATGGCCCTGTTTTATCAGATCTGAATGCAGAAACCCGAGATCCGAAGCTGGATCGAGGTAGCGGAAACGGTCGTTGAACTCGATGCAGTCGATGATTTGAATGCCGTCCGTGAAATACACATGATCGCTCCTGAGATCGCCGTGTCCATCGCAGATCCTTCCCTCCTCGACCCGCATCTGGAAAAGCGCTTTTCTCCGCTGCAGAAAGTCGAAACTGGCATTCCTGATCACGGACCAGAGATCCCGGTCAAGGAGCGTACCTGCGAACTCTTCAGTCTGGGAGAAATTCTCGCGCACATTCTCTCGAACCGTTTCCCAGTCCCCCAGCTCATCGATTTCCGGCCCCCGCTGGGCCGCACGATAGAATAGAGCCAGCTTTCTGCCAAGCTGCCGTGCTTGAGCTGCATCGATGCCGTCCTTCTCCAACAGAGAATCCAGGGTTCGATCGTCTGGCAGCCGCCGCATCTTTACCGCGTATTCCAGAACCCCGGCCGGCTTGCCGCCGCTCGCCTCCATGAGGGAAATGGACCCTTCGCTGTCCTGGATGACGGCGACAACGCCCTTGTAGACGCCTTCGCTCAGCCTTCGGTTCAGCTCAACCTCTCGTTGGCAGTACCTGCGCCGTGATTCGAGATCTTTGAAGTCGAGGAATCCGAAATCCACGGGTTTCTTGAGCTTGTATACCCAATCACCGGCAAGAAAGACCGCTGAAATATGGGTATCCCTGCGCTCCACCGAGGAAACCGGATGGGAATAGGTGGAAGGTTTCTCCATGAGTCTGCATATCTGATGAAAATCCATGACGTTTTATTTCTCTTGCACAGGAAATCATTGCTCTACTATCACTCTTGTTTCCCAGGAGTTGAAAGGAAATAGGAAGAAAGAGTCAAATCAGCAGGAATAGTAGTATTTGATCTCATACTGCAAAGGTATGATGGACCTGATGTTTGTGCTTTCAATTCCGGCGGGAGTATGCCAGGTCCACACCGGTGTTCTTCAGCATTCGTCTGGCTGCGGCAATAACTGCATCGAGTGGGTTTTCGACGGAGAGGTTGATGGTCCTTTCAGGACGCAGGGCCTGAAACACTTCGATTGCCGGAAGGGTCTCAGCATCGAACACATCCAGCCTCTTTTCCACTACTTCAGGGCGGTCATCCTCTCTCTGTTCGAGGGCGCTTCCGCTGTGGTCACAGGTATCGGGGCGCTTTGGCGGATCAAAGTGTACAGAGATACGGCTGAACCTCCTCTCCGAACCTGGTGCCCTTCTTAACCTGATCCCTCAGCAGGCGGCCGGTTTCAATGGCTGCGGTGCTGCATCCTTCCTGAATGCGCTTCACTATCGTGCTCTTTCCACTCCCGGGAACACCGGTCAGTACGATCGCCTGTTTCTTACGGATCATCATTGCTCTCCCTGTTGGGTTAGAGTGCATCGTGAAGATATACCGGCGCATCACATCCAGTCACTCGGGATTCTCCTGACAGACTGGGCAGAGATAACTACCCCTGCCGGAGAGACTGATCTTCTTCACAGGCCCTCCGCAGCGGGGACAGGCACAATTCTCATCCCTGTGGAGGAGGAGAAAGGTCTCAGGCATCCTCCTGGGATCAGCCCGGGCCTCGATGGCTTCTTCGAGGACCTCTTTCATCTGGTCGAATATGTTGCGAAGCTCCTCTTCGGTCAACCCGGCGATCTTCGTTTTTGGATGAATCCGTGCCTGAAAGAGGATCTCGTCGGTGTATATGTTTCCCAGCCCTGCCAGCATCTGCTGATTCATCATGGTGGTTTTCACGGCTCCCCGGCCGCGGCTGAGGATCGAGGCGAACCTCTTGAAATCGACAGCAAGCGCATCAGGACCGAGTTGCTGCTTGCGGATGAACCGCTCCCTGTCCTCGGCGAGAAAGACCCTGCCGAACAACCTCTGGTTGTCGTACACCAGACGGTAGCCGTTTTCCAGGTGCAGGATTAGCCTCTGGTGATCGGGTTTCTGGTCTTCGTTTTTAAAGTATTTGAGAAAGCCTGTCATGCCGAAGTGAAGCACCAGGTACTGTCCATTATCCAGCTCGCAGAACAGGTACTTGCCGTGCCGGGAGCTGTCTTCCACTCTGGAACCCTTCAGGACTTCCCTCAGACGGCGGCTTTTAACCCCTTCGAGAACCCTGCGACTTTTTACCACTACTTCTGTGATCCGTTTGTGCAGGGCGGTTGCCCCTAGGTATCGTCGGAAGGCCTCCACATCTGGTAGTTCGGGCATCTCGTTTACGTCCTCTCTTCGAGCAACTGCTCGAATTCCTTCTCGTTCAATATTTTTACCTCGTTCTTTTTTGACTCGTCCAGCTTGCTTCCCGGTTCTTTTCCTACGACAAGGTAATCGGTGTTGCTGCTGACACTTGCGGTAGCCCTCCCTCCGAGAGACTCCACTTTCTCTTCTGCTTCCTTACGGGTATAGCCCTCGAGCTCACCGGTGAACACAAAGGTTAGACCCTTCAGGGCTGTGCTCCTCTGCCTCTCGATCTTCTGCGGCTGTACTCCCGCCTGTTCCAACCTGTCCAGGATTTTCCGGTTTTCCTCCTCCTTGAAGAAGTGAAAGACGCTTTCGGCAATCTCGGGCCCGATCTCCCGGATCTCCTCTAGTTCCTCCCGCCCGGCTTGGGTCACCTTCTCGAGGCTTTTGAAGTGCCGGGCCAGTACCTGGGCCACGTGCTCCCCCACATGACGGATCCCCAGCGCGTAGAGAAAGCGGTCTAAGCGGGGTTTTTTCGTATTTTGAATCGCATGGTACAGCTTGGACGCAGATTTTTCTGCGAATCCTTCCAGAGACTGAAGCTGCTCCTCATCGAGCTTGTACAGGTCGGAAAGATCCCCGACCAGCCCCTTTTCGACGAGCTGCTGGACATTTTTCTCACCAAGAGTCTCTATGTCCAGTGCATCCCTGGAGGCGTAATGGATGATCCTCCCGATTCGCTGGGCAGGGCAGGAAAGGCCGGCCGGGCACAGCACATAGGCCCCTTCCCGTACTACGCTGCTGCCGCAGGAGGGGCAGTGGGAGGGCATGGAAAACTTCTTGCCACGTTTTTTCCCCGGTTCCTTGACTCGCTCGGCAACCTCGGGGATCACGTCTCCTGCTCTGAGGATCCGCACCGTGTCTCCGGGACGCACATCCTTGCGTTGGGCCTCCTCCTCGTTGTGCAGAGTGGCCCGGCTGACAGTGACCCCACCGACTTCCACGGGATCGAGCAGGGCCACCGGGGTGAGCATGCCGGTGCGGCCCACCTGCACGGCGATGTCTCTCAGGGTGGTGATCTCTTTTTTCGGGGGAAACTTCCAGGCAAAGGCCCAGCGGGGGCTGCGCTGGCGGGTACCAAGCTTCTCCCGAAATTCCCGGTCGTCGAGCTTGATCACCACCCCGTCGATCTCGTAGGGGAGTTTCTCCCGCTGCTCGAGAAGCTTTTTCCGGTAGTCCTCGATCTCCTCGAGGCTCGAGGCCCGGCTGTTCGATGGGTTGGTCTTGAACCCCCAATGTGTAAACTGCTCGAGAATTTCCCAGTGGGAGTTGGGGAGATCCTCCTCCTCGCTGTCCACGACCTCATAGCAGAAGATCTGAAGGGGTTTGCCCGCCACTTTACGGGAATCAAGCTGGCGCATGATTCCAGCTGCGGCGTTTCGGGGATTGGCAAAGGGCTCCTGGCCGTTTTCCACCCTGGTGCGATTGAGCTCCTGAAAACCCTGTTTCGACATCAGCACCTCTCCGCGCACAGCCAGGGAGCGGGACGCTGATCCCTGGAGCCTGAGAGGCAGGGTGGGGATTGTTTTCAGATTCTCGGAGATATCTTCTCCGGTGCGGCCATCCCCTCTGGTGGAACCGTAGCTGAATACGCCCTTCTCATACACCAGTTCCACGGAAAAGCCGTCCAGCTTGGGCTCGAGCACACAGGGCGCCTCCTCTTCCCCGGTTTTTTCTCTCAAGGTATGCAGGAAATCCTTGAGCTTCCCTTCCTCTTCGCTCGAATCCAGGCTGAGCAGGGGACGGCGGTGCTCGACTTTTTTCAGCTCGTCCACCGGTGGAGCGCCGACCCTCCTGGTTGGTGAGGTGGGAGTCGCGAGTTTTGGGAAGGCCTCTTCCAGCTCCTGGAGACGATGAAACAGCGTGTCGTAGGTTTTGTCGGAGATCTCGGGATCGTTCTTGATGTAGTACCGGTAGTTGTGATATTCCACCGCTTCCCTGAGCTGCTCTGCCTCCTTTCGGGCCTGGTCCTCGGTGATCTTTTCCACTTTCTTGAACTTGGTATTTGGATCGTGCTTGAAAGGGTTTTTTTCTGCCACCGTATTTTCTCCCTTTCCTTTGAATTCAGCGGCGTCAGAGGGGCCTCCGGGGCTCTTCCCGGAGAATCATTTTTACGGTCTCCGGAGGATACATCCTCGTTGTCCGGTGTCTTGAGCTGTGTGATGGAGTTCGTGTTCCCCGCCCCACAAGCATCCTATCCCGTTTTCTTGACGGCCATGCGACGAGCCTCCCGGATCATCTGTGCGCTGTATCCCCATTCGTTATCGTACCATGCCATTACTTTGACCAGGTCACCGTCCACGACCCGGGTCATGCTCAGGTCCACAATCGAAGCCCGGGGATCGCGGATAATGTCAGAGGATACAATCTCATCCTCGGTAACTCCCAGGATCCCTCGGTAGCGCTCACTCTCCGCCTCCTCCCGGAACACGGTGTTGACCTCTTCTGCTGAAGTCTTCTTCTCGGTGAGGAAAGTAACGTCAGATATCGATCCAACCGGTACCGGAACACGGACCGCAACTCCGTCGAACCTGCCCTCGAAGCGGGGAAGCGCTTTGGTGGTGGCTTCTGCAGCCCCGGTGGATGTGGGGACGATGTTTGCCGCCGCAGCCCTTCCCCTGCGAAACTTACTGCTGGGACCATCCACTATTCCTTGAGTCGAGGTATAGGCGTGGATGGTAGTCATCAGGGCCTTTTTGACCCCGATCCGGCGTGCCATCACCTCGAATACGGGGGCAATCGAATTGGTGGTGCAGCTGGCACAGGATATGATCGGGGTGTCGCTTTCCCGGGGATCGTTCACCCCGTGAACGATCGTGACCATTTCGGGACTCTTCGATGGCGCCGAAAGGATCACTGAACGGGCTCCGGCCTGAAGATGCTTGCGGAGATCTTCGATCTTCCGGAAGACGCCTGTGCATTCCAGCACGATGTCGATCTGGAAATCTCCCCAAGGCAGCTGGGTGGGATCCTTGATCCCCAGCACGGGATAACTGCTTCCGTCGATGATCAGATTTGAATCCCCCGCCTCGATCAGGTGTGGGGACCTGCCGTATACCGTATCGTAGCGGAGCAGGTAGGCCAGGTTTTCCGGAGGGATCAGGTCATTGATTGCTGCCAGTTCAAGCTCTGTGGTGTCGAGAATGATGTGCAGTGCGGCTCTTCCAATACGCCCCAATCCATTGATTGCTACTTTTGCCATGCTATTGCTCCTTTTCAATGATTTTATGTTTCCCTTTTCATGCCTACACGCTCAGTCCTGTGCTCCACTGTTCAGCTGACCACGTTCTGCGGCTGTCCTCCGGCATAGCCCTGGATGTTTTTCATGGTGGTATCGAGAATTCGCTCCACCGCTTCACAGGTGTTGAAGGCATTGTGAGGGGTGATGTACACGTTTCTCAGTCGCAGCAGCAGATGATCGGCGAGCAGGGTCTCGAGGTTGTGCTTTTTCCGGAACACCGAGCGCAGCATTTCCGCCTCTTCCCTGATGGCCGGCTCTTCGGGCAGAACATCAAGACCTGCAGCAGCCACCTTTCCTTCGGCCAGGGCTTTCACTAGAGCCTTGGAGTCCAGCACGGTCCCCCGGGAGGTATTGATCAGGATCACTCCCTGCTTCATTCTCTCGAACTGTTCTTCTGATATCATATGATGGGTTTTCGGCGTCAGCGGCACATGCAGCGTGATGACGTCAGACTGCGTCAACAGCGTCTTCATATCCACGTAATTGAAACCAAACCTGCCCTGCAGCTCTTGTTTCGGTTTTACGTCGAATGCCAGAACATGCATGTTGAAGCCCTGTGCGATTCCAATCACATAGAGGCCGATCGAACCGGTTCCCACCACTCCGAGGGTTTTCCCCCGAAGATCAAAGCCCTGAAGCCCGACTTGAGAGAAATCCCCCCTCCGGGTCCTGTCGATCGATTCAGTGAGCTTGTGGCTGATGTTCAGCAGCAGAGCGAACACATGTTCTGCAACGGTGTTGTCCCCATAGGTGGGGACGTTGCTTATGGTGATTTGATGTTCCTTACAGTAGCCCAGATCGATGTGATCGATGCCGGTCGAGCGGGTGGCGATCAGCTCGAGCTTCGGCATCCTCTTGAGCAATCCCGCGCCAAGCTCGGAGTGGATGAACACCGAGAGAACCTCCGCATCTTTTGCCATTTGCACCGTCTCCTCGGTGAGCTTTTCCGCACAGAAATCTATATGATGATCGTCGCTGAGGCGCAGGAATTTTTCCTTCTCCCATTCCTCCAGATCGCAGGCAAATATATACATTTTCTCTCCTCGTGTACAACGCTTGCAATTCCAAAGCGGACCGCAGGCAGGTCAATTTATGTAGAAATCCCGGCATTCCTGCTCCTCTGTTTCTGTATTTTACGGGCTGACTGGCTCAACCTTACGGCCAGAATCTCTTTCACCACCTGCACCCTTACTCTCACTTTTATATTCCAGGGAATAAAAGGAAATAGGGATAAAGTGCCAAAATGACAGAAATAGTAGTATTCCATTGTATCCTGCAATGGTACGACATAATTTGTATTTCTTATACCTCTTTATATATCAGAAGCTCGCTTCGTCATCAGGAAAAGCGTACAGGGACAAAATAGCAAAAAGACGCTTGATCATTTTTTATTCTGTCCACAATGTTTTTGTAAAGGGGTTCCATAAAGGGCTTTCTTTATGGCAGGAGATGAACAGAAAATTGTAAGGCTTTGGGTTGCTTTGGCAATGGAGCGAGATGTGGGGAAAGGGACTGCAAGAGTGAGCTCAGGCCCGCTGAATTCTCTAAAGCTTCAGGAGGAAAATGTCATCGAGATCATGCGAAAAAGAGGTCAACCTTCATAGCGCCTTCTCATTATCCTGTTGATGAACGGAGAGGAATTATTCGCCTGGATGGGCTGGTGCGTCAACACAAGTGAATCGTGAAGATCAGGTGTATTGATGAATGGGCTCGATTCACTTGTGTAACAGTGTGGAGGTGACTGGGAAAGCCCCCAGTGATTGAAAGAGTGGTAAATACCATCCTTGCGAAAATGGAAGGACTCGAGGAGCTCGAGGAACATGTGTACTGAGATGGCGTCCTGCGCTCGCTTCAGGGACCGCAAAGAGGCGGGTGAAATGCTTGGTGAGGCACTCAACGCACACCGTGGCGGAGATACGCTCGTGCTCGGGGTGCCCAAAGGAGGTATCGAGGTGGGAATGCGTTCGGCAGAGGCTATCGGGGCAGAGTTTTCGATCGTCGTGGTACGAAAGCTCCCGTTGCCGGACAGCCCCGAGGCAGGTTTCGGAGCCATTGCAGAGGACGGAAGCCTCATTATCTGCGAGAAGCTGGCGTCGACACTCGGAAGGAAGACAGTCGAGCGAGTACTCTCGGCGCAGTGGCTGGAAATCAAACGTAGAATTCTCCTCCTGCGGGCCGGAGGCTCTCTCCCTCGAATTAAGGCCAGGACCGTGATACTTATCGACGACGGCATCGCTATGGGCTCCACCATGCGCGCAGCGATTGCGCTCTGTCGGAAAAAGAACCCTGAAAAACTCGTCGTTGCGGTGCCCGTTGCTTCCGAACAGACAGCACAGGAGATCGCCGGAGTGGTCGATGAGCTCATCGTCCTCGAAAAACCCAGCTTCTTCGTCGCTGTAGCTCAGGCCTACGAGAACTGGTACGACGTCACGGACGCAGAAGCAATACGGTTGCTGAAAGAATGCGGCGTTTTGTAACCGCAGACCGGTACACAGGATTGCAGCTTCTGAGTCGCCAACTGTACCGAGCAATGGTCGTCAGAATAGGGAATTCATCCCTGTGTGCGTCTCTCACTATCCCGGGCGCAACGGAAGAATCGTTCAAACAGAACAGATTTGCATCGACGTGCTCGGCGATTAGATTTTAAACCGCCTGTTGTGAGAGAAAAGGCTTGAGCCCCCCACGTTCCACCACCTCGAACCCTCGTTTGTTTGAAAGTTCATTCAGCTGAAACCGCAGGGCCTCCATGAAGCACAGAGAGGAGGTTCTCTGAAAAAACAAAGTGTTTCAATTTTATTGACAAAATATCATTCTAAAGTAATAGTGGTAGAGAGTATAAGAGTATTGGGCTGGTCAGCATGGGTCGAAGAAATCCGAAAACTGCTCTGGTGACAGGAGCTTCAGGTTTTATTGGAGGCCACCTGGTTGATCTTCTCCGTGAAAATAAATACGATGTTGTTTGTTTTGTAATCAAGGAGGACAATCTTCGATGGATCGAAGGCAAAGAGGTGAAAATTGTTTACGGGGATATCAGGGATAAGTCATCTCTCTATCCAGTCATTGAGGATTCCATACAGTATGTTTTTCACCTCGCAGCGGTAGTGAAGAGCCCCTCATTAGAATCCTACTTTTCAGTTAATGTCAGCGGTACAAAAAACATCGTTGAGGTGTGCATGGAAAACAGTCCACGGCTCAAGCGATTTGTATATATTTCAAGTGTTGCCGCAATGGGACCTGGTGATAAAACTGCGATACGAAAAGAAACAGATCTTTGTCATCCCATCACCGAATATGGCAGAAGCAAACTTCAAACGGAAAGATTTCTGATGGAACATAAGGGAAGACTCCCATTCACGATATTGCGACCAGCCCTTGTGTATGGCCCGCGGGATTTTCGGGGGTTATCATCGTATTTCAAGCTAATATCCAAGGGACTGAAACCGATTCTCGGTGAAGGATTTACTAATATCATTTATGTGAAAGATCTCGTTCGCTGTTTTTTATTCGCTGCAGAAATGGATGAAGCCCTCTACCAGACATACGTTGTCGGGGATGAACATGTCTATAGTTATAGGGAAATCGCAGATACTATTTCAGATTTGATGGAGAAAAAAACCATTGTCCTCAAAATTCCCCTCCCGCTGCTCTATACCGCAGGCGCATTTCTTGGCGCATATTCGAAGATGACACATACGCTCCCTCTGTTTGATTTAAGAAGGGCTCGGGATATAAGGTACAGATACTGGATGTTTGATACATCAAAAGCAAAAAAGGAGCTCGGATTTATTCCAAAATATACACTGGAAGAAGGGGTGAAAGAAACAATTGACTGGTATAAAAAAGAAGGATGGATTAAATGATATCCCTGGACTCCGTTACTCACGGGTTTATTCATATTTATTTTAAAAGATAACAATTCATTAAGAGCATAAACCGCGACTATTTTGACAAGAAAAACCTTATCTATATTTTTTCTGGAGCAAACAGTCGATCTTGCATGTTTCATCTATGTCTCTCAATCAGCATCCTTTGAACCTACTGGTGCCTTTGAAACGGTGGAGGAGTTGTATGGGGAAGTTTTGTTTTGAAAACAAGGTTGCAGTTATAACTGGTTCGAGCATGGGCATCGGACGGGAAACTGCGTATACACTGGCAGAAAAAGGGGCAAAAATTGTTCTCAATGGAAGAAATATTGACCGTTTGAATAGGACACATAAGGAGATGGAAGAAAGAGGTATAGACGCGATCTGTATTCCTGGTGATGTAAGTTCTCGCGAGGCTTGTAAAAGATTAATAGAGAAAACCATAGATCATTTTGGGAGGATTGATTTTTTAATCAATAATGCCGGTCTCTCAATGCGCGGGAATTTCTCGCATATTCAACCAGAGGTCTTCAAGAAAGTTGTGGATGTGAATATTCTAGGAACCGTGTACGCTTCTCTGTATGCACTTCCTCATCTTATGGAGACAATGGGGAGTCTTGTGTTTATATCCAGCTTATCCGGAATAACCGGGCTTCCAGAAAGTTCCGCTTACTGTGCATCGAAAATGGGGCTGACCGGGCTCGCAGAGTCTCTCCGTCTCGATCTTGCCGCTACAGGAATACATGTTGGAATTATCTACATCGGGTTTGTCCAGAATGACCCTGAGAAAAGAGTACTCTCTGCTGATGGGACTTTGAAACCGCTCAATAGACCGTATCATATTACCCAGAAAGATGTTGCTCAGTCTATTGCGCGAGTGTTGCAAAAGAGAAAGTATAAAGTAGTCCTCACTCCTCTTGGAAAGATCGTAAATATACAGAAGCGGATATGCCCCTGGCTGGTATACCGGGAGCTGCTCTTTTTTAAAAGAAGGGTAAAGAAAATGTTGAGTTGATGCCAGCTCGTTTTATTTTATTCTGTGGGTGAATCATTTTTTACGATGAGATGACTGGACAGTAGTGATTGGGCATCTAAAATTTACACATTATAATTTTTTTTTCTTTTTATTTTCACAATACTATGATAGAATACCATCCGTAATTCCGAATTCGGTGAGGAAAGTGAAAAATTTTTATTTTTTATTATTCATTTTTCAGCATTTATGCAACTATGGGCAAGCGAGAAGCCCTCATTCATCTTTGAAAGGGTATATATAAATTCTAATTTATTTTAAGGGGGGTTATATGAACATTAAAAAAATCATTTTCACTGCGTTCTGCTGTTCTCTTGTGGTTGCATTCTTTTGGAGCTGTGCCGGGCCGAAGGAAGCAGTAAAAGTTGAGGAACCGGCAAAGAAGGAAGTTGTGGAACCTGAGAAAGAGGTGGCGAAGGTTGAGCCGGAAGTCAAGGCCAAACCCATGGAGTGGAAAGCGGCATTGAATGATGCAGAAGTGAGAATGGGTGGTGATGCTGTAATCATACCGGACGATTACAGGGATTATTCACTCATAATTCGAAAACTTGAGAGGAATATGGTTGAGAT
>Ga0180437_10005256_pt1 | contig 17817 bp, 11 predicted proteins | sample SS_ome_4_FD_132410 | JGI IMG/M metagenome (GOLD analysis project Ga0180437, IMG submission 132410) | Hypersaline lake sediment archaeal communities from the Salton Sea, California, USA - SS_3_D_1 metaG | ecosystem: Environmental > Aquatic > Non-marine Saline and Alkaline > Hypersaline >... | reverse complement strand
TCATCCTATGGGCGGCACCGCGAATATCCCCGGGGACTCGTTCGAGGGCCTCACGCGGGAGACCATCGACGATCACCTGGTGGAGTGCCTGCGGCGGGGCGGCGGCACCCGGCCGGCATTACTCTTGATCGAGGACCGCCGCCGGCGCGCCATCGTGAAGGACTATCGTCCCTCGGGCTGGCTCATGCGCCGGCTCTTCGGGCCCTGGCTCATCGCCCGGGAGCGGCATATCTACCTCACACTCCGCGACACCGCCGGCGTCCCTCGCCTCGTCGGCTCCCTGGATCGCCACGCGCTGGTCGTCGAGTATGTGCGGGGGCGGCCCTGCTCCGATTATCCTGAGGGCGGCCTGCCGATGAGCTTCTTCGAGCGCCTCGAGGCCGTCGTGAACGGCATTCACGAGCGGGGAGTCGTGCATTGCGATCTCAAGAACCGCTCCAACATCGTCGTGGCCGACGGCCTCCAGCCCTACATCGTCGACTTCGCCTCGGCCTTCACCAGCACCGGCTGGCTCCGCCCGCTCCGGCGCTTGGCGTTCGAGAGATTCCGGGAGGACGACCGGCGAGCCGTGGTGAAGGCCCGCATGCTCGTGGGCGGGGTGCGCAGCGAGGAAGACGAGCGGTTCGCGCGCCACCGTTCCCCGGCCGAGCGCGTCGTGCGCGCCGTACGGGACGGCGCCCGCTGGCTGTTCCAACTCCTGGGACGGCTCTGACACCCGGGCCGCCCGCGCCCATCACCCCCCCAGGCCCACACTCCGCCCAACCCGGCCCGCGCTCCGAGCGCGCCCACCAGCCGCGGCCTCTCAGAACGGAATGAACGCCTGTGCTTCCCATCGGCCCTGGTCCCGCTCGTTCACTCCATACCCCACCGACCACCGCGGCGTGATCTCGTAGTTGAACCTCAGCGTCCGCGATTCCGACGCCCCCGTCAGCGCGCTCACGTACGAGATGACGATCCGCTCCGCAATCCGCTGCCCCAGCCGCAGCCGCACCTGACCCGACAGCCCCACGTCCAGCGAAAACTCCTGCATTCCCGTCGCCGCCCCGAACGTCGGCAGCAGGATCCCCGTGATCTCCCCCCCGCTGCTCGGCGTCCTCGTCGGGTCCGCCAGCAGCATCTCGATGTCCGGCCTCGCCCCCCGCGTCGGCGCCACCACCGGACCCACCAGCAGCGCCATCACATACGCTGCATCCAGATATGGAATCGACGTCACATTCAGCGCCAACAACGGCCCTCCCACGCCCATAGGACTCGCATACGGGTAGATCTGCCCCGACGGATTCATCGAAACGGAGTAGTCCCCGACCCGTCCCGCCGCCTCCGCGCTCACCGTGACCACAGGCGGCTTGCCCGGCTCCCGGTCCACCCAGGCCGTCGCCTGCCTCAGCGCCAACACTCCGTTCGGAAACGCAAGCTGACCCTTCGTGCTCTCGAACTCCCCCTTCACCTTCAGCTCAGACGCGTTGAGCCTCCCCTCCAGATCCAGATACCCTGTCAGCTCCCCTTCCTCGCCCACGCCCCCGGGATCGATCCGAATCTCCGTCGGCCTCTTCGCCGCCCCATACCGGAACCACACCTCCTCCCCTACCACCACCCGCGCCTCCACCTTCGGCGCAAACAGCCCGGCCCCCGTGGGTGCCGCAAGCTGTCCCTTCGGCAGACCCAACGTCGCCTCCGACACCTCCAGCGGCCGATGCTCGCCCGACTCCACCTCCACCGTCGTCAGCACTGCCTCCCCCGTCTCCGGATCGTTCCTCAACGCCACCTGCCCCTCCACCTTCATGTCGAAAAAGCCCGGCATCGCCACCTGCGCCCCGTCCAGCTCCGCCCGGATGTCGAACCGATTCCTCTGCCACCCCTCCAGACTCCACTCCCTCAGCACCACCTCTCCCCCCACCGAGAACGTGCCCGACCCCATCCTTCCCCTGATCCCGGGACCTGCCTCTGGACCCGTCTCTCCTCCGCCGTCCTCCAGCCGGAGTCGGTTGCCCTCCAGGTAGATGTCCGCGTCGAACTCCGCCGGCACCATCCCCCGCAGCGCGGCGAAGCTCGCCTTGCGCAGATGAAGCTCCGCTCCCGGCAGCGCACTCAGACCGTAGATCGGAAAGGAAGCCGTTCCCTTCCCCTCCATCGGCCCATTCCTGATCCGAATCTCCTCCAGGCTCAGCACCCCTCGCTGGATCCGTATCGGACTCGCCGCCACCGCCTCCAGCGGCGACAGCCCCCCGACCTTCAGATCGTTCACGAATACGTCTCCCCGCACCACCGGCCGCCTGATCGGCCCCGTGATATCGAAGTTCACGGTCGCCATTCCCCCTATCTCGAACGAATACTCGAGCCACGGCCCCAGCAGCCGCAGGTCCAGGTTGCCCACATCGAGCTGCAGGCTGGTCTCGCCATCGACCGACACATCCCCCGTGAGAGAAGCCCGCGCGATATCGTGCGTCGCCTCCAGATCTATCTCCGCGTTTTCGAGCGAGACTCCCCGGATTCCATCCATCCTCAAGCGCGCCGTTACATCCCCCCCGATGTGCTCGACGCTCCTCCCGTTGAACCCCACCTCCTCCAGCCCAAAGGAGACCGACACCTCCGGCTCCGCCAGCCGTCCCGCCACATGCACCTTCGCCCCCAGCATCCCCCGCAGCGGGCGCGGTATCCTGGAATAGCTCTTGAAGAACGGCGATCGCATCCCCGCCCGGTATAGCCGCCACACCGCTCGGTCCCCGATTCCCATCACGGTATCCAGACGCACCTGCTCCACCTCGAGTACTGCGTCCGCCGTCTGCTCTCTCAGGCCGAGCTCCCCCGAGACGGACACCACACCCGCCCCCCGCCGCAGCACCCCGGTGTCAACTCGAAGCACCCCCTCCCCGAACCGCCCCGCAACGACCAGCTCGTCCAACTCCACCTCGTTCACGCTCAGCGGCCCGGCAGTCGCCCCGAACTCCACCTGGGGTAGGCTCGCCGGACCCGTGACGCGCGCCCGAACCGTGAGATCCCCCGTCAGGGCGAGGCCCAACCGGCTCCGCCAGGCGTCTGTCAGCTTCCCGAGATCGAGGCCGTCCCCCACGACCTCCACCGAGAATCCCGTCCCCCGCGCATACCCCCCGCCAATCGTGACCCTTCCGCCGGCGATCTCGAACGAGGCCTCATCGATGGCTAGCTGCCCGCCCTCATACCTCGCCCGCGCCCGGCCCGCCTGGAAGGGCTGCCCCGCGACCGTCAGAGACTCGATCGCCAGATCGACGACGGCGCTCGGATCGGCCATCGTTCCCGCCAGATCGACCGAGCCGTCCACTACCCCCTCTGGCATAAGCGCCCCCAGGTGCGGTGGCAGCCACTCCGCCACCTCCGCGCCCGCCGCCTCAAGCCGCCCCTCGATCCGCGCCTCGTCCGCCCCCCCTCTCCAGTCATCCACCGCCAACCCGCCCGTATATCGCCCTGCGCCCAGCTTCAGGTCGACATCGCGGATCTCGGCTCTCGTCGGAGACACAGTAAACCCCGCCGATAGGCGCTCGAACGGGCGCCCCTGCATCTCTCCGGGGCCGAGCACCACCCGCCCCGAGCCGCTCCCACCCCTCACCTCGCCCGCTGCTTCTATCCGCGCGCAGCAACGCCCGTTCAGACCCCTAAGATTCACAGCCGGGCCGATCGCCGACAGGTCGAGAGACTCAATCTGTGCCGTCACGTCGTACGCACCGTCGAGCGAAAACATCGCCTCCAGCACCCCTTGCGCCATCGGCCCATTGACCGCCACTCGCCGCAGTCGGATCGATCCATCGGCATACTCGAACTCCCCCGCCAGCCGCCCCAGATCGACCCCCTGCACCTTCGCGCCCACGACTTCTACAGTCCCCTCCACCACGCCCCCGCCATCCACTCTCCCCTTGACCTTTGCCTCTACTGTGCCCTCGAAATCCCCTTCCATTCCGGCCATCGTCGCCAGCACCGACAGCGGCACGTTCATCAGCGTGATCGCACCCTGCGCGGTCGGCGCCCTTTGTCTCAGGTCCACGTCCAACTCAGCTTCGAAGTGTCGCGGGCTTCCATGCGCCCGGAGGCCGCGGATCTTGAGCCGCCCATCGGAGTACTCGAACCGCCCCACGAGGTCGTGCCAGGGAATCGCCCGGAACTTCACCACCTTCACCGTCGCCTTCCCGGTGACAGTCACATCCGACGTCGGCCCCTCCACCTTCGCCTCCACCCGGAGAGGGCTCGGCAGCAAGAGCCCCCCCGGCAAGGCCACCCTCGGGAAAAGCGCCCGAAGCTGCGGATAGCGAATCCCCGCCGCCGTGATACCGAGCTCCAGGGTCGGATTCGAGAGGTCCCGGATCTCGCCCTCCAACGTCACGGGCGCCTCGGCCACCGTCCCGGTCACGCCCTCGAACCGCAGATCGCCATCGGCCAGCCGAAGCGTCCCCGCCACCTCCTTCGCCGGCCGCCGCAGCCATGGGAAAGCCACCTCCGCGCCGCTCACCTCAGCCTCGACCTCATAGGAGAGGATTCCTTGCTTCTCCTCTCCGCCCCCAAGCCGAAGCTTGCCCTCCACATCCGCCCGCCCGGTGCTCACCGCCACCACCCCCGCGCCGGGAATCCGCGCCAGCCCGTACGGCAGGTCCAGGCCCTTCACCGACCCCGTGAGGCGCGTCTCCCCCGTGTCCGACCGGCTCTCCCCCCGCACCTCCAGTGACTCGAATGCTCCCTGGTTCTCGGGAGCCTCGATTCTGAAGGTCGTCTTGCCCGCGGTAGGGTACCGCACCGCGACGTCGGCGCCCTCAATCGTCGTCACCAGTCCCCCGGCCGCCTCATCGACGAACGTCACGCGGCAGTTCTCCACGTTCACCGACCCGCGGAACCTGCTTGGCTCTTCCCGGCCCTCGAACAGATCGCTAACGTTTAGCTTCCCGTCTCCGCCGCGCGTCAGATTCAGCTCGGGCGTTACAAGCCGAACCGATCGCACCTCCGTCGGCTTCGACAAGAGTGGAATCAGGCTCCCCGCACGCCCCACCCGCGCCTGCACCTCCGGCGCCTTCAGAAGGGGAGTTCCGTCCTCGTTCCGCACCACCACATCGCGCAGCGTCACCTGCCCCGAGAGACTCAGGGCCGCACTCCCGATGGAGACATCACGACGAAGCTGCTGGGAGAACTCGCTCGCAATCAAGTTGCGCAAGTGATCGGCCAGGGGCCCCGCCCGCAGGAATACGACGACCGCTGCCACTCCCAACAGGAGGAGGGCGATGAATGGCAGCAGTCGAGCGAGTCTGCGCATCTACGAAGACCTATCTCCTGGACCGCAGCCCCCCTCCCGGCTTCGATCCCGCCCCGCCGCGGCCATCTCACCGGCATGGTAGGAGCTCCGTACGAGGGGCCCGCTGAGCACCGCAGCGAACCCCATCTCCCGGGCGCGCTCGGCGTACGAGTCAAAGATCTCAGGTCTTACGTACTTCACCACGGGCAGATGCGCCCGTGTCGGCTGTAGGTACTGGCCTATCGTCACCGCCTCCACCCCCGCCGCCCGCAGATCTCCCAGCAGCGCCACCACTTCGTCCTCCTCCTCGCCCAGCCCCACCATGAACCCGCTCTTCGTCACGGACTGCGGCGCCATCTCCCTCGCCCACCCCAAGAGCTCCAGCGAGCGCGCGTAGTCGGCCTGCGGCCTCACCTCCGGATACAGGCGCGGCACCGTCTCCACATTGTGGTTCAGCACATCCGGCCCCGCTGTCATGACGACCTCGACCGCTGCCCGATTCCCCCCGAAATCCGGCACCAATACTTCGACCCCTGCGTCCGGCAGAAGTTCGCGAACGGCCGCTATCGACGCGGCAAAGTGCCCCGCGCCCCCATCCGCAAGATCGTCCCGCGTCACCGACGTGATCACCACGTGGGCGAGTCCCAGCATCGCCGCCGCCTCCGCCACCCGGCGCGGCTCTCCAGGGTCCACCGGCGACGGCCGGCCGTGATCCACCGCGCAAAAACGGCAATCCCGGGTGCACATATCCCCCAGAATCATGAAGGTCGCGTTGCCCCGACCGAAGCACTCCCCCACATTGGGACAGCGCGCGCTCTGGCATACGGTATGGAGCCCCATCCCTCTCAGCTTCCGCCCCAACCGCTCCAGCTCGGGCCGCTTCGGCAACTCCGGTAGCAGCCATCGCGGCAGACGCTCTCTCACGGCTTCGCCCCCGCCAGTGTCCGCCGCGCCACCGCGCACCGCGCCATTGACGCCCAAATAAGCGGGTTATAAGGAAACAAGCTCACTGACTCCCACAACTCATCCATTGCCCCTTTGATCTCTCCTTCCCGCGCCAGTAGTCTGCCCAGCCGGCCGTGCGCCCAGGCGAGTCGCCGGCGCCCGACTCCCTCCAGCCACCGCCCCCCGAGGCCGCCACCCTCCAGCGCCCGCCTCACGATCTCCCCCTCCCACCGTCTCATCCGAGCCCGATCCGCGCTTCGCTGACCCTCGTGCCGCCGGTAGACCACGAGCCTCGCAGGTACGATCCCCACCTCCCAATCCTGCGCCATCCGCAGCCATAGGTCCCAATCCTGTGCCAGCGCCAGCGACTCATCGAAACGGCCGCACCAATCCACACACTCCCGCCGAACCACCACCCCCGATGTTGCCAGCCGGTTCGCCTTCATCAGCGCCCGTGGCGACACTCGCCGCAGCCGCGGCGGCTTCCTCCCGGCTGCTCCCTTCACTCCCTCTATGCCCTCCGCCTCGGTCCAGAGCGTACCCACCACGCCCACAGAAGGCCGCCGAAGGAACCACTCCACCTGCCACTCCAGCTTCTGCGGCAGCCACAGGTCATCGTCGTCCAGAAAGGCGATCAGCTCCCCGGTCGCGGCCGCCATGCCCGCGTTCCGCGCCGCCCCCGGCCCGCGGCCCGGCCCCTCCACGACGCCTACCGGGATGCCGGCGGCCCGCCGGAACGGAGCGAGCGCCCTCTCTGCTTCCCCCTCGCCTCCATCGTCGACCACTACGATCTCGGACGGAGCCACCGTCTGCCCCAGCACACTCCGAACGGCCTCCCGCAGCAGCATCGGGCGGCCTCGCGTCGGAAGAACCACGCTCACACTCTGGAAACGAATCACCTCCCATCTCCGGTCCGAGGTCGGACGCCTCCCCCCCACCTGAGTATAGGAAACGCCCCTCAGCAGTGTCAACGTCCCCTCCCCCCGACCACCGGAAACCAAGCTCTGCCACTCCTTGGTCGCTCCATAGCTATATCTCCGCGCCCCCGGTCCGTCATGGAATAATCCCTATGGAGGTACCGCCAATGGACAGACGGGAATCCGTGTGTATGGTCGTGCTCCTCCTGGCCGCGGCGCTCTCCATCGCGGCTGTCGCCTCCGCCGACCCACTCTCCTTCGAGGAGAACTTCGACTCCTTCACAACCGGCGTCTATCCCCCAGGCGGGATCTGGACGCCCCTCTCGGGCATGAAGCCTGCCTACGTGGTGGAGGGGATCTTCAGGAGTCCCACCAAGTCCTTCCGCCTCGACAGCAACCCCTTCTCGCCTCGCGCCGATTGCGTCGTTCTCGCCGAAGTGCCCGACCGCCTCAGCTACGAGGCCGCCGTCTGCCTCGACGCCGTGAGCGGCCGGCGCGCAGCCCTCGGCTTCGTAGACCTCGACAACCGCGCCCTGGTCATGTGGAACTCCTTCGTGCTCGACGCCACCTTGGGCCGCGTGTTCTTCTACGGACAGGACGAGGTGGATCTCGCGCCCTACACCCGCGGCACGTGGGTCACGGTCCGCGCCGATCTGAATTACAGTTCGCTGACCGCCGCCCTCTGGGTCTGGGTCTGGATCGACGGCGAGCCCGTTCCCGCTCGCGAGGATCTGCCAATCTACGCCACTATGGATGACCTCGTAACCGACCAGTGGGGGGTTGCTTCTCCGGCCACGTCGGCCTGGTCCAATGTCGTCTACTTCGACGACCTGAAGGTTTGGGAGCCCAGCACAACGCTCACCGTCGACATCGATATCAAGCCCGGCGGCAACCCGAACACCATCAACCTCCGCTCCAACGGACTGCTCCCGGTCTGCGTCTTCTCCTCGGAGACCTTCGACGCAACCCGGATCGACCCCGCTGCCTGCCTGCTCGCCGGTGCTCCCGTCGCCGTCAGGACTAAGCAGCTCAAGTTCATGGCCCACCCTGAGGACATCGACGGCGACGGGCTGGCGGACATGATGCTCCACTTCGAAACCCAGCAGCTCGACCCCGACCAGCTCCAGGACGACTACGCTGTCCTCGCCGGCTCCACGTTCGAGGGCCAGGACTTCGTCGGCCTGGACGAGGTAGTCCTGGTCGGGCGCGGCCTTTCGGGGCGCGGCCGCCGCTGACGAGGCATACAGGCGCCGCACCCAAGTTGCCAGAAGCAAGGCGGCAGCTTCCCCGCACCACTCGGTCGGGGGAGCGGCCGCGCCACGCCTCCATATCCTTGCGGCTACTCCTCCCGATTCCCGCGTGGCAGCGGCCCCCCCAGATACCCCAGCATGAGCAGCTTCTTCCGCAGCTCCGGCGTCATCTTCACTTGCGGCGGCGGCTGTGCCCCCAGCCTCTCCCGCCATGACCTCTGCTCGATAAGCCACCGGGCGATGAGCTGCTCCCCATAAGCCGCTCGCACCGGCATCGCCTCCGACACGTCCGACACCTCATCCCAGTCGGTCCCCGTGTCCCACAGTCCGATGGCCTCTTTCGTCGCCGTCTCCCGCGGCAGCACCGACACGTCGACCACCCGCTTGTACCCGTCCTCGTCGAGGACCCCCACCAGGTCCAGATTGTTGGCGTCCCAGAACGCCGTCTCCCCGTAAAAGCGTCGGTTCGCCTCCCCCGCCCCGCCCTGCGCCACAGGCGAGAGATCCTTCCCCACCAGCCCGTACGGCAGCTCCGGCTTCAGTCCCACCTCCGCCAGCACCGTCGGCAGCACATCCACCAAGCCCACCCTCTCTTTCACCCTCAGCCCGGCAAGCCGACCCCCTGGAAACCGGATGATGAGTGGCACCTGCGTTTCCTGCCGGTTCAGCGTCCACGCATGGCCCCACGTATCGTGCTCCCCGAAGGACTCTCCGTGATCCGCCACCAGGATAATCAGCGAGTTCTCGAACCGACCGACCCTCCGCAGCGTATCCAGAAACAGCCCGAAGCCCCGGTCCGCATCGAGGATCTCGCCATCATAGAGGTCTACCAGACGCCCATAGTCCTCCTCGGTCAGCCCGGGCCGGACCGGCGGCACGTCCTTCATGTGCGCCACCGACCCGTCGAAGCGCCCCTTGAATCCGCGATCGAATCGCCGGAAGCTCTCCGGGCGCGGATCGTACGGCTCGTGCGGCTCCATCGTGTGCAGGTACATGAAAACCGGCTGCTCCGGGTCCCATGTTTCCAGCAGGCTCCGAGCCACCTTGTTCACCCAACTCGCCGTCGGCGGCTCCGTCATTAGGAATCGGTCGTATCCTTGGTTAAACCCCGCCTGCTTCCCCACTTGGTGGTTCGTCGTAATGCAGATCGTCCCATACCCCGCCTCGTGCAGCATCTCCGGCAACAACACCGGCCACTCATCGAGCACATCCGACTCGTGCATCGCCCGATGCACGCTCGCATGAAGCCCCGTCAGCATCGTCGCCACCGCCGGTCGCGTCCACGTCGACGGCGTAAAGGCGCGCTCGTACATCGTCGCTTCGCGGGCGAACGCATCCATCGTCGGCGACGTCCCGCGCTCGTACCCGTAGCATCCGAGATGATCCGCGCGAAGCGCGTCGATCAGATAGATGAAGACATCCCGCGGGCGGTTCGGCTTCCGCACCGGCCATCGCATCCCTCCCTCCATATCATCTGCCCCGACCGGCACAAACGGCTTCGGGAGCGCTTCCAAGTCCGTGGTTGCCACCGGTCTCAGCCGCAGCCTCACCCGCTCATCCCGCCGGGCCCGCACGACATGCCACAGCGCCCCCTTCATGGCAAACACGAATCCCGGAGCCCCCTCCACTTCAAACGACTGCGGCCCGACAGGGCCGATATGCAGGCCCGTCTCCGGCCCCTGCTGCCAGCCGACGAACTCCAGCGCTCGCCTGCCCTCCCCATTCACCAGTTCCGCCGCGCATGCCACATAGCCCGTTTCCCCCTGCGGCAGCTCCCGCCGGCTCACCTTCCCTGCGACATCGACACGGACGAGCTGACCCTCCCACCGCCCCACATCGAGCTCCACCTCACACACGGGCCGCCGGTCGCTCCCCTCAGAGAACACCCCCCGCACCTCGCGCGCGGCAACGACACCCGTCCCATCCGTCGAGAGCGTGACCCTCGCCGTCATGACCGAATCCGCCCACGGCCTCTGCCATGCCAGCACCAGCGCCAGCGCGCCCGCCAGCGAAAGCGCGCCCATGACCCGCCGGCTTAGAACCTTCCTGCGGAGGCTGTCCCAGCTCACACGACCACTCTCCTTGCGCCGCGTGTCCCGCCCGCGCGACCTCTGTCACAACCGCAAGTCAAGTGTAGCACACGCCTCCACCCTCCTCAAGGACACCCCGTCGCCCGCGATACCGGAAGGGGATGGTGCGCCAGGGCACCCCAGGCAGGAGGGTGCCGGGATATCGAAGAATTGTGCGAGTGCGGGAGTCAGGAGGGTTTGTGAACGAGGAACTCCGCATCCTCTGTAGAGTGCAGGAGACTGATACGGAGATCGCCCGGCGCCGCCAGGCGCTGGACTCGCTCGACGCGGGAACGCAGCTCGAAGAGGAGATCGGAGAGCTCGACAGGGAGCTGGCCGAGCTTCGGGAAAGCCGGGCGTCGGCAGAGAAGGACAATCTGGACTGCGAGCTGGAGCTGAAGACCTTGGAGGAGAAGAAAGAGCGATTCCAGGGGCGGCTCTACAGCGGCGCGGTGAGCAACCCGCGGCAGTTGTCGGATCTCCATAAAGAGGTAGAGATGCTGGCGCGCGAGATCCGCAAGCTCGAGGATCGAATTCTCGAACTGATGGAGACCCTGGAGTCACAGCGCTCGCAGATCGCCACGCGAGAGACACGGCAGAAGGAACTCAAGGAAGAGCTGGAGTCCGTGCGGTCCGGTTATGAGGAGACCGGCGCGCGCCTCCGGAGCGAGATCGAGGGGATGGAGTCTGTGCGGAACGAGTTCGCGTCGCAAGTCGGAACACAACTGCTGAAGCGATACGAGCAGATTCGGGCGCGGATGGGCAATCTCGGCCTCGTCAGGGTGACGGGGACGACGTGTCCGGGGTGTCGGATCGCGCTTCCAGCCGAGACGTTGAAACACATGAAGGCGGGGAATGCGAGACTGACGTGCGAGAACTGCGGGCGGATGGTGATCTGGGAGGGGCCCAGGGGGAATGAGGAGTAGGGAGGCTCACGGGGACGGATTGTGGATCGTGCGGATCTGCCCGGCGGCACACGCCGGGCGCTTTCTTCGTGGAGCGCAGGCGGGTGCGCGGAGGCGAGCAGCGGTGCTGCCCATCGCTGGGGTCCGAGCATAGCGGGTATGCAGCCCTGGGGGGCGATCTGGCGCGGGTGGCCCGGGACGGTCAGAGCCGCCAGGGGTTTGGGGCGTCGACGGGGAAACGTCGAGGAGTTCGACTGAAGCCAGATACCTTGGAGCTCTATGAGATGAAAGACGTGGCCGCCAGCACGGATACGCGCGGCATCACGGTACAGCGCGTCGGCGTGAAAGACGTGCACCTGCCGATCCTGGTGAGGCGTAAGAGTGGTGAGTTCGATGGTGCGCTGGCGCGTATCGATTTCGGAGTCACGCTTCCCCACCAGTTCCGCGGGACGCACATGAGCCGGTTCGTGGAAATCCTGTTTCAGTGGCGTCAGAAGCCGATCAGCAGCCCGGAACTGAAGGAGATGCTGAAGGAGGCCTGCGGGCGGTTGGGGGCGGAGCGCGCGCGGGTGGACGTCTCGTTCAAATACTTCTTGACGAAGAGGGCGCCGGCTAGCGGGAGCGAGAGCGCGCTCGACTACGACTGCAAGTTCGAGGGCGTCCTAGACAAAGACGAGTACACGTTGACCACATGTGTCGAGGTGCCGGTGACGATATTGTGCCCGTGCAGCAAGGAGATAGCGGCGCGGGGGGCGCACAGCCAGCGGGCGATCATCCGGGCGCGGATCCGGAGCAGGGCGGACACGATGGTGTGGATTGAGGATCTGGTGGAGATGATGGAGCGCCAGGGGAGCGCTGAAATCTATCCGCTGCTCAAGCGACAGGACGAGAAGCACGTGACAGAGGCGGCCTACGACAACCCGAAGTTCGTGGAGGATGTCGTGCGGGATGTGGTGGCCATGCTGCGCGCCGATGAGCGCGTCGCCTGGTTCCAGGTGGAGTGCGAGAGCATGGAGTCGATACACAACCACGCGGCATATGCGTTTCAGGAGGAATCAAAGGAGTCGCCGGACTCAGACAGCAGCCCCTCCCCTTCGGCTCAGGAGTCGCAATCGTGAGGGGGAAAGTCAGCATCATAGGGGGCGGGGGACGCGTTGGGTCGAACGCCGCCTACGCCCTTCAGCTCGGCGGAATCGGCGATGAAATCATGCTGGTCGACATCGATGCGGAGGGCGCGCGGGGAGAGGCGCTCGACCTCACTCACGGTCGATCGGCGACCGGAGGACCGCGGGTCACCTCGGGAGACTACGAGGTTATCGCCGGCTCGGACGTTGTGGTGGTGACCGCCGGCCTGAGGCGGCGGCCGGAGGAGTCGCGGCTGGAGCTGATCGAGCGGAACGCAGCGCTCTTTGGCGAGATCGTGCGCTCGGTGCAGCGAGTCGACCTGGCCCCTGAGGCGATACTGCTGGTCGTCACGAATCCGGTGGATGTGCTGACCTATGTGGCGGCGACGGAACTGGGGTGGCCGCGCAAACGCACCATCGGCCTCGGCACGATGCTGGACTCGCTCCGGTTCCGGTCTCTGCTGGGCGAGGCGCTTGACGTCGATCCCTCGCGGATCGAGGGCGTCATCCTGGGCGAGCACGGGGATTCGATGGTGCCGCTCGTGTCCCAGCTCCGATATGATGGCAAACCCATTTCGGCGGTGCCGGGATACTCGGAAGGAGCGGTGCAGGAGGCGGTTCAGGCGACCCGCACTGCGGGCGCCGAATGTCTCCGTTTGAAGGGCGGGGCGGGGTACGCTGTCGGGCTCGCCGTGCGGGATGTGGTTGCGGCCATCCTGGGCGACACGGGCGGGTTATTGCCAGTCTCCACAGTCGACGAGTCGGGAGAGTTCCCAGGCGTTGCTTTGAGCCGGCCCACCCGCCTGGGGCGCGGTGGTTGGCGGGAGCACGTGTCGATCCCCCTGTCGGAAGAGGAACACAGGGCGCTTCTGCGGAGCGCCGAAGTGCTGCGAGAGACAATAGCACGCCTCCGGGCGGCAACCTGATCCGCCTGAACTGGAGGGCACTTGTGAAGATCAAATACCTCGGACACGCTGCATTCCTGATCACGACAGCCGATGGACGGAAGATCGTTACCGACCCATATGAGCCCGGCGGGTTCGGGGGGGCCATCGGCTACGGCGCGTTGGAGGAAGCGGCTGATTTCGTGACGGTCAGCCACGAGCACGCCGACCACAACTACGTCGAGATGGTGCCCGGGAACCCGACGGTGATAAGCCGGGCGGCCGAGGAAAGACATAACGGAATCTTGTTCCGGGCGCTCAGGACCCATCACGACGCCAGTCGGGGGGCCGAGCGCGGCGCCAACGTGGTGCGGGTGATCGAGGCGGACGGCATCAGTGTCTGTCATCTGGGCGGCCTCGGGCATACGCTGAGCCCCGAGGATGCCACGGCTTTGGGTGCCCTCGACATCCTGCTGGTGCCGGTGGGGGGAACCTTCACCGTGGATGCGAAGGGCGCCACCGCCGTGGTCAACCGACTGCGGCCGTGCATCGCCATACCCATGCACTACCGAACGCCCAAAGTCACTCTCGACATCGCGCCGGTGGACGGTTTTCTCGCCGGCAAGCCGCGGGTGCGCCGTATCGAAGGGTCCGAGATCGACCTCGACAAGGGATCCCTTCCGGAGCCGACCGAAATCGTGGTGCTCGCGCCGGCCCTGTAGGCCGGGGCCTCAGCGCAGGTACCCGAGCGTTCGAAGATTGCTCTTGAGCGCCTCGGGCAGGTCCTCCGGGTCCAGTGCATACGGCGTGCCGCCCCGGCGTGCACTCTCCGGTATCCACAGCCATATCTCGGGCTGATCCGGGGCCGTGATCGCGGGCGGCGCTTGGCATGCCAAGACGGGATCGACAGCCGGCCCCACGACCAACGGCAGCCTGTCGGGCACCTGACCCGTTTCCCCCAGCCGGAAGAGACTCGGGCTCGACGGCCCAGAGCCGACGCGAGCCGTTACGGAGACCGTGTGCTCCGCGTCGCAGCGGTCAAACAGGATGACGTGCGGGGCCTCTCCGGGCGCAAGGGTGATTTCGGCGAACTGGGACGAGGTCAGCGCCCGCCCATCTCCGCCCGCTGCAGACCTGCGGCTCTCTCTCTCTCGATGAACCGAGAGAACGTCGTGCTGACGGAGGGTGGGTACGGTCAGGTACGGGATGGGGCGGTCGGAGCGGAGCTGGATACTCATTGACGCTGAGCGAGCGCCGGTCACAACGAGCCGATAGCCGCGGGCCGCCTCTGCACAGAGATCGGCGAGGACCTGACGCATGTGGTCGAGCTGGCGCGGATGCGAACGAGCCAGGCTTCGGGTCTGGTCCGGGTCTCGCGCGATGTTGAAGAGCTCCTCGAGCTTACCAGGGTGGGTGACGTACCACCAATCCTCGTCTCGAGCCATGACGGCTCCCCCCCAGCTCTCCGAGAATATCGGTGGAGAATCCCCTTCCGGCCCGGTCACAAGCGGCAACAGAGAGCGCCCCGAAAGTCCTGCGGGCACGGGAGCTTCCGCCAGTTCGAGGAGCGTGGGCATGATGTCGACAAGGGCGACCGGCGCGCCAACACGTCGCCCCCCAAAGCGGCTGCCGGGCAGCCGCAGCAGCAGGGGCACATGCACCACCTCGCAATAGGGCGCGCCACCGTGGCCCATGACGCCGTGATCTCCGAAACCCTCGCCATGATCGGCGGTCACGACGACCACCGTGTTATCTCCCCAAGGCTGAGCGAAGAGCCAGCGCAGGAAGAGACCCAGATAGCGATCGTTGTGGCGGATCGCCCCGTCATAGAGGTCGGAGAGGTACTGGTAACCTTCTGAAGAGAAACCGTCGCGTCGGCCGCCATAGGCCTCGCGGAGTCGAGCGGGGTCAGTTAGCGGCCCCAGATAGCCTCTGTCGAAGAACTCGAGACAATGGCTTTCAGCCCTGAAATAATCATGGACCTCATAAGTGTGCAAGACGGCGAAGAAAGGAGCGGGAGGACGGGTCGCCAAGCGGTCTCGGAGGAGTGTCAGTTGCTGCGCCAGCGGCCGTGTGACGTCGGGACACCAGTACCAGTCGAAGTCCGCATCGAATCCGAGACTGGCATTCAGGAATCCGCCGGCTACGGAGGATATTGTTTCGTAGCCCGTTGACTGGAGGCTGGACTGAAGCGAAACCGGCATCGCGACGGGTTGCAGCGTGAACGATGGCTCCGGTCGACCGGGCTCGGAGGTCTTGAGAACGCGTGCGCCGTACACCAGGGGATAGCTTGAGCTCAGAAGACTCCAAATCGAAGGCAGAGTCCAGGTGGCCTGGCTGTTAGCATCCTCGAAGAGCAGGCTTTGGGCCGCGAGGGAGTCGAGGAATGGGCTGGTGGGGCGCGGGTAGCCATAGCACCCGAGGTGGTTGGCACGGAGGGCGTCGATGACAACGACCAAGATGTTGGGGAGCGATTTCTCGGCGTGGGCGAATACCATGGGGTTGACCCAGACTGCGTAGCTACCCGTAACGTGCTCGTGGGATGCATCGGGCGGAGCCCCAACAAGCTCCGTAGAGAGCTCGATCTCGACCTCCCCTTCGGACGAGGGGATGTCGAGATTGACCGGTGACCAATGGCGATCGTCCTCTGACACCCAGCGTGTGACTTGCTCAGACAGGAGGGTCGATGTTTCGCCGTCGCGCCGGAGGCGGACCGTGAAGCGGGCACCTCCCCCCCGCTTGTTCCAGCTTTCCTGCAACAGCCCGAAGGCAGTACGCAAGGTGCCCCCAGAGGGAAGGCGGAGCGTCTGCTTTATGACGTAAGGCGCGGAGACGGGAAGGACAGGCATCCGCGCGTCGTCGAGGGTCATGCGGGCGGCGCCATCGGAGGCGCGGGGAAGCTCCGTGGCGGCATCTGAGCCGCTGAAGTGATCCACGAATCGGAAGGCGCTTCCGGGCCGAAGTGACACCGTGCCCCCTGTCTCGACGACGGGCTTCAGAGGGGCAGGTGGAGGCGCCTCCGGCCTGCCGCAGCCGAGGACCAGGAGAAGGATTGAGGCGAATAAATGGGGGCGCAATCGGGGTCGCACACTCATGTGAGCCTCGCCTTGTCGTTTTCCGCGTGTTTTCTTCTTAGGTGGCGGGTTAGGGCATTCCTGCCTGAGGGAGAAGGATGCAGGGGGAGCCCAACCGCGAAATCGTGAAAGGTGTCGTGAAGTGGAAGTCGAATCCGCCAATCAGATTCGGGTCGCGAGGGGGAAGGGCGGAATGAGAGTCGCGTCCGGTATCTATCGCGCGGAGTCGCGGAACGAGGTCATCTACGCCCTCGACTGCGGCGGCGCCTATGGCCTCGTCGATGTCGGCGGCGAAGCGGGGCTGAACGCCAAGCTGGGACAGCTCGAATCGGACGGCGTCGACCTCGACAAGATTGCCGCCGTCTTCGTCACCCACTGCCACGAGGACCACGCTGGCGCCATTCCCAAGCTGCGCTCTGCCCGTCCGCTGCGGGTTGTGGCCCACCGGCTGGCCGTAGAGCATCTGCGTCACTGTCCCGCTTACGCGCCCATCGACAGCGACCTCGTGGACTATACGGTGGATGCGGGCGACACGGTGGAGATCGGGGATCTCGTGCTGCAAGTCCACCACCTGCCTGGCCACACGCCGGACTCGGTCGCCTGGCAGCTCGGCGACAACCTGTTCCTCGGCGACATCATGCGGTGCGACGGAACCATCGGGTGGATGGACGTCCACTGGGGGTCGTGCGTCGGCGACTACCGGTCCTCTCTCCAACGGCTCCTTCGCATGAAGGTCGCCAACATCTATCCCGGCCACGGGGAGTGCGGCCCCTTCACGCGAGAGGCGGTAGAGGGCGCGCTGCGTCGTCTGAACGCGCTGACAGAGGCGGACGGCAACCTCTTAGTCTCCGTCGGCCGACCGGCGCCCCGCCGGACGGCTGAAACGCCGGCCAAGATCGTCCGGCTCTCCACCGGTCAACCCGCCGCCTCGTAACGCCCTGACCGTCGCCCTCCCGCCGGCCGTTGGCCGTCCTGTAGGGCGGAGACACCGATCCCCGCCCTCCGTTCGGCAGGAGCTTGCCTCCTGCCCGAGCCGTCGCCGTTCTTGGTAGGACAGGTTCCCAACCTGTCATCCGGCCGTTTGCCGTTTCCCGTTTCTCGTAGGGCAGAAGCGTGCCTTCTGCCCGGGCCGTTCGCCGTTTCCCCGGGGGGTCCATCCGAGAACGTTCCCACGACGTTCTAGCCGTTGGGGAGGGGGAAGAATCGAGGGGGGAGGGTGTCCCTCCCCCCTCGAAGTGGCTAGGCCCGCAGGGCCGCCATCCCGGTCGCCGAAGGCGACTTAGGGACGCATTCACCGTAACTCAATGCTGATCTGAGCGGGGGTCTGGGGGACGGCGGACACGTCCCCCAGCCATTGCTCGCCCGTCCCCGTTCCGGGAGGGGACGGCCGGCGGGTGTTGA
>Ga0180437_10005255_pt1 | contig 17818 bp, 12 predicted proteins | sample SS_ome_4_FD_132410 | JGI IMG/M metagenome (GOLD analysis project Ga0180437, IMG submission 132410) | Hypersaline lake sediment archaeal communities from the Salton Sea, California, USA - SS_3_D_1 metaG | ecosystem: Environmental > Aquatic > Non-marine Saline and Alkaline > Hypersaline >... | reverse complement strand
CGTCGCATCCTGGGGCTGAATACGGTCCCAAGGGTTGGGCTGTTCGCCCATTAAAGCGGCACGTGAGCTGGGTTCAGACCGTCGTGAGACAGGTCGGTCTCTATCCGCTGTGGGCGTAGGGGACTTGAGGGGAGCTGCTCTTAGTACGAGAGGACCAGAGTGGACAGACCTCTAGTGTGCCAGTTGTACCGCCAGGTGCATCGCTGGGTAGCTACGTCTGGCAGAGATAACCGCTGAAAGCATCTAAGTGGGAAACTCGCCCCAAGATGAGGTCCCCCACCGGACTAACCGGGTAAGACCGCCGGAAGACTACCGGTTTGATAGGCGGGAAGTGTAAGCGCAGCAATGCGTTCAGCTAACCCGTACTAATGGTCGAGGGCTTAACACGTGGTGTGGAGAACTTGGAGTTTTCGCACTGTTCAGTTGATAGATTTTTACAACCTATAATCGTTATAGAAGTCCCTTGGTGATTCTAGCGGCGGGGATACACCCGGTCCCATCCCGAACCCGGCAGTTAAGCCCGCCAGCGCCGATGGTACTAGGGGGGGAGCCCCCTGGGAGAGTAGGTCATTGCCAAGGGGCTTTCTATTTCAACTACATCTGCATATGTATGGATAACAAATCGGCCCTGAGTGTTTGCTCAGGGCCGTGTGCGTTGGTGCTGAAACCTGCGACGACAGGCTTATCTGCCGTCACCACCTCCGCCAGATGCAGATATTCGGTTGGCTTCGGTCATTGGGTTGGAGACCTGAAGACGAGCTTCGCTCGCTCCTGGCGCCACCAGCTTCTGGAGTGTGCGCAGGCGATCGTTGCTATTCTGATTCCTCTGCTGCGCTTGCTTCTTCCTTCTTCTCGCCTTCGTCGCCAGCAATACCCTTCCGGAACTCGCGGATGCCCTCTCCAAGATCCTTGCCCAGCCTGCCCAGCCGGCCGACGCCGAAGATAAGTATCACAATGGCCAACACGATCAACAGCTCTGGTACGCCGATTTTTGGCATACTATCCCTCCTTTGGGTTCTGCTTTGAATGCTATTATAGCACACCTTCCCGTAACTTCAACTGACTTGCTTTTCTGGGCTGACGGTGTTAGACTACTAGGCGACTTTGACAGGAGGCGACGATGGCAGCGCAGGCGTTGTACCGCAAGTGGAGACCCCGGACGTTCGATGAGGTGGTAGGGCAAGAGCACGTCGTGCGTACGCTGCGCAATGCACTTACCCTAGGACGTATTCATCACGCGTACCTTTTCGCTGGCCCCCGGGGTACCGGCAAGACGACGACGGCGCGCCTGCTGGCCAAGGCGGTCAACTGCCTGGCTCCGGAGGACCGTCGGCCGTGCAATGAATGTGCGATCTGCCAGGCGGTCAACGAGAGACGGCTGCTGGATCTGATTGAGATTGACGCCGCCTCCAACACCGGTGTAGACGACGTGCGAGAATTGCGGGAACGGGTCGGCTTCCGGCCTAACGAGGCTCGCTACAAGGTCTACGTGATCGACGAGGTCCATATGCTCTCCAACGCGGCGTTCAACGCACTGCTCAAGACGTTGGAGGAGCCTCCGCCTCACGCCATATTCGTACTGGCGACGACTGAACCTCACAAGATCCCCGCTACGGTGCTCTCACGTTGTCAGCGCTTTGATTTCCGTCGCATCCCGGTCGACGAAATCGTCGCTCGCCTGGAGTGGCTGACCGAGCAGGAGGACATCCAGGCCGATCGAGAGGCGTTGACACTCATTGCCCACCAGGCGACCGGCAGTATGCGCGATGCCGAGAGCCTGATCGACCAACTGGCCTCATACGATGGTAAGGGCATCACGGCCGCGGAGGTGCGTGCGGCGTTGGGTGCGGGGACCACTGAGACAGTCATTCAGGTCACCGATGCGCTGGCCATGCGTGACGTGGCTCAGGGGCTGGATGCGATCAACGCTGCCGTGGATGAGGGGGCTGACCCCCGGCAGTTTGCCCGCCAGATGGTGGATCACCTGCGGGCACTGCTTCTGATTCGGCTGGAGTCGGGTATCGTCCCTGTCCACGTGTCGGAGGATATGCGCCCGCGGTTGGAGCAACAGGCGAAGGGCTTTTCGTCCCACGAACTGGCACGAGCGGTGCGGCTCTTCAACCAGGCGGCCGCCGAGGCCAAGGGCGGCTGGCAGCCGCAGTTACCGTTAGAGATGGCGTTCATAGAGGCCGCGCTCCCGCCGGAGACGCAAGGTCCCAATCCCCGCACGCCATCGCTTTCAAAAGGCCATTCTGATGGCACGCCATCGGCCCAGGACGTCCCGCGCACGCGGCCGCCTGCGCGGCATTCCACGTCGTCACCGGTGACGGCACGGCCGGCGCCTGCCCGTTCTGCGCCATCAGAATGGGCGCCATCGGAATGGCCCTCTAGAAGGGATGGCGTGCCGCCTTCGCCAGCGCCGTCTCTATCCCCCTCCCCATCGTCGTCTGTGGAAGCGATCCGGGAGCCGGAGCCAGAGCCGGCCTATGGCGGGCCGGAGCCCCGAGACGGTTCGCTCACGCCCGAGGTGGTGCGTAGCCGCTGGTCGGAATTCTTGAACGCACTCCGCCCGCGGAACCTGGCGTTGGAGGCGCTGATGCGCTCGTGTGAGCCGGTGGCTGTTGAAGGAGATGTCGTTTCGTTGGGATTTGCGCACAACTTTCACCGCAGCAAGGTGGAGGAGGAACAGAACAAGCGGATGGTCGAGGATGTGTTGAGCCGCCTAGTGGGGCGGCAGTGCCGCGTGCGGTGTGTCCTGGCGAACCAGGAACGCGCTGCCACGCCTGCCTCTCGCTCCCCATCGGCGTCTGCGGGTCGGGATGTTGCGCCGTCGCTTTCAAAGGGCCATTCTGATGGCGCGCCGTCGGCAGAGCAGATCATCTCCGAGGATCCTGTCGTACGCGCCGCGGTTGAGGACCTGGGAGCGCAGATCGTACCGCGGCAAGAGTAGTTGAGGAGGTCAGATTGGGGAAGAGGAAAATCAAGCGGAAGAGCGGGCCAACCGGCTCGCGGAAGGGCGCAGCCGGCATGCTCCAGCAATTGCAGGGCTTGCAGGAGGACATGCTCAAAGCCCAGGAAGAGGTCGCTGCAATGACGGTTACCGCCTCGGCTGGCGGCGGTGCGGTGACGGCCAGCGTCACCGGCGAGCGACGGGTGCAGTCCATCGCCATCGCGCCGGATGTCGTGGATCCCGAGGACGTGGAGATGTTACAGGATCTGGTCGTCGCTGCCGTCAACGAGGGGTTGGAGCAGGTGGATCGGACGATGAACGAGCGGATGTCGGCCTTCACCGGTGGGCTGAACATCCCTGGCTTGCTTGAGTAGCGCAGAATCCCACGCGCTATGTAGGGGCAGGTTTCCATACCTGCCGCTTACCATCAGATTTCCAGCCCTGCGGTGAAAACTCCACACGTGGCGTATTGGGGGTGAAGATGCAGACAACGCCTGCTTCGGTGACCCGTCTCATCGAGGAACTTTCGGAGCTGCCGGGTATCGGGCGCAAGACTGCTGCCCGGCTCACGTTTTTCCTGCTGCGCAGCCAGTCGGGCCTGGCGGAGCGACTGGCCGAGGCCCTGCGGGACCTGGTGGAGCAGACGCGTTTCTGCTCCATTTGCTATAACATCACCGAGGAGGACCCCTGTCCGATCTGCATTGACGCAGGCCGCGACCGGAGTATCATCTGCGTGGTTGAGGAGCCGCTTGACGTGTTGGCCATTGAGCAGGCCGGTGTGTATAAAGGGTTGTATCACGTTTTGCACGGCGTGCTGGCTCCCTCACAGGGAATGTTCGTCGAGAACCTGCGCATCGGCGAGTTGATAGCCCGGGTCAAGAAGGGGAATGTGGAAGAGGTAATCCTGGCGACTAACCCGACCAGCGAGGGCGACTGGACGGCTTCCTATCTGCTGACGCTGCTGCAGCCGCTGGGCGTACGGGTCACCCGCCTGGGCCGGGGCTTGCCGGTGGGCGGCGATTTGGAATACGCTGACGCGGTGACGCTGACCCGAGCGCTGGAGGGGCGGGAGGAGATCTGATTTCATAAGCGCCACGCCGCTTGTCCGTTATCTGTACCTGGTGTATAGTAGGCCTGGATCGGCTCACACCAACGTTGCACACAGGACAGCGCCGTGGCTCTCGTTTACCTCGCCGTCGCATGGCTCGCGGGCATCGCACTCGCTGGGGCAGTCAGCCTGCCCTGGCAGGTGCTCCCCATCCTCTTTCTGGCGGCGGTCCTCGGTTTGCTCCTGTGGCGGGATAACGCCCGCTTGCGGTGGGGAGCGTCGTGCGCGCTGGTTCTGGCCCTGGGCGCGGGCCGTTTCCTCCTCGCCGTTCCTCATTTCAACGAGAAATCACTGGCGACCTACAACGACGCCGGCTGGGTGACGCTGGAGGGCGTGGTCGTCGGAGAGCCGGACGAGCGGGAGTACCGCACGAACCTGCGTGTGCAGGCCGAGCGGCTGACGCTGCCCAGTGGCGACGATCTGGACGTCGACGGGCTGGTGTTGGTCAAGGCCGACCGTTTCCCCCGCCGCCAGTACGGCGACCGTGTGCTCGTATCGGGGATGCTGGAGACGCCGCCGGTCTTCGAGGAATTCTCCTATCGCGAGTACCTGGCCCGCCAGGGCATCCACTCACTGATCCAGCGGGCCCAAGTCACGCTGTTGGCCGAAAGACGGGCCAACCCTCTCCTTTACCACCTTTTTGCCTTCAAGCGGTACGCCCAGATCACGATCGCCAGCATTCTGCCCGAGCCGCAGGCGGCGCTGCTGACCGGCATTCTGCTCGGCGTCGAGACAGGCATCCCGGTCGACCTCATGGAAGACTTCTCTGCCACCGGCACGACGCACATCATCGCGATCTCAGGATTCAATATTACGATCATCGCCGGACTCTTCGCCGGGCTGGCGCGGCGGCTGTTTGGCCAACGGCGGGCAGTTTGGATCGCGGTCGCAGGCGTCGTGGTCTACACCATCTTCGTCGGCGCATCGGCGGCGGTGGTGCGGGCGGCGATCATGGGCGTCCTCTATCTGTGGGCCCAGCACCTGGGGCGGTCGACCTTCGCCCCGGTATCGCTCGCCGCGGCGGCGGTCGTGATGACGGCGCTGAACCCCCACACGCTGTGGGACGTGGGCTTCCAGCTCAGCGTCGCCGCCACGGCGGGACTGGTGCTGTACACTGAGCCCCTGGAGCGGTGCTTCGAGCGTGTGTTGGCGCGGATCACCTCCGCCGAGCGTGCCCAGCAGATTGTCGAGCTGGTCAGCGAGGCGCTCATCGTGACCCTGGCCGCACAGATTACGACGACGCCCATCATCCTACACGTTTTCGGACGGCTTTCGCTGGTCACACTGCTGACGAATTTCTTGATTCTCCCTGTCCAGTCGTACGTGATGATCCTCGGGGGGCTTGCCATGCTGCTGGGTCTGGTGGTGCGGCCGCTGGGGCAGGCGGTCGGCTGGATCGCCTGGGTCTTCCTCACCTACACCATCGAGATAGTGCGGCTGACGGCCCGGGTGCCGCAGGCCTCGGTGCCGGTGCAGATGGCGGGTTGGATGGTGTTCGCTTACTACGTACTCCTTGGGGGCTTGACCTGGTGGCTGGCGCAACCCCCGGAGCAGCGTCGCGGGCGGTGGGATGACGTGACCGCCTGGTTCTCCTCCCGGGTGGAGGCGAAGGCACTGGCCGGCGCGGCGGGCATCCTGCTGTTCCTGGGCTTCTTCGCCTGGCGAGGCCTGCCCGACGGACGGCTGCACGTCGTGTTCCTGGACGTGGGGCAGGGGGACGCCATCTTCATCCAGACTCCCTCCGGACGGCAGATGCTGATTGACGGCGGGCCGAGCGAGACGGTGCTACTCTCGCAGTTGGGGCGGCAGATGCCCTTCTGGGACCGGACGATCGACGTGATGCTGCTCACGCACCCCGACTCCGACCACGTCACCGGGCTGGTGCCGGTGGTGGAGCGATACCGGGTGGGCACGGTGATCCACCGCCCGGTGGATCTGGAGTCCGAGACCTACGACTACTGGCTGCAATTGTTGGAGGGAGAAGGGGCGGCGATCTACCAGGGTGAGACGGGACTGCAGATGACGCTCGACCGGGGGCTGGAGATGGTGGTGTTGCACCCCGGGGTGGAACTGCCCAGCGGGACCGAGTCGGACGTGAACAACAGCTCGATCGTGACGCGGCTGACCTATGGCCAGGTGTCGGTGTTGCTCACCGGCGACATCGAGGCGGTGGTGGAGCGCCAGTTGGTGGCGCAGGGGGCGCCGCTGACAAGCACGGTGCTGAAGGCGGCGCATCACGGGAGCTGCAGCTCAACGACGGAGGAGTTCCTGACGGCGGTGGACCCGGAGGTGGTGGTCATCAGTGTGGGAGTCGACAACGACTTCGGCCACCCGTGCGCCGAGGTGCTGGAGCGGCTGGACGGCTGGGCTGTGCCGGTCTACCGCACCGACGAGCAGGGCGTGGTAGAGGTGATCAGCGATGGCACGCGGGTGTGGGTGGAGACGGAGTGTTGGTAGCCAGTTGCTCTACAGTCAGAGTGGACCTACCCCGTCGGCAGCTCTAGAATCACTGCCGTGCCGTAATCGACCGCCGTCTGCACGTCCAGCTTGCCGCCGATCATCGACGCCCGCTCGCGCATCCCAGCCAGCCCGAAGTGTCCTTGTGTCACAAAGCGCGCCGGATCCACGCCACCGGGGATACCCTGCCCATCGTCGGTCACCGTCAGCCGCAGCCGGTCAGGATATTGCGTCAGGCGCACCCCGATCTCGGAGGCGTCGGCGTGCTGGATGGCGTTGTTCAGCGCCTCCTGGGTGATACGGAACATCGCCAGCGCCACGTCGTCGGGCAACTGCAGGCTCTCCGCCGAGACCTCGAGGTAAACGGGCGCGGGCGAGCGGGTGTCCAACTCGTCCACCAATGCCCTGAGGGCCGCGGCAAGATCGTGCTGTAGCAGCGGCGGGCGGAGGTTGTGGCAAATAGCACGCAGCGCGCTTACCGATTCACCGGAGCGCGCCACCAGTCCTGTCCAGCGTGCCTCATTGGCCTCCGGCTGTGCCTCCAACGCCTTCAGGTCGCGCGCAATCGCGCACAGATCTTGGAGCACACCATCGTGCAGCTCGCGCGATAACCGTCCACGTTCTATCTCCCGCGTCTCCACGACTTGACGGTAGAGCGCGCGGATCTCGGAGGCCGCTCGCCGTTCTTGTTCCGCATAGTGAATCGCGTCGAGCACGACGGCGGCCTGACGGCCGATGGCCGTCAGCCACTGCAGATCCTCAGGGGAGTACCGTAGGTTTCCGTCTCGCGACCCCAGCAACCACACCCCGCGCAAATCGATGCGACGCATCAGGGGCACCCAAACACGCGCCCAATCGAGCTCAACGGGTCCTTGCTGAACCAATTCCCGCAATCGCCCCCGCCCAGCCCACCCCGCCTCTCCCCCCGATGCCACCCAGCGCACCGCCGCGTGGCTGACGGGCAAGCGTGAACCATTTACTTCTACAGTGCTGAGGTAGTGTCCGTCCGGCAACAACAACGTTGCCTCTTTGACCTGCAACACGCGCGGTAGATCGGTGGTCAGCAGGTGAGCCAACGCCTGGCGGTCGGGCGCCCCCGTCATCCTGCGGCCATATTCGACCAGAAGCGTGCTGTGATCGATAGGCGTTCCATACCGCCGTGCACGCCACCACCGTCGCACGCCGAGCCAAAGCAAGAAGCCCAACGTCGGAACGAGTCCCCCCAACGCCAGGCCAACGAGTAAACCGCCGATGTCGTTCATCGCTTCATCAAATCAGGTGCTGCTCATCAGCAATCTGGAGCGCTTCGTGACGACTGTGGACTCCCAGCTTGCGATAGGCAGCGCTGAGGTGATTGCGCACCGTGCCGGGCGAGATGTGAAGCGCCTGGGCGATCTGCGGGTTGCGCAGGCCACGCTTGGCCAGGCGTAGGATCTCGATCTCGCGCTCCGAAAGCGGTTGTTCGCCCCTCCCGGCGCGTGTGGCCTCTGCCAGTGCCTCGTAGGCCTGCGGGCTGAGGTAGACCTGCCCGTCGGCCAGATCGCGGATGATCGTCGCAATCCGCGAGACGTAATCGTCGTCCTTCAGGATGTACCCATAGACGCCGGCCTGCAACAGATCACGCACGAGAGAGGGCTCGAGGTACGCGCTGAGCAGACACACCTTCAGGTCGGGGAAGTCGGCGCGCAGCCCGCGCACTGCCGATAGCGCGTCGAACTCGGGCTCGATGAACAGGTCGAGCAATAGCACGTCGGGTCGCGTTCGGCGCACCAAGGCCGCCACGTCGACGCCGCGACGAGACTCAGCCACCATCTGAATGTCGGGCGTTTCATCCAGCAATGCACGCAGAGCAATCGCCACGTGCGGATGGTCGTCAATGACGGCGACACGGATCATCATAGGTCTCCACTTTTAGGGTCATTCTCATTGTACTCCATCCACGAAGGAAGTCAAAACCGGGGAAGGGCAGTTCTTATGATCCGTATCACGGGGGAGTGTGACACTGTCACGGTCTGGCCGTGACACTCGCCTATGGAAAAGTCCGGCCCGGCCTGGTATGATGTACGTGAAAGACTCAAAAAAGGAGATGCCCATGTTACAAGGAAAAGAACTGACGCTGACGTATCAGGATGGGGATGACACGTTGGACGCCGTCCACAACGTCTCGATCGCGATCGAAGACCACCAGTTCATCGGCATCTTGGGGCCATCGGGCTCTGGCAAGAGCTCGCTCCTGTACCTGCTGAGCGGCCTGCGTCGACCGACCGGAGGCGATATCTACCTGGATGGTCGAGCGTACGGCAAAATGTCCGACCGGGAGCGCGTGGCTCTGCGTCGCACCGAGTACGGCTTTGTCTTCCAGCAGCACTTCCTCATCAATTACCTGACCGCGCTGGAAAACGTGATGGTCTCGGCGCTGGTGCAGGACAAGGCCCACGCCGATCAAGCCAGGGCGCTGCTGGCTGACCTGGGGATGGGCGACAAGCTGCACCGCTTCCCCTACGAGCTTTCGGGTGGCGAGCGGCAGCGGGTGGCCATCGCCCGCGCGATGATCCACCGCCCGCGCGTCATCTTTGCCGACGAGCCGACGGGGCTGCTGGACCGGCACACCGGCCTGCAGGTGATGGCTCTCCTGCGCAGCTACCGCGACCAGGGCAGCCTCATCGCCGTGACCCACAATCCCGAGATCCTGGCCGAGGCCGATCTGGTGATCACACTACGCGACGGGCAGATCGCCAACGTCAAAGACCGCGTAGCTCGTGAGACGCAAGAGGCGATTCTGCTATGAATCCGTTATCCCCCATGACCTATTACCGCCGCCACAAAAAAAACGCGCTCCTACTGGTGGCCCTGATCACGTTGGCGACGGTGGTGCTCTATGCCATCGTCGGCGTGTTGGACTCGCTCATAATGCAGCTCGATTTTAGCTATCTGAGCCGGATCAGCCGGGTGCGCCCTGATACCGGTCAGGCGCTTGAGTTGGGCGTCGTACCGCAGATCCAGGCGCATCCAGACGTGGCGCGCGTGGTCTGGGACAATGGCTTGACGATCGCCGTGCCGACGTTGGGCGGCATCGATGCGATGCACCTGATGGGTGTACCCCAGAACGACGTGCAGTACTCGATGGAGCGCTGCGGCGTGCGCCTGAAAGAGGGACGCTTGCTCGAACCGCGCGCGAACGAATTTATGCTTTCAGAAGAGACCGCCCGCGCGCTGGACCTGGAGCTTGGCGATCGGATCGATCGCTCGATTGATGGGAATTATTACGAGAACGTCCTAGAGCCGCTGGTGCTGGTGGGTATCCTGGAAGGCGACCCTGCCGCGAGTTCTGGGCCGAGCGTCCGAGTGGGGTTTGTCTCCTACGAGTACTTGGAGAGCCACGAGTTGTACGCCCCCCGGATGGTCAGCGTGCTCGTCGTGGCGCGGGATGGCCGCAAGGAAGCGGTGGACGAGTTCTTGGAAACGACGATCGCTTCCGCGCGCACCGAGGTGGATACCTACAGGGACGTCGTCGAGTTGGCAGCGCAGGCTCGCCGCTTTCTTTATCTCACCTTTGGCGTCGTGAACTGCCTGGTGGGGGTTGCGGTTGCGGTGGTCGTCGGGGTGATTAATCAGATTGAGCTAACGCGGCGGGTTTCGGAGCTCGGCCTGCTGAACGCGCTGGGCCACCATCGAAACCATCTGATCCGCCGGCTGACGTTGGAGACGGCTGCCGTGGCGGGCCTGGGATGGGGGGCGGGCCTGATACTGGCACTGCTGATCCTGTCCTGGCTAAAGGCCAATGTCTACTATGCCAGGGGCATGGAGCTCGACCTGGCAAACTTGATGCCGCTCTGGTTTGTCATTCCCGTTCCGTTGATGGTGGTCGTTCTGGCAATGTTTAGCCTCCGGCGTCTGTTCGCCCGTTTTGATGCTGTGGCCATCGTAGAGCGCGGCAAGCTAAGTATGGAGGGGGCGGGAGGCAAAAGGCCGAGAGCAAAGCGGTCGTTGAGCAGGCCGTTGTCTTCCTGGACCTTTTACCTGCGCCATCGCCGCCGGGGTATCGTGTTGGTGGTGAGCGCGGCGTTGGTGATCGTGGGGGTTGCTCTCCCCGTGTTTCTCCTTTCGGCGGTGGCCGATGCGATGACGCCCGACTTTGAGTACCTGCGCTACGTGAGCAGGGTTGCGCCGGGCACCGGGCACAGCGTCGACGCCAGCGTGATGGGGCAGATCAGAAGCCACCCGTCCGTCGAGCGCGTGATTCCCGTGATGTCGCTGGGACTGCAAGTCGACGTGCCGCCGAGCGGCGTGATGAGAACCAATATTTATGCTGCTGCCGAGGATGATCTACCGGTTCTGGTGGATCTGTTTGACATGCAAGTGAAACAAGGCCGCTTGCCCCGTCCCCGCTCCAACGAGATCGTCCTGTCGGAACCGGTGGCGCTGAATCGCGGATTGCGCGTCGGCGACAGGATCGGTGTGCCGGCCCACGAGAGGGAAGAATTTGAACTGCTGGACGTGGACGACGTCCCGGCCGAGATGGTGGTGGTCGGCATCCTTCAACCACGGACGGAAAGTCTGCGTTCTGGACAAATCCTCTCCTCCGACGCGATGTGGTTAGGGCTTGCTTCCTACGAATACTTGGAGAGCCACGAGCTTACCGCATCCAGACCGGTCCGTCTGCTCATCGTTCCGGTGGATGGACGCAAGGCTGAAATGGATGCCTGGCTGGAGGGAAGCGTGGCTTCCGCCCAGACAAAGGTGACGACCTACGACGTCGAGTACCGCGAGCACTGGCAGATGGTGCAAGGCCTGATCCTGGGGTTCGCCGTGGTTGGGTGTGTCACGGCCATCGTCGCGGCGATTGCGATGGCTACCCTAAACTATATCCTTTTTACGCAGCGCCGGGAGGAGTTCGGCATCCTGCACGCCGTGGGGCGCAGCCGCTTGTGGCTCGTCCTGCGCACGATGAAGGAAACAGGCAGCGTGATTACGGTAGCCTGGCTGGCGGGCGCTGTGATCTGTTGTATCGGTTTGATCTGCTTTCAAACTTTTGTCTTTGCGCCCAAGGGGTTGAGCTTGAACTTCTTCAATCCTGCACCGTGGGTGTTGACGTTTCCGGTTCCGCTGGCGGTGGTCGCCGTCGGTACCGGCACGATTGCCCGGGCGCTCTCGCGGCTCGATCCCGTGGCCATCGTTGAGAGGAGATAGAGATTGAAATGAGTCCGTTATCGCCTTTCACCTACTACCGCCGCCACAAGGGGAGTGCGTTGGTGCAGATCGGGCTCATCAGCCTGGCCACGATAGGGCTGTTCATCCTCGTCGCCGTGCTCGATACCGTCCCTCTGCGCGCCAAATTCAGCTATCTGACCAAGATCAGCCGCGTTATCCCTGTCGGAGACGCGCTCGATCCGGCTGTGGTCTCGCAAATCCGGACTCACCCGGACGTGGCGCGCGTGATTCCAGATAACGGGCTGGAGATTTCCCTGCCCACGCTGCTCGGCACAGATTCTCAACGCTTGATGGGGGTCTCGCCGGAGGATGCGCAGTATGTGATGCAGCACTGCGGCGTGCGTATCAAGGAAGGACGCATGTTCGAGCCGCGCAGCAACGAGTTCGTGCTTTCCGAAGAAATCGCCCGCGCGCTGGATCTGGAACTTGGCGACGAGATCGGGCGGGCGATTGACCAAGAGACGCAGTCTGTTTTCGACTATTACGCGGCCATTCCCGTACCCCTGGTGCTGGTAGGCATCTTGGAAGGCGATCCAGAGGTCAATCGGGGGCCGAGTGTGCGCCTGGGCTTCGTGTCGGCAGAGTACCTGAACAGCCACGAGCTGTATGCCCCCCGCGTAACCAGTCTGCTCGTCTTCGCCAAAGAGGGGCGCAAAGCCGCCGGGCGCAGGGCCGCCGTGGACGATTTCCTGGAGACGACGATCCGCAACAAATGCACCGAGGTGGAGACGTTTGCCGGCCTTGTCGAGCTCTTCAAGAAGGCACGCGTTGCAGTGTACGTCATTTTCGGCGTCGTCAACAGCGTGGTGGGCGTCGCCATGGCCTTTGTCGTCGGCATCATCAACCGCATCGCCATAGCCAAACGGCTGAGCGAGTTCGGCTTGCTCCACGCGCTGGGGCGCCACAAGAAACAGCTTGTCCGCCGGTTGATGTTGGAAACGGCAACCGTGGCCGGCGCCGGCTGTCTGATCGGGCTGGGCGTCGCCGTCGCGATTATGGGATGGCTCAAGAACAGCCTGTTCTACGACCTGGGCATGGAACTGAACCTGTTCAACCCGGCGCCGTTCTGTTTCGTCCTGCCCATTCCCTTGATCACCGTCGCCCTGACGTTCTTGAGCATCAGGCGTGTCTTTGGACAGTTGGACGCTGTGGCCATCGTCGAGCGGGGCAAGTTAAGCCAAGAACCCACGGGAAAGTGGGCGGTCAAGCGTTCACGAACGCCACGCTCTTCGGTCAGGCCGTTATCTTCCCGCACCTTTTACCTGCGCCACCGGCGGCGCGGGGTGCTGATGATCCTTGGCACGGCGCTGATGGTGCTGGGCGTCACCTTGCCAGTGTTCCTACTCTCGGCGACTACGAGCGCTATGATGCCGTACTTTGACTATTTGCAACACGTCAGCGTGATCTCGCCCATCCACACCGAACTTGATCCCAGCGTCGTGGGTCAAGTCCGGGGTCACCCGGCGGTGGCGCGCACCGTCCCGGCCATTTCACTTGGCGTGCAGATGATCCTGCCGCCGGGCGGCGGGACCGACGTCAGGATCTATGGCGTTTCCGAGGCAGACCTACCGATCCTGCTCGAGTTGTTCGGCGTGCAGGTGCAAGAGGGCCGCCTGTCCAAGCCGCGCACCAACGAAATCCTGATTTCGGCGGCCATCGCTGCCAACCGCGACCTGCACGTGGGCGACGTGATCGGCGGGGAAAATGACGACGACGACGCGCTCGTCGCGGATAATCTGCCAATCGAAATGGTCGTTGCGGGGATACTCTCCCCTGATCGACCGTGGATCGGGTTTGCCTCCTACGAATACCTGCACAGCCACGAACTCACCTCATCCCGATCCCCACGTCTGCTCGTCATCCCGCGCGAGGGGCAGAAGCAAGCGCTGGACAACTGGCTGGAAACGGCGGATAAACAGCATCCGGGCGTGGATTCAACGCAGACGCGCATCATCACCTACGGTACTGAAGAACGCGAGTACAGAGAAATGACGACTTCCCTCGCCCTCACCTTTGCCCTGCTCGAATGCATGATCGCTGCCGTGGCTGCTGTGGCCCTGGCGATGCTAAACTACATCTTTTTCACCCAACGCAGAGAAGAGTTCGGGATCTTGAACGGGATCGGCCGCAGCCGCCTGTGGCTCGTGTTCCGCACGGTGAAGGAGACAGGCACCTTGGTCGGCGTGGCCTGGGTCGTCGGCGCAGCACTATGCGGGATCGGGTTGTTCGGTATGCAAAGCCTCGTCTACGGCCCTCGCGGCCTGACCCTGGGTTTCTTCAGCCCGGTACCCTGGCTGCTCACCACGCCCCTGCCGCTGGCCGTCGCCCTGGCCAGCGTGGGGACGATCTCCTGGATGCTGTCCAGGCTCGATCCGGTGGCCGTCATTGAGAGGAGATAGCGCTTCACCTTGCCCAAGTTAGATTGGAGATTGCAAAGAAGAGGAGTCCGTATGAAACAGGGCATTTCCTCCAAACGGAAACTGCACATCATAGTCGGATTGTTGCTCGGCCTGCTGGCTCTATGCCTGGCGGCGTGCAACAGGGCAGCAGACACGTCGCCCGCAGTGGCCCCCACCCGCGACGCGGGCCTGACCTATCAGCTTGCCGCCGGCAATATCGCCGCCAACGGCACGCTCAAGCCCGCCCGGCAGGTGCGGTTGAGCTTTGGCGTGGGTGGCACCGTCGAGTCGGTCGAGGTCGAGATCGGCGAGCACGTCCAGGAGGGGCAGACGCTGGCCACGCTGGACGATTCGGACTTGGCGCGCGCTGTCGCACAGGCGCAAGTCGAACTAGAGAGTGCCCAGGCGCGGTTGGCCCAGTTGGAGGCGGACGCCGAGCCGGTGCCAGAGCGGGTGCTGGCGGCGACGGCGGTCATCTCCAGCGCCCAGGCCGCACTGACCCAGGCTCACGTGGAGGCCAGCATGCGTGGAAACTGGGACGTCGTCGACAGCTTCGAGCTGGAGCAGGCCGAGGAGGCGCTGCAGGACGCACAGAACGAATATCAAAAGGTGCTCGACAATCCGACGACCCATACCTGGGCGCCGGATTCGCCCCAGGCGCGGGATCTGGAGGATGCTCGAGACTACTACGAAGTGATTCTGGCCCAATACGAACTGCACGCCGCCGATCGCAGCTACGCCCTCGCCATCGCCGAGGCGGAAGCCCGGCTGGCCCAGGCCGAGTTGGCCCTCTATGAAGCGGAACATCCGATTGCCTCCGAAGCGCTCACCCTGGCGCAGTTGGACGTGGAGCGTGCCCAGCTTGCTCTGGAAGCCGCGCAGGAGAGCCTGGTCCGCGCAACGCTGGTGGCTCCCTTCGACGGCATCATCTCCGCCGTGCCGGTCAGCGTCGGCGAATGGGTCTCGCCCGAAGCGCCAGTCGTCGAGCTGATCGACGTCTCCCGCTGGCGCGTCGAGACCAAGAACGTGGGAGAACTTCAAATCGCCCAGGTGCGAGAGGGACAGGGGGCCATCGTGCGGGTCAACGCCTTCCAGAGCGAACCATTGCGCGGGCACGTAACGACCATATCGCCGGTGGCGGTGGTTCAACAAGGGGACACCACGTACACGCTGACGATCGAGGTGGAGCCGACCGGCGGGAACAGCGGATCCCGCCTCAACCTGCGGCCAGGGATGACCGCGCGGGTGGAGATCGAGGTAGACTGAAAAACGATGGCTCTGTCAGAAGAGCCAGATCCCCGCCGCGGCATCGGAACGCGCAAGAAGCCTCTGTTTCCGATCCCAGGGACTTCACAGCCAGAAGTCTCTGAAGTGGTCCGCCGGACCCTTACCGCCCGGCGGACCTTAACCGCTATTGCAGGGTGTTTTGAACATCGATGATATCAAACGCTGTGTTGGCTCCTCTCTTGATCCGGTTATATACTTCATCCGGTGGCACATCACGGGGATCAAGACTGAGTTTTTCGAGAACCAGCGCGGCCAGGCCGCTGGCCAGTGGAGCAGAAAACGAGGTGCCGGTCCAGTAGGCATATCCTGATTCTGGAGCGGTGTGCATGACCAGGCTGACCACACAGTAGTCAGGAAAATCTGCACAGTCTTCGATCATCGATGTACACAATAGAGGGTCTGGCCCGTTATCACCGCTGGGCGCGGCTACATCACCGGTGTTCGAGAAGCATGCTTGCTTATCGTTGATGTTGCTGCCCGCCACGCCGAGGACGAATGGATAGGCGGCCGGGATTCGCGCTCCCGCGGAATCGTTGCCTGCAGACGCCACCAACACCGCACCACACGCGCGGGCGAGTGCCAATGGGGTTTCAAGAGACTCGACGGGGCGTTCGGGCTGGTGGATCCCCAGACTCAGGTTGATGACTGTGCCGTCCAGCGTCCCGCGGTTCTGCTCAAGTGTATGTGTGATGAACATGTCCAGCGCAGCGACGAGCGTGCCCAGGTCGCCTCGGTTCTCGTCGTTGAGCACGCGGATCAGGTGGATCTGACTCTCTGGAGCTACCGCATGGACCAAGCCGGCCACGAACAACCCGTGATCGCTGAACTTGGTCAGGCCTGTGGATGGACCCAGTTCGGTGACCCAGCCAGGGTGAGAAACGCAGACGTTCAGAGCCCCCTCGGCGGAGTTGACCCACGGGACGTTCCATCCCCCCTGGCTCTCGAAGGGGGAGGCGTCAAACACACCCACTGAGACATCTTTTCCCGTCGTATCGACGGCGCGTACTTGGGTTTGCCCGGTGCCGGTCAACAGTCCAATCCCGCTGTCATCGAAGGCCCACTGGTCCCAGAACAATCTTTGCCCATGCGTGGCACTGCCCTCTCCTGCCGGGCCACCCTCGACGCAGTCAGGATCGCCCTCGACGTCGGTGGGCGGGCGGCCGATCAAGTAGTTGTGATCGGGAAAGACATCTGTGCTTTCTAGTCGCGCTTGCTCGTCAATCCACTCTATCAACTCCTCGACGTCGACTGGCGATAGAACCACGTCGCTCTCAATCCGGTAGACACGTATCACCGCTGGGGAATGCACGCTGATCTGTTCGGGCGGCAGTTTTTCCCAACATTCCCCCCAATTCATGTCAACCTGTCTTATCTGCGTGGGCGTGACCTCAAACTCTTCGGACATCTGCTGGAGCACCCTGTTGATATCGTCCTCAGGCCCGGTGACAATGATTTGGTCACTGATGAACTTGTCTTCCTCTTGTATCTCGTACGTCTGTCCCGTCGGTTCTATCGTGGGCACCGGCGTACATCCATCCCACGGACGGGGCCGGATGGGTATCTCCTCTGACACGCATCCGGCGATCACCCCGATCAGCAGCAGCACTGGTATGAAGCGCCAAGTCTTGTGCATTTTGGTTACCTCCTCTTCCTCGTCCTGATAGTTGGCTGAAAGGTTGATGCTTTGGTTTACATACATAAACGATGGGTTCGATGGTTTTCCGGCGTGGTGGTGCAGCCCTTGCCGAACCCGCGTCCTATAGTGTTCCGGCGTCCCCTACCAAGAAAAAGGGTGCCCAGAAATATGGATGTGAGTACGCCGCACCTGTAGCCTTCTCATCGGAACTCCGCCCCTCGATAAGCTGGAGCTGAGCATGGCGCAGGGCTGCCCCCTTGCGCCAGCCTTGCGCCAGCTTGAGATATAGGGTCTCCATCAGATGCGCTGTCGAACGGTCCTCGACCGCCCACAGGCTGAGGATCAGCGAGGCGGTACCGGCGTAGAGAAAGGCGCGCATCAGTCCCAGGAGTTCATCCCCCCCACCGACCACGCTACACCCGGTCTGACAGGCGCTGAGGGTGACCAGGGAGGCGTTGAGGCGCAGGTTGAAGATGTCCAGGGAGGTGAGCCAGCCATCGGCGAGGGACAAGCCGGAAAAGAGCGGATTGTCCGGGCGGAAATTGCCGTGGGCCGCCAGGTGAAGCGCACGGCAGTTGGAAGCCACCGCGCGCAGCCGCGCGGGTGTTGCCTTTTCTTCGAGAAATGCATGCCCCCCAGATAGTTCTGCGATCGAGCGGGCCTCCTGGACGGCGTAGGGTAGCCGCCCACCGTAAGAATGGCCGAAGGCGAGCAAGCCGGATGCCGCTGGTTGCGCTTCGCAACAATAGCGCAGCACACTGGCACCGGGG
>Ga0180437_10005254_pt1 | contig 17823 bp, 14 predicted proteins | sample SS_ome_4_FD_132410 | JGI IMG/M metagenome (GOLD analysis project Ga0180437, IMG submission 132410) | Hypersaline lake sediment archaeal communities from the Salton Sea, California, USA - SS_3_D_1 metaG | ecosystem: Environmental > Aquatic > Non-marine Saline and Alkaline > Hypersaline >... | reverse complement strand
CCCATCCGGAACACGGGCGTTGGCCCTGTAGCTCTGGGCCGTGAACTGAACATCTTGGATTTTACGCGTAAAGGCTGGGTTTGGAAGGTTGTGTTCCGGGCCATGGACAATTTTCAGAGAGATGCCGGCCGGAGTCTTTAAGTTTGATGGCCGGAAGTAGTTTTGATACTTCATTCTATCGGCGTAGTTAGCGTCGGACTCTGGACCCCGGATGCCTAGAGCCTCACGTGGGGTCACGGAACGTCCGTTGGCAGTCCCCTCATCCTCCCAGAAGCGCCATTTCAGAAAGTCTGACGCAGCTCTGTAGGACTTTTCGCTGTTTTCAGCGGCGCTATCAAGTAGGTTTAAAACGGCCGCAGCGTCTTGCTGCAGAACAGAATCATCTAGGCTTTGGGCCGTGCCTTTACGCATTGCGGCGACCTCCTCGATATTATGAGCGAGATTGCCTTCGTTTTCAAGCGCTTTGGCGATGACTCGCCTGAGGTATCCCTCGTAGCGATAAACTATACCAAGATTCCCGGCGACTATTGTCTGCCCAACGGATAGGCCCCGGAAATATTTGTCGTTATGGCCGAAGTGCGGATGCCAGGCATCTTTCACATCGTATTCTATGAGGCAAGCGTCTTCTACCAGATAGCTGTTGAGATAGACGGTTACCTGGGCTGGAGCGAAGTAAGTGCGCTTCGATCTCTGATATATTGCGCCGTTCATAATCCCCTACGTAATGAACGCTTGTGGGCGGCCGCCATCTCCGTAGACGCCGTCATCAACGGTATCCGGAGCCAAATCGCCTGCCTTCAGTCCGCCCGGCTCCTGTAGCCAACTGACCGCATCCCTGATGTTTTGCATCCACTGATCCCGGTCCAGGAAGGGGTGCATCCAATCAGCCACGAAACTATACGTGTCTTCTGGGGTTAAGTCCTCGATACTGTGAGCACCACCAAAGTCCGTGAGGGTAACGTTTACGACGGCCGCAGAGGCCTGGAGTCCCATCTCATTCTGCGCATGAAGGATAACATGGAAAGGTGGAAGCTGGTCGATGAAAAAGGGGTACAGGTCGGCCCGTTCTAGCTCACATCTGGAATAGAGCTCGAGGAAAGGATCACGATCTAGACGGCTGAAGATCATTGTCCCGGCAATGGTGCGGGCCCCGCGCACCCATTGGGCGCTGGCGTTTCCAAGCAGCCGAACGGCCCCCGGAGGTCGGTGGGAGGACAAGGTTATAGTCTGCAGGTTTTTTAGTTCTTGTGTGTACCCATATTTATGATCCTCATCCCACGGATTGGGGGGCATGTAGAGGAGGACGCGTGTGTCGGATCCACTGAAGGTATTATGAACGACATTCCCGACCTGGTAGGTGCTGCCAAGTCGTAGAAAAGCTCGCCATGCGTCTGGGTGAACGCCGTCGGGGACCTTCCTCTGTAGGCGGCTTTTCGACATGTGCTCGTCCTCTTAGGCTAAAGCGCGGGACGTTTAGTGGCCCCGCGCTCTATCCATGCTCTTCGCTTACCCACGGACTAGTATGTCCGCTGCATTCCGGCACCGATCTCGCTGATCGGTTTGATCAGGCCTTCGTAGCTTGGCGGAGTCGCTTCCAGCGCACGCCATGGCGTAATTCCTGTCGCTACGTATGTGAAGTTCTCGTCGGTTGTGATGTCGTCGATACTCACGCCAGTACCGGAGTTCAGGATATCTACCCCGAGGATGGACATCCTGGCCCCGAGACCGGTCTCCGTCAGGCAGGTTAGAACCACATCAAACGGAGGGATCTGGTCATGATACCACGCGTAAGACAGCGTCAGCCGGCCCTGGAACTCACGGGAGGGTACAACGCCTCCGTAGTCCAGGAGGGCCTTATTACGGAAGGAGTCCGGGGCGTCGGCGCTCCTCGCGGCTGCCATCCGGCTGTAGTCCAGGGCGCTCGCCCAGAACTTGGCCCGCTCTTCCAAGCTTTCGAGCAGATTGGAACGGTCCATGACCAACATGATCATCGATCCAGCAATCCCTCGTTTTCCGCGGGAGAAGGACCGCGGGTTCGCGCTCCCCATCACGTAGTTTGGGCCTTTTTCTCGGGTGACTGTCGAGCTGATTCCCTGGAGGTTGCCTATCTGGCGCCCGCCCATCGTCACCTCGCAGTTGACGCCGGTGATCGAATTATAGGTTCTCGTCGAACGAGAGATGAAAGGTTCGGCCATTTGCTATCTCCTCCTTACCCAGCTTACACCGTCAACCCAAAGCGCCCGGTGATGGCTTGGATTTCCTCCGTGATCTCGAGCTTGATATCGACAAGCAGCTCACCAAGAGTGCGCATGGCTGGCGTATACACAAGGTCGAAGTCCCACTTTTTCAACCCGTTGCCTTTGAGCATTTCAAAGCCGGCGTCGATCGCCGTCTTCAATGCCTCACGGTTGGTAGTATCATTCTCCAACCGGATGAACGAATTGGCCGCAGCGCGCATTTGATCGATGGCTGCATGCAGAATCCGTACGGTTGTGATCCGCGTGAAGTCCGACTTGTAGTATTGGCTGATATTCCAGGCAGAGGTCATGGCATCGTAAACCATGTACTGCCCTAGTTTTCGGCAGGATACGATGAACCTGCAGGTAGCTAGGTCATCAGCCTGTCTTGAAGACAGGTTTCGGATGACTTCCGCGCCAGGAAGCGGTATGTTCCGCGGAGCCTCATGTGGCGGGGTTGCAGCGCAGAGGCCGGCGAAGGCCGCAGCCCCATTGTTTTGATAGTACCCCTTGGTCGGATACAACTGCTGGGCACAGTTGTGGCGGAAGCGTTCCCATCCGGCATAGACGCACATGTAGGCGCCCATATCGATCGGGTTATGGTTATTATCCTTCTCAACCTGAGCGTCGTCGGCCGGAGGAACCCCAATGGGCTGCGTTTCGTCCGAGGTTGACCATAGGGCATAGTTGTCCGGTACCCCGTCGCCTCCGGCGTCTGTAGTCCCGTCGTACTCTGGGAAGGCGGCGCCAAGAAGTGCGGACGTATCGTAGGCTTTGAGGGCCTCGACCCATGTATTTAGGTCGCTAAGACTTGGGGTTCCAGTGGTCTGTACGGCCGCGGTCGGAGCGGTAGCACCCAAGAAACCGAAGCGTGCGGTGAATTCCTTCGTTCCACGATGGCAGTGGTTAGCCAGCTGGTAGGAGAAACTGGTGTTGGCCGCCAGCCCGCTGGCGTCCACACAAGCTCCTACGGGAACAACAAAGTCCACCTCGTGGTTCAGCAACAACTCATATGCTCTGGTCAGAGCGTTGTACCTGTTGAGGTTTGTGAGCGAGCTCCACCTCGTACCTGAACCATCGGAGAGGACAAAGACCTCAATGTTCTCCGCTCCCGCCCCCTGGGCTTCCTGAATAGCTTTTGTGAGCTCGGAAGGAGTTCCGGCCGCTAGGTCGAAATCCGCGATCTCGGACCCGCGTTCGATCCGGAATGGGTCTTCCAGGTTGGGAGTCGTGTTGTCTGTGCACCCAATCAGCAAAACCGTAGGGGCAAGCATCGGCCGAGCAAGCCGAAGTCCACCGTCCACGACCTCAGCTCGAGTGATTCCAAGATGCGAGTGGTCACCCATCTTCAGGTTGCTCCTTCCTTAGAGTTCTTCCAGCTCCGTCGTAACGGGAATCTCGTTCCCGCTATACGTTGGTCGACCGGTTCTGGGAGACTCTGCGTCTGTCAGAATTCTGTCCCGCTGCGTTCTCACATAAGCAGTTATGTGATCGAGCCTTCTGTGGTGCACGGTGTAAAGTCGCTCGAGCCTGACGTTGTATCTCAAGGGCCTGTGAAACAGGTTTCCCCGCCACTTCCCTATCGGTTGATCCATCCCCCTCGCCCGAAAATATAGATGGCCGATCCCATTTACTATGAAGATCCAGTGGTTTAGGTCTATGTAATCGTAAAACCATTGGACCAGACGTTCGGCCTCGTCCGCTGTCGAGCCCCAGAGATCGAACTGGACGACTGCATCCATCAACCTGCCGTAGATTTTGGCCCCTAGATTCGGCTCCGTACTGTTGATTATCTCCCGGAGCATCTTCTTGCGCCCGATCACAGTAGGTCTCGGTGAGCCTGGCTCCGATCGAGCATCCTCTTCCGTAATCACAGCAAAATCGATGTAAGCGTTCCATAATCCTTGTGTGTCTTGTCTAGTCGCGTCTGCCTCGTAATCGGTTCCCTGGTCCCTGCGTGCTGATGCCCGACTAAACTGAACCCTGTCGTGGTCCTCCAGTTCCAACCTGTCTGTAATGCTCGGCGCCGCAACATCATCGCTAAGCCGAACATAGCATTTATAGGTATGATCCCGAATGGTTTCCTCAAAGACCTCTTCTATAGTATACTCCACATTGGTATCGATGTTCACCAATTTCATACCCTTTTCGACCAAAAAAGCATATGGAAGCCATCCATAATAGCCTCCACCGCGTGTGTCGTCGGGAATGAAGTATGACTGAAATGAACGTAAAGTGGACTCAGTGATGTTATAAAAATCATAGATGCTGGCGCGGCCAGCTTGCTTCAGCGGTAGGACGAGGCCGGTGTTTTCATCGACAAGGCCAGTGAAGTGTTGGTTCGAGCGTAGCATCGCTACTTCATCAAAGCGCTCGTAACGTCCATCAGGCCACATGTCGTACCCCTATTTTGTGAGCCCCGTGTTATGTACCCAGCATGCCCAGAATTCGACACGCCCCCATTTATCTCGGAAGTCCTGTGCCCAGTTGATCTCCCAGGCGATTTCTATCCGATAAGGCTTTTCAACCTCTCCCCGGGAGTCGAGAGAAACCTCGAGGATTTTGTCAAGCCGATCTGGGTTTTTATCATACTTGATCCAGAAGACTTGGTCGGACACCGACACCCTACCCAGGGGCGTAAGCTTGTTCAGGAAAGCCGCGGTCATCGGATCGGTTACAAATGTTTTTCTACCGAGGACCTTGACATCCTCATACAGCCAACCCTCGCCGGTGCAGTATGAACAATTCGGATCCGCTTCCTGGGCTGCCTCGTCCCAGCAGGAGCAGCGACGACCTGTGCTTTGGCGGAGAAACACATAGTGCCCGTGCTTCTCCAACATGTCGTACATCTGGTCCCTGAGATCTATACTCCCATCGGAGATATCGATCCCGGGCCATTTGTCGATCCGGTCGGTGCTAACCCACTGGTCTACAGCAGAAGCAGGCCGTGTGACTTCCAGACCCGTTACTTTAGGCTTCTTGCGGCTCAACTTGTGCCACTAGCTCCTTGTTACGTACTGTGTCCCGGAGCTCCATCCAGCAGTCGATGAGTTTTTTAGCATCGACTTGGAGTTCGTGGTTTTTGTATCTTCGGATGACGTCTACCACCGGCTCTCCTTCACCGTTTTGGGGCGGGAACCAGAACGTCAATCTCCGCGGCCCTTTAGGGCTCATCGTATGCTTTGCGACTCGATGGCCGCATGCACATAGCGCAGCAGCGAGCTCAACCCGTTCAGTAGGGATCAGGCGTCCGTACTTGCTGCTGTCAATCATAACACGAGACATTGCTCCTCCTAGATGCGGAATACGCTTGTTGCGTCGTCAGTATGGATGATGATCTCTTGGTCTGTTTCAGTTAGGTATCGTCTGGTAGATGCTTTTAGCTGCTTGTGGTCTGTTCGTAGGTTCGCTTTGGCGGCACGCTCTTCAGCACAGTTCGCCGGCCTGGAGCCGGCTACGCTTGCATCCCAAGTACGCATGCGGTAGTCTTGTCGCTCTTGTCCATGAGTCTCTGCCACGACGGCCGATAACGGTCCGCCTCCCCTGTATCGCCGAAGCTCACGTAGGGAGCGATCTCTATCTTTGGTAGCCTCCTTGAGCTTGCTGATAAGCAGGGGATCAGAGGCATTGAACTGTACAGTAAAGTCGCCCAATTGTTTACGTTGGCCCGACTGAATGTCGGCCAACAACCGAAGCTGGTTAATCACATCGATGATACTCTGTGACTTGACAAACTTCTCCGTGTTCGGATATGGCCGGTCCCTATTCGTAATATAGCATTTGTCGTTGGATTCCAGCAGAGTTCGGATGGAGTTCTTTAGAATGATACGATACAACGTATCATCATACAGCTGGCTGATGGTCGGACCCAGCTCGATGCGGAGGACTGTTGGCGTCGCATACTTGGGCCAGTACTCTGTAGTGAACGTAAAGTATGTGTCCTCCTCGAGTTGGTGTCCGCTAGCATTTACGATGTAGTCACTGTGGACACAGATTGTGACCTCAGCATTGTAAGGCCATTCGTAGTCGTCTTCAGCCGTCCAAATGATTTTGTTCCCGCTCGCGGACACGACACCCGTTGGTTCATCAATGAGGGCCAGGCGTGAAGGAACATCTTCGGCATCCCGATAAAGGAACTTGCCGGTCACATCTTCGTGACCATAGTCTCGGGTCATACCATCAGCGGGATTCATCTCTATAGTGATGGCAGCGCCGCTACCAGTAGTGTCAACAGCCTCCCCGAAATCCACCTCAATAGCACTGAGCGATCGGGATTGGTTTGTCGCAAAGGCTGCGGGTGTAACGGATTGGATCTCCAGATATCCGGTGACAGCTGCCTCGTCCTCTACCGAGCGGATGGGCCCGACTCGTTCGAACTCTTCCCTCGATAGGATCTCTTCCCGGGAGACAAAACGTTCGTCAGCGGTCCGGAAGAGAACGTTATAGGTCGTGGCCAGGGCGTCCCCGCCAGAGGATTTTATATATCCGCCTGGGGCTGCGATGTCCGCCCCGATAAGTGACAACCTGTAGCTCATGGCCTCGGCAAGCGGCCGGTTTGGCACGATTGTAATCGTCTTCAGATCAGTGGACAGGCTTGTTTCTAGATCAACAGTGCGGCCGGATTCCGTCTCGTAAAGTATGACAGTCATCCGGTTTACCGATGAAGACAGGAGAGCTGTGCTAAACGTCGCCGTCAGGTTATTGCGAATACCGTCGAAATCCACCTGGCCGATTGTTGGCGAGGTCGAAGCTACGATAGGTGCTGCCATTTAGATGTTTTCCAATATGCTCTTTACAGCTTCCTGTTCTTTTTTATTCTTTGCCGAATCTATGGCCTTTACCACGACGAGCTTTTTCGCGGGGGCGCCAAATGAGTCGATCATAGCCGCTTTTTCAGGTGTTACTATGCCGGCTAGTTTGGCGACCTGGTAATATGCGGCGTGTGTTATCTCCGCACGCGCATAAAACTCGTCATCGGTAATTACTTCAGCGTCTTTTAGATCGTGAAGGCGTTCGTCGAGCGCTTGGATGAGGTAGGCCATATGCAGTTTGATGGCACGTTTTTTGCTCTTGTCCTTGGTAACATCATCGATACATTGTGACAGAACTGCAATAAGCCCATTCCTGAGCTCGGATCGGTCTGTGTGTTCGAGAACTTCTCTGGCCGTGGTGTCGATATCGGCCAGCGCCTGTCTCCAGCTAGAGAGGCTTTCAGCGAATGGGATGTTGTCAGTCATGCTCGTGCTCCTTAGTATGCTATGCTGCTCGTTGAAGAAAATGGCGGCCAGCACAGTGGCGAGCCGCCATTCTTTTGTCTACGTGGGTGATCATACCCGACAGAGCCCTAAGCTGCTTTTCTAGCAGCCAGAGGTGCTCGTAGGTAGCGAACCCGTACCCATCTGCCAGCTGCGGACAGTTTCCCAATCCCAGCCGCGAACGAGCTTGAGGTTCTTGATCTGGTAAAGCCCTTCGCCCTGGTTGTCCAGCGCAAACCCGTAGCGCTCCCGCAACTTCGTGTAGGTGATGTCGCGCATTGGGTCGTTCCAGCTCTCGGAGTAGAGCTCCTCGTCCTGGACGAGGGCTCCGATCTCGTTGGCATCCGCCATAATGACATCCGTCCGCTGGTTGGTGGCGTCGAAGCGGATGAACGGACTGACCACGATGCGCATTGGCGCCGGGAACAGACTGGGCACGTTCGTATACGTGCTGGCCTGCGGGTTCAACTGCGGGTTCCCGCTTGAGAGCGGTGTACCAGCAGATGGGCCAAGGTTTACTCCACCTGTTGCAAACGTCGGCCGCTGCCCGGGTTGTCCCTGTAGCGGCTGGAAGATTGGCCCACCGTTGGCAAAGCCAAAGGCCCTGAGCTCCGGATTGCGTGCGAAGATCAACCATCCCATGGCGTTCATAAACAGGGTGTTGGGCAGAAAGCCCATGTTCACGTGATCCGCGTAGGCGACAAACAGATCGTCGAGCGTTAGGGTTCCATTGTAGTACCCGTCAGACCCACGGCCTGTCGTATATCCGTGGACGGAAGTCCCACCCGTGTTGTCGAACCCGACGGTGCCCTCAGCGGCCATCAGGTCGGCTGCCTTCTGCTCTTTGAACCGGACCATGGCGCGGCCGGCTGCCCTGTAATAGAGGTTGGCCAGATCGAAAGCGGAGTATCTGGTAACATCCTCGGACAGCTTGAAGGCCATACCAACCTTCCCGACCTTCGCGGTCACGATCCCAGCTGAGCTGAGGTCAGTTTCCGGGTACTCTTCAGTCGGGCCCATGTCCTCTGGGGCCATGGTGTTCGAAAGAGCCGGATACTGGATCTGTGATCCGTGATAGTTGATCCGCTTGAAGAAGTTGGTGAGCACGATCAAGGGCTCAGCAGCTTCCTTGACAACGGTAGAAATCAACTTGGGGAAGAACAGGATGTTCTGATCTGGAGTCAGGATATCCGTCATCTCCTGAAAGGAGATAGCTTCTTTCCACCTGATCTCGGGATCGAGCTCCTCCGCGTCTCGTGGATTGGCCCAGCCGTTGTTGTGCCACAGACGTTCAATATACGCAAACTTTTCATCGGCGTCTGCCGCGTCCTTTAAAGCCTTGCGCATTGACTTCTGATCCAACCCCTTGCCGGCTAGGCAGGAACTGACCTCCTCGCTTACTAGCGATTTGAGCATGTCCCTTGAGATTTCGAGGTTAATGGTATCACCCATCGCTTTCTTTCCTCCTCCTGTTCTCTCCCGCTGGATTAGAGCAGGCCGATATTGATCCGAGCGTACTTCGTGGCTTGGGCCATAGACAGCCACCCGACCTTACCAGTCGTATCCACACCCGGTAGCGAGAGCCCACGAACGGGCCGCGTTAGATCAGCGCGCGCCCTGGACTTGGTCCCGTACGGGATTTCGGAAACGACCGTGACACGGCCGGCAACCTGTTCAATGGAATCCGAGGCGGAATTCCAGAATGTTGGGCAGCCTTGGTACAGCGCGCTTTCACTGACATCCAGATTTCCCTGGGTATAGGGTTTCACCAGGTCTCCGGGAGCCAGGCTATCCTGGCCGTCCAGACCGATGAGCGCCACCTCGACATAGTAATCACAAAGAATTGTGATGCGCGTCTGCTTTTCGTAGTTGATATATGTGTAGGGGATGGATCCCGAATACACGTTGTGCATCATCCAGCCGATCGGTTTGTTGGCTGGAAGTACTGCAGTTGCGTCCGCAGCCGCGCTGACGAGCGAGGTCTGATCATCAACGTCAACCGTTTTGCCAACGTCGTTTGCGCTGTAGGTGATGGTCTGGGTTGACCCGCTGCTGTTGCATGGAACAATCCTCGGAGCATACCCGCCAGAATACTGCTGGGTGTCCCAAGAGTTTCCGCGCTCGTCCTTGTCGGTCAGCGTGCGGTCCATGCCTACGATACGGCCGGCCAAGAGCACAAGCCACTCGTTGGACATTTGTTCCTGCTGAAGGACCGGAAGCCATGGAGCGACATAACCGGCATCACCCAATGGCGGTCTGTCGCCAGGCGCGATCTCTTCGAAGAGGTCATAACCCGTAACGCCATACCCGCGAGGCGTTTTAAGTTCTCTGGTGATGGACATCCTGTTTTCCTCCTATGACCTTATTCGCTCTTGGACTTGCCAAGATCCCGGCGGATCCGCTCTTTGTTGGATAGGGGCTTTTCCGCTTTTGCCTTTGCTTTGGGTTTCTCTCCATCGAGATCCCCTTGTTGACCGTCGACGAGGTTTTGTGGGTTGTCCACAGCCTCAGTCTGGTCTGGAAGCGCAGATTCCTCGAGCTTCAGATCGGCCAACGAATCCCGAAGGGATTCCGCTGAACGGCTTTCCAGCTTCTGCTTCAGCTCTTTCAAGCCCTCCTCGTCAAGTCCATCGACATCCGGCTTCTTCAGCTTACGCCGAAGATCGAATACGCTGTCAACGAGGTCAAGATGTGCTTGCTTCTCGTGCTGGTCGATAAGTTTTTCAGCTTCTTCCAGCTTCGTTTTGAGGTCCGTCTTCTCGGCCTCCAACGCAGATTTCTGCGTTTTGAGGGACTCAAGCTCGTCCCTGAGTTTTTCCAGTTCTGACATGGTTTGCTCCGTGTCTGAATCCTTCGAACTATTGCCGACTTCAACGCCGAACTTTTTGGCCTTGCGTTTGAGGCAGGCTAAAATGCGGCTTTTTTGTTCAGAGGTAAAATTCTTCGCCTGAGGCAGACGCGCCAGGCCGTTACGGACGTGGGCAGCATCATTCGCGGGGAAAGAACGGTCTGGACCGCAGAAAGCCGAGTCGGGAAGTTTCTTCCTTGCAGCACTTGTCAGGACCTTGTCAGTCGCCTCTCCACCAGCAACAAGATCCAGCTCGCTATCAAGATCATCTTTGACTATCTCGGCGCGCTGATCTTTTGTAATAGAGTCGAAGCTGATTTTCTGATAGAGATCCTTACCAAGAGAATCTTCAACCTTCGCGAGGTCCTTACGCTCCGTATCGGAGAGCGTATCGAGCTTTTCCGAGATCTTATCAGCAAGCTCTTGAACCTGGTCCCAACTCATTTCTGTTTCTTTCGTTGCTATGTCCGTCGTAGAAGTCCCTGACATGTCTACATTGTACGGAAGGTCGTTCATACTTGCCAGTATTTTTAGTCCGAGAAGCTCTCTTTGTGGTCCGCGGTATCTACTGAGGAGCTTCAGACTTGCGTGCGCATGCTCTTTATCCTGGAACAAGAGTGCCCCTTTGATCCCTGTCCTGCACTTTGTTGGAACCGCCTTCAGGGCCGGCATAGCACGATTTATAGCGGTTTGCAGGTCAACAACACTGTAGCCATCTTCATGCTCGTTGCTAAAGTCGAGGACCCCAGCAGAACTCATTGCTGCTAGTACGTCGGCCTCCGCATCAGAAATTTTTGCCGCAATTATTTCTTTGGGTTCGATTTCGCCGGCGAATCTAACGACATGACCATCAGAGTCAAACATGGCTAAGGCGTCGAAGGTACTGGAGATAACCTCACCCTGGAACACGTCTTGCATCCCGTCCGTCGAGCGGATACCAATGACGGAAGAATAAGGCTGCGCCGGGCGCCAAGTTTTAGCGATATGATCGTTTCGGAAGTCCCTGGCGATAAAGTAAAAGGGGAGCTTCCCAGTAAAGTAGTCCTCTTCTACATCGTATGCTTTACCAGGGCGATGCTCACACCCAGGAGACCCTTTCCGCATTGATGGTACCCAATCTGTTAAACAGATTGGGCACACCATGGCTCCCGCATGTCGCCCTACACTGACAGTCAATAGCCTTTTATCCAGGACTTGCTCCGCGGCATCTTTGTCAGATAGGAGAACTGAGTTGATCTCCGATCCGGAACCAAGGGTGCGGGCCGGCGGATTTATCCAGTCGTTTGTAGGGATTGTGTTCTGAACTGTCGGTTTGAACCGAGCGTTCAGCACACGGCCCAAAACCTCTGGTTCATCATAAGGATCGTCACTAGCGCGCTTTGGGTGTCTGCTGAGAAATGGCTGTGGATAAGGGTCGGTCCAGGTAGGAAGTGCATCGACTACCTCGCTGGCCGGATAAACGCGGCCGTTGATAAGGGTCCCACTGCAGGACGTACGCAGATCAACAATGAGCTGAATCTTCTTCCCCAGTGTAGAGAAGGCTTTTGTCCTATTAAAGTCCCTCGGTTTATCAGAGTCCCCGAGATACATTTCTGTGAACTCGGGTATTTCCACCCGCAGGTCATCACGAAGATAGATACTCATCATTATCCCCAAAGGGAGTTCTTGAACCTGGGATTAGCAAAATCACCGATAACCGGAGGACCGGGGTCCTTAACCGGTTGGGCGTTTTGGAAGTCCTTCGGTTTTGGCATGGGAGCTTGGTTGGAGCCCTTGACCTTAGCATCCTTCTTCATGAGGTTCGTCTGCTTGGCAAGGTTTTTCTCCAGGTCCTTGTAAAATTTGGGTAATGTCCACTGACGTGGATCATAGAGAAGTCCCGGTGTGGTTGCACTTATTTCGCCCATTAAATTTCTCTCCTTATACCCCTGCCTGAGATGATCTTACCGAGTTTCCAGCCTCGCCGTCAACAGGAATTTCTATATGTTTGAAGCCCTTGACACATTCTATATGTGGGGGCAGTAAGTCTGTGAAGCGGCAGCCATCAATTGATATGGTATCGAGCGCTCGGCAAGATGGACAGGCATCTTCAGCAGGCTCCCAAATTATATGGGTGCTGCCGACCGTATCCTTCGCCGCATACGCATACGCGTAGTTTCGTCCAGTCTCCTCGAAAATGCCTGTGAACAGCCTGAGCACAGAGGCTTTGTCCTTCAACGCGTGCGGTTGCCCGATGCAGGTTTGTATTTGTGGTAGAACCTGATCTTTAAGAAACCTGAGTGAGGCTTCAGGATTCAACGTTGCTGACGTACCCTGTTCAGTATTGAATTTTTCTACACCTTTTTGCATTGCGGCTACGATGGGGACAGTCAGCAGATTTAGAATCCGGGCATCTGTATCATCAGTCTGGCTGTCAAGGATTTGGATGATGTCGTCTTTTAAAGTGTCCTTCTTTACCGCGGTCTTCGTAGGCTTGACCCCGTGTTGGTTCTCAGGCTTAGCCTTGTTGGCGACCATAGCCGATGCCTCGCCGGGCTTGGACTGCATATACAGTTCATCAGCGGCTGCGATTATCGCCGATGGCTTGGTAATCTGTTCCCACGCCGTCTTCTGCCAGTCACCGTCCAAGAAGGGCTGCTTATGCATGCCCATACGCATTTCGTCGTGTGTAATCGCGTTGGACTGATATAGGAAGACAAGATGTGTTTCCTCGGCCCTTCGTGCCTCGCGGTCGATGTCCGGGAAGCGGATAAAGACGCGGTTCTCCGGTGTAAGCTCGTAGCCACCTTCGAGAAGCAACTCGTCAAGAATGTAGAAATTGAAAATGAGCGCAAACTCACGTTGGTATTCCGCGCAACGGTCGGCAAGACTCTTGCTAAGGGTCTCGGCGGTATTACGCGTGGCCGTGTCTCCGCGGCCTATGTCAAGCGTGGAGAGAACGAGGCCTGTGAGCACACGGCTTTCCCAATACCTCACGAGTGGTTCTATATCAAGCGCATGCTGCTTCGCGCCGATGACCTCGATAGTGTGTCGATGGGAGGTAATGAGATGGCCCTCTGCAGCTTTACTGGAGATGGCCGCAGCTGCTTCTCCGATTTCTGTCGTTCCGTCATCAAAGATCTCGGGATCTCGGTCCTTCTCCCCGATCTTGTGGTGGTAGAGGGGAAAAGCAAATTTGTGGACCAGAATCTCTTCCAGCTCCTCAAAGCGCCTCCACGTCTGAGTGTCATCTAAAACAGGAAGAAGATACGGGGTTCCAAATACGTAGCCGTCATCGCGATCAAACGCTCCGTGGACAACGTCTTTTACTTCCTCCACATCATGCGGATCGACCTTCTGATACCACTCGAGGATCCTGTTTACAGGGTCCCTTCGGTACCGCATGAAGTTTGGTCCCAAGGAGAACAAACCCTTTGCCCGTCCCTTCTGTTTCCCAAAACGACCGTTATACGGCCGGGTTCGATCTCTGGACCAGGAGAGAAAAAAGTTCGAGAACTTGATAAAGTTTTTTATAGCTTGGCGAATCTGTAGCTCGACAGGTGAGCCCATAGCCTCACTCAGCTCTGCCATCCTTTTGTATATGTAGCTGACAGTGGATTTATTCCGACCGACAAAGATCCAACCGTGACGAAGAGCGTGCTCCCGATGTTTATCTATTGATAGCCGTATAAAGGATTCGGTCTTAGCAGCTTTTAGAATTTCGTCGAGATCAAAATCCTGTTTTTCCCAGCCCGGTCGTTTTATATGTTTCCAGTCAACAGCTTTTTGAGTTGGCTTGGTCTTTTTGTTTGGACGTCTAGGGTTGTACTCAATATTGGCTGGAATCTCTAGCGCATCGACCTCGGAAAAGACACGGGGAGCGTCGATTTCAGGAAGGCCAAAGCCTACAACCCTCCAAGCCGTATCTCGGATCCTACTTAGAATCGACATTCCGCAAACCCTTCGCCATCTGGGCGCCGCGCTCCAAGAGCGGTTTCAACGCCGACTCGTTTATCATGTCCCGAGCACAATCACTGAGCCCGCGCTTGACTCCTGCCTCTTTATCCGGTTGACCGAGAACCAGCAGACCTTCTGCTGAGGTAAACTCGCGCAGATCTGCCGAGGAAAAGGTTCGAAAGGGGTCACTATCGAGAGCCCCTTCGGCCGGTGTCAACTGAATTGGAGCTGGAAGATTATTCAAGATTTTTTCCACCACGTCATCGACGTCATCCGTCGAGGGCGTGATTGCGTCCTTCTCGGCGCAAAGATTTCCACGGTCAGCCGCTGCTATAACCTCGTCGAGAATACGCAGCAACATCTTGGCTCGTTTGTTGTCTGCCAATATCTGCACCTTGACCGAGCCGAAGCGGTTCTTCATCTGGATTTTGGACCAATACTTACGTATGTACTTTACCAAAAGAGCACGTACCTTCTCCAGTCCTGAAAATACATAAGTGAAAAGCTCGTCGATCGGGCTACATGCAAGAACTTCCTCAAAAGCCTCCGGATCATCGTATCGGTTCGGGTCCAGCAAGCTCGAGGCCATTTCAGCGGCCTCACGAAAGAAATTATCAATGAGGTGCAAAATAGGTTCTAGGACAGATCTTTCGAGGAACGAATTCATGCTATCCCGAAGGCTGTTTGCTGCGGCGCCCAAGTCCTGCGACACACCGTTTGATAAAACTTGGAGTATGAGCCGCAGAAACTTTAGGGTCTCTGTCGGAAAGCCGCCGACGAATTTTACAAAGCAGCATACGAGGTCCCGAGTATATTTTGAGGACAAGACGGCTGCCAGTTTGTTGAGTCGGTTGTTGGCCTCTTTATTACGGCAGGCCATAAGTTTGTAGACATCCGTGCTCATCTGATACGACGCGCTTGGGGAGAGGTAGTTTTCAGACTCGTTTTTACTTGCCTGTGCATCTGCTCTGATAGACCGTACATCTTCGGCTGCTACCCAGGTTTCATAGCCTGGTTCAGTAGTATTGGCGACATAATCCTGGGAGTACTCTCGGATAGCAGTGTGGTGTTGGTCGGTCTGGGAACGTTGATAGTCCTTTAGAAGGGGGTCTTGTTCTTTTGCCTTGGCCTCTGCAACTACAGCGTCGGCGTTTGTGTTCATCGCCTCCATAGCCTCGCCAAATGTCTTTTTGAGGACCTGCTTGACTTCGTCCTCGGTGACAAGTGCCTGGAGCAGTATTGCAGCCATGCCGATGAGGAACTGAGCGGAAGTCGCTGCGATTTCAGTCCCCGCCGGCTGTTTGCCAGCGACCGCCATCTGTGTGTTTGGAGCCTGAAACGTTTGCAGCATTCGATTGCATACAGCAAGCATCAGGAATTGGCCGCCAATGACTAGCAGCTCTTCAGGCGTCATATCGTCGTTGGCTGCGAGGGTAGTCTGCTGGCTAAGAATACGTGAGTCTATAATCCCGTTTCCTGTCATCGAGTTATGCAGGATAACCGGATCGACATTTCCTTGGCGCTCAGCAAACTGAACCGACGCGATGTACTGATCGTAGCTAATGCGGTCGGTAGGGCTTCCAGGATAAAGTGATCGCAGAGCCAGTTGTACCTCGAGCGCATTCTTGTCAACGGGTATATACGGATTGGCGGTCCGCTTTATCTCATCGAGCAAGGTATCTGATTTTTCAAGCAAACCATCTACTTGGTTGAATACTTCTTTGACCATGGATGCGGAGACGCTTGTGTCGGCCTTGACAGCAGCCTCAGCATTTTTATCCTCGGTGGTGATGTGCCGTTCGCGCGTGTACCCGAACTCCGGAACGTCTGCTAGATGGTCTTTCACCAGCGTTTTCTACCAAGAGGTCTCAGGACTTTATTTGGGTTGAATCCCGATGGCAAGCCACGAGAAGCATGCTTTATCGACTCCATTGGTGTAAGTTTGGGCTGTGGACCCTGGGTTTTGCACGATGGCTGAAGTCGTTCGCGCATAGCCCTTACACTATCTTTGTACTCTTCAATGGCTTTCCGGGTGTATGCCTTCCCAGAAGAGTCGAGCATGATAGTCTCGCTAATGGATGGCAATTTGGCGAGGTCGGAAAACTCCATCATGAAGCCAAATAAGGCCAGCATCCAAGCCGTCAACAAGTGTTCATTACCGCCCGAAAAGACTTTATTACCGCCGCGTCCAACATACTCAACCTGATAATCCCGCATCTGTCCGACCAAGCCTTCCTTATGGTCCTCGGACTTGGGGAAGACGCACTGTCCGCATTCAACACGACCGACGGCCATTTCGACCATTAAGTTCTTCGCCTGTTTTTTTACCTTCTTCCCCGTCATTGGGTCTGCGATTTCGACGGTACCCTGCATCAAAATACCGCGCACCCTTCTATGGAGCTTGGTTTTTGGGTGATCACGCCCATATTTGGTTAGAAGTTCTACCTGCGGATCGCCGTGGCCATAATCCACGTAGATATGCGATGGGTTCCAGATCCGATTGAGCTGGACTATTCTGCGGACTGTGTTCAGCTGTGTAAATTCTTCGGGATCGATAATCTCTTTATAAGCAACGCGGAACATCTCGGTCTTTCTGTTGTAGCCGAGTATAAGCAACACACCTCCAGTGCCTCTCATATTCCAGTCGACGCCCATGATGTACATTTCGTGGGCAAGAGGTACAGGATCCAAAATGTCATAGTCTTGGATAACCCCATCGGCATCCAGATCCTGGTGCCGAAATACTCCGGCCTCCATGCTCCCAAATTCTGCAAGGTATTCATGCGCAAAGTAAGCGGCCGAGTAGTTACGGCGTAAGAACAGCTCCTTCTCCTCGTCCCATTCGGGGGCTACCATCGAAGGGTAGTGAAAGGTACGAAAGCTTTGAGACGGGTCAGTAGCCCACTCATAGAAGGTGGCGCGCCGACCGGTTGGGGTCGAAGATACAAGCAGTTCTGGGTTGGAAGCCCGAACCAAGGTAGCCATAATGGTCGTCAGGGTCTCGTCGTCAAGATAGTCAGCTTCATCGAGAACCAAAAGGTCTGCCGATTGACCACGAACATCCGCGCCGGCCTTGCCCGTCTGGACCCCAGCGGTAAACATGCGGACGTAGCTTCCATTCTTAAACTCAATCTCGTGAACAGGGTTCTCGCGTCGACGCTTCTGCCGAATCTTTAGGGCGGGAGAGTTGTCGATAAGCTTTTCCAGTCGTTGGTAGATGTTATTCACCTGGGTTTGGTACGGACATATGACGAGGATTTTGTAGTTCTCACGCGTGTCCATCCGGTTGAGTATTGACACGCAGAGGACTTCGGTCTTGCCTATTTGTCTTCCAAATAGTAGAAGCCGCTTCCTGGCTGTGCATTGAAGCGGTTCTACCTGATACCACTCAGGCTCCCAGTGTTTGGAAAAATCTCGAGATGAGCGCAGGCGGGCGGCAGCCCAAGTTATCGGATCTGTGCCGATACGGAAGTCGTTTTTCTCTTCGTTGGAGAGGCCGGCCCACCAGGAGGAGGATTCTGCTGCATGGATGCGTTGTCCCGTACTG
>Ga0180437_10005253_pt1 | contig 17824 bp, 19 predicted proteins | sample SS_ome_4_FD_132410 | JGI IMG/M metagenome (GOLD analysis project Ga0180437, IMG submission 132410) | Hypersaline lake sediment archaeal communities from the Salton Sea, California, USA - SS_3_D_1 metaG | ecosystem: Environmental > Aquatic > Non-marine Saline and Alkaline > Hypersaline >... | reverse complement strand
CGCAGCCAAAAGTTCGCCCACTATCTCCAGGAAGCACTTCCCCCTGGTGAAAAGGTCCCGATGAAACAAGGTAAACGAGGTAATATCCCGGCCTTGGCAAAGACTGACGAAGCCTGTCAACAACTTCTCATTCATTCTGATCCTAAAGTACGTAACCTGGTATCTGCGAGAGTATCAGTTAAATCTTGGCCAACACATATGAAGCGAATTGATAGTATTGTGGCCCAGGCTAAGGCTAATGGGGGGCTACTTCGTATACCGATCAATTATTATGGTTGCCATACTGGTCGATGGTCGGGGGGAGAGGGGTATAACCTACAAAACTTGGGGGCCGAGGGCCGGGGAGGGCAGGAACATGATTCTTTAATTGGTCAGGTTAAGACCTGTTTGCTTCCACTCGAAGGGTGTGTACCGTGTATTATAGACTCGGCACAGATAGAGGCCAGAATCGTGGCTTGGCTTGCTGGCCAGGATGATTTAGTGGAGGGTTTCGCTGGCGGAGAAGATGTCTATTCGACGTTCGCCACCGAGTTATTCGGCTGTCAAGTCCGCAAGCCTCGATCCACTGATCCCAAACCATTGGCCACAGCTTTGAAGATCAAGCGTGGATTCGGAAAGGACACAATTCTCGGTGCGGGTTATGGGATGGGAGCGGACAAGTTCTATCGAAATTGTATGGCGAACGCAGCCCTTCGGCCATTGTTTGATTCTGGTGAGTATGACCTCGCGTTCATCAAAAAACTGATCGGAACCTACCGCACCACTTACTCGAAGATACCAAAATATTGGAACCAGGTCGAACGAGCATTTCGTTTGTGTATTCAGTACCCCCATTTAGAGCCGGAAGTGGGCTGCACTCGGTTTTATTGCCGGGGTCAGACGGTTCACATCCGGCTTCCATCTGGACGAGTGTTGTACTATCGCCATGCTCGTGTGGATAAGAAAAAGACAATCAAGTATCAATGGGGTCCGTTGTGGGGCGGGTCGATCACGGAGAATATTGACCAATCAATAGCCCGCGATCTTCTTGGTTATTGGTGGTTACAAGCAATCAAAGAAAATCTGCCTGTTTTTATCCACATACATGATGATTTAAGGTTGCTTTCTATAGAGAATAAGATTGATGAACACATAAAAATCCTCTCGCAAATAATGACAACTTCTCCATTATGGGCAGAAGGATTACCGTTAGCAATCGACGTAGTGAAAGACAAATTATTGTGAAAATAATACCAAATTTTCCTACATATCGGATTACTAAAGGTGGGCGTGTGTGGAGCACCAAAGGTAATTATGAGAATGGCCAATGGATGAAATTACAGACGAGTTGCTCTGGGTATTTGTATGTAAAACTTCGCAAATGCTCTAAATATTATCATTGTTTAATACACCGTCTTGTCCTCGAAACCTATGTTGGTCCGTGCCCAGAAGGAATGCAATGCCGCCATCTAAATGGTAATCCCCAAGACAATCATTTGGAAAATCTTTGTTGGGGAACACCAAAAGAAAATCATGCGGATGCGATCAGGCACAAAACGCATCAGGGATTAAAAAACCACGGCGAGATGAGCAATTTTTCTAAACTTACTGAACAAAAAGTCAAGCTGATTCACAATCTTTACCATAGTGGAGCCGATAGCCAACAAGGTTTGGCCGACGCTTTTGGAATTAGTCAACATTGTGTACAAACTATAGTAACAAAGAAAACATGGGGGTATTTATGGGATTGATAACTAATTGCAACAACCAAACAGAACGTATCCGGCGGGCCAAGCAACAGGCTGAAGGCTATGATCCCTGTTTCAAGACAGGCCGAACCGGGTGTCCCGAAGTGAACCAATGTGCCTTCGTTGGGCTATGCCAGCAACCGTTTATGCCGAGAGCGGGGAGAGTGATTGAGGTGAGGGAATGATAAAAAAACTGATCTGTTGGTTCAGGGGCCATGTTCCGTTTGATCGCCATACTGAATATCAAACCTATTATATACATATTCCAGCCGGACGTGGGGCTTTTTGTCGTGATCCTGAACGATATGAATATGCAGGTAGGCTTTATAAGTGTAGACGTTGCGGTGAATTAGTATGGCAGTATGGTATAGCACTTTGGGAAGTCGAAGATTTAATATTAACTATATTAGAAAATTTGCCAAATATGGGATTTGAAAACGCATTCTCAGCCCAAAATTATGATTTTACTGCGTTGTTATTCAAAAATGAAACGCCTAACTAAGAAAGACAAACTCAATGAAGCAGCCGCGTTCTACCAAGCAATACGAACCGGGAGTAAACCTACAGTTAAACGAGGTCCAATCTCAACCCGTCCGGTTGTCCCTTGCCCAACCAAACCAGAGCGAGAAGTGCTCACCGGCTGTATTAAGTGGCTTCGAGCGAGACGTGTGTTCTGCGATAGACATGACTGTGCTGCGGGTGATTTGGGACATGGTTATGCTACCTACGGCATTAAGGGGGCAGGTGACATCATCGGCATCCTTCCCGGAGGACAACACTTCGAGATCGAATGCAAGGCCGGAAAGGGAGGACGATTGAGCGTGGGACAACAGAAGCGGGTGGAAGATGTACGTGCGGCTGGGGGTGTGTACCTGGTCGTTCATGGGGTTGGGGAATTGGAACACTATATGAAGGGGTTGATATAATGAAACCATACAAAGCGACAATAGACATCACAAACCGTTACTCAGTTGAAATACACGGCTACGACCAAGACGATGTTCAGGCCCAGGCCGAAAAGCTTTCCAGGCATCAAATCGACGATGGCGGGGATTACGAAGAGATGGTTGAGGTAGAGGTGGTGGACATCGAACCACTGTTCCCACCGGACAACGAGGATGAGCCGGTTGTGCAGGAAGCGATTGAAGCGGAGGAAAGCGAAGATGATTAACCTATCAGCAACCAGCATAGCGTGTTTCAAGGCGTGTCCTACTCGTTACTTCTACCGATACATTCTCGGTCTGGTCCCCATCGAGGACACTGACAGCCAAAGGGTAGGGACCAACTATCACCGTATTCATGAGATCGCGGATATGGAACCGGATGGGGTGTGTGAGTGCATACAGAATATAGACTTAGGACGCGGTAGAATTGTACCAGACCCCAATCCCAATTGCCCCCTCTGCGAAGGCACAGGTCGCTTCCCGGATGATCCGATGGACGCCGTGATCCGACATCTGAACGATGCCTATAAGGAACCGCCGATCAACAAGACTGTGGAGGAATGGGAAGTCGAACGGATCACTTTGCTCTATTCTCTGATCGGCTATCAGTGGTATTATAACGATGAGGGATATGAAGTCGAATCACTCGAACAACACTTTGATCTTCCGCTCAAGTCTCCGATCACTTGCCATCCTCTCCGGGCCAATCTTCGGGGTAAGATCGACCGGGTGTTTGCGGCTGGCAACAATCGGTTTGTCCACGAATATAAATCTACCAGCAAGTCGATTGACCCTGATTCTACCTATTGGTCCCATCTCACGCTTGACACCCAAACCCGACTCTACACTTATGCGGCTCGTGAGCTTGGCCTGGGGATGTGCGGTGTCCTGTACGACGTGTGGCACAAGCCGACAATCAGACCGAAGAAGTTAACCCAGGCTGATAGCAAGAAATTTGTGGGGACTGGGGAATATTGTGGGGAGAAGTTTGAAGTAACAGTAGACCAACAACCACCGCCTGATGGAGACGAATGGTTGCGAGTAAATGGAAAAATTGCTGAAGTCGAACCCGGTAAGAAACCCGATACGTTCGCCATCCGCGAGACCCCGGAGATGTTCGGGGCCAGGTTGCTTCAGGACATCACCGAGCGACCTGAGTTCTACTTTGCCCGGCGTGAGATCGTCCACCACCAGGCCGACCTTGAAGCGTTCCAATACGAATTGATGAATATATACCAGTCGATCCGGTCGATGGCCAAGAACGAACGCTGGTGGCGAAACGAGCATCAGTGCGAAGCTACATTCAAGTGTTCGTACATCGACTTTTGTTATAACCATCTGGATATTGGGCCGGATGATGTGCCAGATAATTTCAAGAAATTGGGAGGTAAGTGATGAAAATAACTGTTATTTGTGCAAATGATTCTTTGGAATTAGCTTTTCCTCCTGGGACTTGTAAAGATATTATCGAGGAATATAAGCTAAAAGTAAAACAAAAACTGAATGAACAATACCCAAACAATAATATTTACGTTCATACCCATGATGTTGACTTTTTGGAGATAAAGAATGAGACCATTACCACCACGACCAAACCAGAAGAAACCGACTAAACAGTTCACTATAGAACAATGGGATGGATCAACCTCCGGCGAGAAGATCATCCTCTACGGCGAGACTGGCATGGGTAAGACCACCTTGGCGAGTATGGCCCCCAACCCTGTGTTCATCGGCCTGGATGATGGAGGCCGAAAGCTCCACAATCCCAAGACCGGGGAACTCCTACGCCACATTCCCAACATAAACACATTTGAGGATACCAGGTCCGCTCTTAACGCTTGCCTTGATCTTGAGTGTGGTAGTATCATTGTTGACACCGGAACGATCCTTGAATCCCTTGCAGAACAGTATGTGCTCAAGACAGTTCCAGGCCCACAGGGATCACGGCCAGCCAACCTTGAATCATATGGGTATGGCAAGGGATATAAGCATCTATACGATGCGATGCGGCTTCCACTTCTCGACATGGATAAATTGATCGACGCCGGTAAGAATGTGATCGTGATCTGTCAATCTATCAATAACAAGATTGCCAACCCGGCTGGTGATGACTATCTGTGCAATGAACCGAGGCTATATCATAGCCGCCAATATTCCGTTTTGCTGCTTTGGTGTGAATGGGCAGATCATATATTGCGTATTGATTACCAGGGGACATGGATAACGAAGAAGGATAAAAAGGATGCGTATGGCAAAGCGTCGGGTGACACTACCCGTGTGGTGCAGACGAAGGAAGAAACTTATTTCAAGGCAAAGTCACGGACTTTGGACGAGCCAGTTATAGCGTTTGAAACCAAGGATGATGATAGTGTATGGCAATTACTGTTTAATAATGAAGGGGAATGAACATGAGTTTAATCAATCAAAGCGGTTATTATCACGGTGTTATCATAGATGGCGGTCTCGGCCAATCCACTGGGGGCTTCCCCCAGGAAGTGCTTGAACTCCGAGCCGATCAGGTCTATGATCCAGAAGGCCAAGAATACCTCCCGGCTGATCCTGAGAACAATGAGATCAGGGCGTATCTTGTCCTGATCGACAGCAAGGATCGTGAGACCTTGAACTGTAAGCAACTCAAGAAAGTTATTGATTGGGATGGTGCATCTCTGGTCGCCCTTAGTGAGATGGACCTGGCCGAAACACCCATTGCTTTCCGGGTAGAGGAACGGACTTATAACGAGAACACTTCGCTCCAAGTCACATGGGTCGATGATCTCGAAGCCAGTCCGACCCGCACGGTCCAGAAACTCGCCAAAGAGGATGTAGTGGCCTTACAGCAGCGGTATGCCTCGGTCCTGGCTTCGACCAAGGCCCCGGCCAAGCCGGTTTCGGCCAAAACCCCGGCCAAGTCTGAGGCCAGCAAGCCAAAGGCCACACCCAAAGCCAGCAAACCCAAGGCCAAGCCCAAGGTCGCACCTAAACCGCCCAAGGCCCCGGCATCACGCAAACCTGCGGGTAAGTGTACGGCTAATGAGGCATATAACGAATGCTTCAAACTCAAGCGGGATGATGTGACCGAAGATCAGCTTAACGACATCTGGTTAGATACCATTGGAAATCGGGATGAGGCCAAGATGAGTGGTGAGGAATGGTTTGCAGTAAAAGAAGTGGTATTGAGAGAAGTGAGTAAGGTTTGAGTTACTGAATACCTCGCCTTTGGTAGTATATATACTACCAAAGGCGAATTTCTTGGGGCTACCATGCAAAAACTCCACAAAACATATGTAGAAAACATCAAACAGTTCCCGATTTTCGCTGAAATCCTCTCTGAACAACTTGGTGTTTCGCTCGAATCCCTCGCTGCCCAAGAAATTGGCCTATGCCCACATACCGAATGGGGCCATTGGTGCTGGATCTGGCCAGAACGGAACGTCAAAGGTGAAGTGATTGGTCTATCGACCAGGGATAAGGATGGACGAAAGGCTATGATCCCAGGGTCCAAACATGGCTTGTTTTACCAGGTATCCAATCAAGAAGTTTATCATGGAACACATTGGGTACGTGTATCAAAAGATTACCCGTGTAAAACTTGCGGTAAAGCAGATGGTTGTATGTATCCCGCAGGAGAATATAATAATCCCAATGCCGTTGTATGTGTCCACACACCGTCAGATACACCTCTCTCCGATAAAGCACCCGGCTATATCCACATTTTTGATCCTTCCCGAACTCCTCGTTCTTCTTCCAAGCTCCCTCCTTCCTCCCTTCCGGTGCTTGTCGTAGAGGGTGCATCTGATGTGTGTGCGGCTTACGATCTCGGTTTCATTGGCATTGGTCGTCCCTCGGCCCAGGGAGGGTTGAATATCCTTCCTGGGTTGGTCGGTGGGCGAGAAGTGATTGTAGTTGGTGAGAATGATGCCGGGGTTGGTAAGACCGGGATGGAATCTGTGTTTAATACAATAAAGGATTCATGTATAAAATGTACGAAAATCATACCTCCCGGTGGGATCAAGGATTTAAGGGGGTGGCTTCATGCAGGATTGACCAAAGAAGAGTTGTTCGATTACGTGGCAAAAAGCGGAAGCATAACCAAGAGTGAAGATGTGTTCGATTCCGATGTCGCCCCACATATAGCAGGGCGGTGGTTTGCCAAAGGGAAAAAGATAGATGGAGTTCCTATTCTTCGGACATATCGTGGAGGCTATATCGAGTTTAATGGCCGTTGCTATGAGGATAAAGCGACTGATATTGTAGATGGAGATGTTTATCGTTACCTCGAAGGTAAGCAATACCAAACTGAAAAGGGGGAGGTTAAACCATACAAACCGACGCAACGGAAAGTAAAGGATATACTTCATGCATGCACTGCTTTTTGTCCAATCGAGAGTGATAGCCCAGCGTGGATCAATGGGGCTGAAGGGTCTGATCCAAAACGATTGATTGTTTTTGAAAACGGGGTGCTTGATGTTGATGAATATGTTAAAGGCAATATCGTACTTTACGATTGTAATCCTAATCTATTTACTTTTACTACTATTCCTTATTATTTTGATGAATCCTTAAAATCTAAGCTCTGGGAGGATTTCCTAAATGACATTTTTAACGAGGATCAAGATAAGATTGCTCTACTTCGTCAGTGGTTCGGTTACAATCTCGTGCCCGACATGTCTTACGAAAAACTCATGTTATTTGTTGGAAGACCAAGATCAGGAAAAGGCTGTACTCTTGAAGCTTTACAAGCGATGCTCGGAGATAGGAATTGCTGCGAAACCTCTTTTCAATCTCTTGGGGGAGCATTTGGTTATCAACCTCTTGTCGGGAAACTCAGTGCTGTTATTGGAGATGCCAAATCGCCTTCACGTGGTGAGTCATCAGCAATTCTTGAAAAAATCCTCCACATTACCGGAGGGGACGCTGTTAGTGTCAATGTTAAAAATAGACCTGCCCTTCCCCTCATACGACTCTTTTGTCGTTTCACCATTGCAATGAATGATCTCCCGGCCTTCACCGATCATAGCCGAGCTTTGGAGTATCGAACCAACCTACTCAAATTCGATAATTCCTATGTAGGCCGGGAGGACCGAACACTCAAAACCAGGCTCCGGGCCGAAGCCGAGCAGGGTAAGATCGTTAACTGGGCACTTCAGGGCTTGGTTGATCTTTATAAGGGGTCGGACTTCCTGTTACCTGAGAGTTCTGAACGGGCTATGCACCAGTTCCGCGAACTTATATCACCAATGGTAGAATTTTGTCAAAGTTGTATTGAGAAGAATGACAATCTTGAAGAAGGTGTGCCAGTCAACTACCTTTATGATATGTGGGGCTGGTGGTGTAAAAGAGAAGGGCGAAACATAGGATTAAAGAGTACGTTTGTGCGTAACTTAATGACGCACATCACAGATACCATGCAGGTTCGAGAGGGCCAGGCTGAGAACCAGGAGCGAAGTATCGTAGGGATCAAAGTAACTGAATGGGCTGCAAAGGCTTTTGAAAAAGGGGAATAGCGTGGGGCTACTCAAAGAAGGCGTCCGGGGTTCTAAGGTTGAAAAAATCCGGCGTAGACTTATTAAATGTTGTTATTGGTATTATGTCAAAGCAGACCCGCTTATAGACGACCAAACGTATGATACATTGTTTAAGGAACTTGAATCACTTGAAAAAATAAAGGATTGTCATTTTTATCCCACGCCATATTCGCCAACACAACAAATATGGGGTGATTATGAACCGCAATACCCTAACTGGGCCAAAATAAGAAGTATTTCAATACTATATGATGATGAAATTCCAAAAAGACCTATTATGAAAGGAACCAACAATGACTAACCTAATCAACAAACTAAAAGAGATCGTCAGGCACAACCAATTTCTGGCGACCGCCCTGGTCATCGTCATCTGTATGTCGATCTGGTTCATCGGCTGCGAGAGCACAACCCAGTCACCCCTTCGCCCGGAGACCAAGGTGACACGGGCTGAACTCCAAGACGAGATCGCAGCATTCCAAACCAAGGTGAAACAGGCTGTCACTGATCTTGATCGACAGGATGCGTTCAAGGCAAAGCTCGCGGAGATCGGAATCGCCGTGGCTCAGGGTGGAACAATTAACCCTGTGGGGGCTGGGATCAGCCTGCTTGGTATCCTTGGCCTGGGGGCTGTAGCGGATAATAGAAAGAAAGATAGTATTATCAAGACCTTGAAGAATGGGCAAAAGGAGAAAGTATAATGGGGCCGATCAAACCCGAAGATGTCTGGAAAGAACGGTATCGCCGACGAAATAAGCGATCAAACAACAAGTGTAAAACATGTGAATCTGATCGTGTATATAAAGTCGGTTATTCAGAACATTGTAGAGCGTGTGACAATTGGCAGGCAAGATTTTGATGCACCACATCCAATCCAGGCATCAACTACTCCAGTACGTCTCGGACCATGCTCCGACCAAAGCCGCACAAATCGCGGTAGACCGTGGACAGGTTATTGTCCACGGTCTCTATCGCGGCGGTTGGGTGATCTCTGCGGAGTACCGAGGTCAGACGTATGTGATCGGGGTCAAACCGATTGGGGTTCAAGGCCGGTTAGTGTGCGGGTTGTTGAATCGTGTTCCAGTTGACGACTATGTTGGGGGCGAGACGCCTCTGGCTAAAGGAGATCAGCCAACCACCGAACGAACCCAGGCAGGACCATCAGAGCCATCCCCCCGACCATAGTGCCCAGGATTCGTAGCATCCATTTGTCTCTGGTTTCGTGGTGTGCGAGATGGTTTTCGAGTAGAGTCTCGATCCGGGTTAGTCGTTCTTTGATTGTGCCTTCACTCATAATCCACCTCCATACATCTTAGGCCCATCTTCTTTATCCAGTGCCCGTTCGATTTTACGCAACTGCCTGACCGGAATACCCTCGAATGTCCCAACAGATATGGTAATATTGTCAATACCAGTTTTCAATTTACGCTTGGCCTGATCCTCGTTCCCAGCCGCATATTCAGCTACTCCATCTGTTACCTGACCAATACCGATCAGGAACTCTTCAACCGTTTTGCCAGGCAACGTAGAGATCGGCTCGCCCTCGAATCCCTGTTTTTCACCTGCCATAATCTTGAACACATTGCCAACTACTCTGTTCAAATACCCACCAACAATTGACACCATTGCCAAGGGAGCGGCTACCATAGCCCCGATGAAGTCCCACACTGTTTTCCGACGCCGCCACACAGTAGCCCCGACAAATGTACGGATCAAGGCTGTAGCCATTTGACTCCCAAGTATAGCTCCATATACTTTGGCCCATTGTGCCTTATCCCCGGCTGTCTTTTCGCTGGACTGATACGTTGCATTGGCCGAGTGAAGCATCATAAGCGACTTCTCGAAGTACGACCGGAACAAGAACGGCACACGCCTGATCCCACGCTGAGACGTGTTAATCGACTTGTTCCACTTGTCCCAACTGGGTTGGGTATCCCAAAGCTCTTCGGCTTTGTCGTTCACAGCGTCAAAGAACTCAGGCGATCCAACTTCGAGATTGGTAGTATCCTGGACAATGGCTTTCGCCAGCTTCCATCCTTGACAGAACGCTGCGAGGTCTGTTAACTGGGCAGCGATTCCGGTCTTATTTAGATCAGCGTGTTTGCCGGTCAACAGACGGAGTGACACATCAAGCTGACCGAGTTCGGCCAACTCCGCACTCTGACCTCCGGCATAGTATCGCTGCCAAACGACCGGGTTTTTGTCCAGCATCTCATGTATCTGGGTCGGGGTCGGCGGAACGGCCAATAAGGGGGCATACTTGGTATCAGCATAGGCCATATAATGTCCTGTTGACATATACTGGGAGAGGATCACTTCCGGGGAGTAATGCAACACAGCCCGGAATGCTCCATGTAGAATACGGCCTACGAGTTTATCCGTAGTCGTCGCTGTACTACCTTTACTCTGGACCCATTCCAGAAGTTGTTTAAGGTTGTCTCGAATTGGTGTATAACCTTTGGCTTCGAGGGTGTCCATTACCGGGCCGTGGTTCAGAACCATATTCATCAAACGAAGTTGTTCAGCCATACCCACATATTCGGATACGGCGTATTGGACAGCAAAAAACCGATTGAAAAACCCACGAATCACCAAGGGCTGTTTGCCACCTGTTCTGGGTTTGAGGATGTTTTTGTTTTCAAGTAGCGAGATCGAATAGGTTGGCTTGCCTTTGACCTTCTTGGGTTGTTTGGATTCAAGATGCCAGTAATTTTTTCGATCAGCAATTGGTTCGGGGCTTTCGGGGTTTAATCGCCCATTGGTGTAGTTCAACTGCGGAGCGTTGTACTCATCAGCAATCTTGATCGCAGCGTTCATCAGGGCCAATGCTTTCGGATCAGCCTCAACTATGTTGCGGATAGAATCCATATCAGCTTCACTAATTGGGCCAGTTTTATATCCGCGTATCTCGAAACCGCCTTTCTCAATATGCTTTGGTCCAGTATCCTGGAGAGAGGCCAGGTACATATCCATCAATTCGCCCATTTCAAGGGAGAATTTTTTACCATTGATCTTAATCTTGTACTCTTTGGTCTTAGGCTTGCCAAGAAGTTCACGCCCCTTTTTGATAAGCTCCATCCGGGGATCAGCCGATGAACTCATCCCGGCCAGGTCTTTTGGCGTGATCCCGGCTGCATCAGCCGCCTCATTGAGCATATCAACCCCACCCCGAAACACAGAAGCGATCTGGTGGATTCCGCTACGCCACCCAGTTACACCCACCTCTTTGAGCATCCCGGCTTTAGCGGCCCCGATCTTACGCATCAAATGGGGCACACTGAGGTTGTCAATCCCGGTTAATACAGCCTTTACTGATCCCAGGAATCCACGGGCACGCTCAGCCCGTCGTCTGGGCCGCATCTTACGCTGTTTCTGTGAGAGATCAGGAAGATCATTTATGCTCTGTTCGACATTCTCGAAGAACTCATCCGTAGGAACCTCGCGGCCATTGACCATTAGGGTTTTCGGGTAGTCTTCCGGGGGCAGCAACCCCCGATCCCTGGCCTCCTGCTGCAAGGCTTCGACCACGGTATTCATATCGACCAGGGGCATGTCCTTCATTGTTCGGCGACCAACGAGTTCCTGCATGAAGTCCCGGCGTTGGGCATCATTCCAGCCGAGTTTTTTGGGCAGGCTATGGCCGAGCTTCTGGGCCTGGCGTTTGGTGAGCTTCTTGGGTTTCTTGGCCTTTGGTTCTGAGGGTTTGGCCTCGGCCATTTTCGCGGGTTTCTGCAACGCCCCCTGACTGGCTTCCCGGTCGAGTATCACGTTTTCGCCAGTCACGGTATCAGTATACTGCCCGGTTTCTTTGTCGTATTTGACTTCTTGTTCAGTGATCCCAGTACGAGAACCTGATTCTGTTTTGTAGACATTGATAGGTTGCTCTGCTTGTGGTGTCTCTACAACCTCTGGCTCTGCCTGGGCCTGTGGCAACTGCTCGACCTCGGCCACGGGTTTGGCCTCGCCAGGAACAGTCTTGAAGAGTTCATTGGTCATCATCTTAGTATCACGGGCAAACTTAGGAGTATGGGCAATTCGTTTTCCGCTTTCAGTTATCAAAGCGGGATTAATAATGTGGGCGAGTTCATGTACCATAGCTCGTTTGACTGTAGCCTGAGTGTGTCTGAATGCTTCACCCGCTTTACGAGCACGTTGCCCGGCAAACTTGCGATCAGGGCGGAACTCACGGCCCCCCATGTCAAATAGTTGGCCTGTAGGAGCGAGGATTTGGATAACAGCCCTGTTCTTTCCTTTTAATTTTTCAGGGTCAAATCCTTGTTGCCTTAATTCTGCGTCTATTTCTTCGTCAGAATAACCACCTTCTTCTTTTATTTTTGCCACATCCTCTGAAGTAAGAACATTGCCCCACGCATCTTTCAATTGCGGTGGTATATTATCAGGGGTATAAAGTTCCCACGACACATCCCACTTATTCAGCCCCTTCCCCCCTTCGGCCTGGGCCGGTTGGCTGGACTTCCATTTAGCAAACGCATCTTCAGTTAAAGCATCTATCTTCTGTTCATTTTCATGCCTACCCATAATGCCTTTTTCGGCTTTGGGATGCAATTGGTGCATAAGCTCATGAATGAGTATTCTATCTACAGCATCTCGCGTTGCGTTTGGGGGAGCAAAAACATCTACCATTCCTGTTTCGGAATGAGAAACACCCCTTACGATCTTGCCGTCGCCCACAGATACAAATATATCGCCTTCTAATCCTATAGCTTTGGCTATTTCCTTAGCACGATTAGTCTCGTTTTTCGATGCTTGTGTTCGTCCTTCAAGAGTTGTTAAATCCGTCCCAGCAAACGCCTTCCCCACTTCGGTCCCAGCCAGATGTGCTTGGAGTTCCAATCCCAAGTTCTCTAACGATTCCTGATCCGTGATCTTCTGCGGGAACCGGCTGATTGTTTTGTCAGCTTCGCGTTGAACTACGATGTTGCCCACAACATATTCTGGTGACACACCGTTTTCAACCGCGACTTGTTGAACCTGCTTGGCTACTGTATCTACATTGGCTTCGTTGATTTCACCCTTCGCGGCAGCTTGCTGGAGTGATTCTAAACCCCCAATCCCGGCTCCAACTGCACTGGCCCCACCGGATAATAGAAATCCAAGGTATCCAGCTTGAGCTTGTCTATCTAAAAAACCAGCCAGCCCACCTGGAACATCTTTATCATATACAGCTTTCGCTGTAAATTCCTGCCAGCCTTGTTGGGACATTTCTTCTACGGTTTCCTGCAAGGCGATTTTTATTGGGCTATAACTAAAATTCTTAAAACCCTTTTCTCCCAATTTCTGTAATGCTCGCCCAATCACATATTTACGGCTACCTTTAACAAGGTTGGTTAGACCCTGCAACTGCATTCCTTCAAGAGCGGCTGATACTGTGCCATAAAGTGTTCCGGCTAATGCTGCTGTATCCTTATCCCCGGTATCTTGTAGTGCTTGATCCTTGGCCTGTTTACTTTCTGTAGCAAAAATCATACCCATACCTACATTTGGGTGTCCACTGACAGTTGCTATTCCTGCCCCAACCAGCACAGGTATAGATTCAGCTATAGATAAAGCAGTTTCTTTTGGATTAGTAAGAAGCTCGACAAAACTTTCAGGAGGATTGTGTTTCCATTCCGGGTGATTTTTCAGGATGTCATCTAACCCTTTTTGGTATTCCCCAGCCGGTTTATCCAGAGCATCAGCAACTTGGTCAAATGCCTGTTTTGATTGGGACATTTGTTGGCGTAGTTGTTCTTGTTTTTCTGGATCAGTCTCTTTGAGAACATCTTCTGCAAACGCATACTGACGTAGAAAACCAGTATTGCGGACGAATTGGCCCGGTGCTTCCAAAAGTCCCTGTCCGATCTGAGCCGTTCCTTTTTGTAGAGCACCTATGGTTTGCTGGCCAAATTCAACTACAGGAGTAATGTCTTTAGTAGTAGAAAACCCGCCTTGTTGAGACCACTGTACCAATGGATCAGGTTTTGCTTGTTCTCGTCTGGCCAATTCACGTTTGGCCAATTCTACTATAGCTTGTTCTTTAGTAATGGCCACTATTCGCCCCCTGCTATTCTACGAAGTTCTTCATCACTCATTTGACTTACATCAATAGGTTGCAGTTTTGGTTTTGGTGCTACACTTTTAGCCAATGGTGACACGGATTTACCAGAGACTTTTTGATTGAATACCTGTCCGAGTTTTGACGGAGTAGCGAACCAATTGGGATTGTCTTCCATCAGTTTATTTAACGCTTCTTCTCCTCCCCGAAGCCCAGAGATAGCGTCAACAAACGCCTGGTTGAACCCAGCCACTTTTCCTATATTGCGGGGATCATTTAGATTGGCGATACGCCGTTCGTTCTCGTATAATTTTTTAAGTTTACCAGGATCAACTACATTTCTAGCAAGCCAAGACCGACCAGAAGGATTGACCAATGTAGCTTTACCTGCTCCAGAGAATCGCTTGGTTAATGATTCATAAGTGGGTGGAGTTGTACCCGCCACACTCGGCATCGGCCCGGCCTTGGGTGTTGGGAACATCGCATCGGCCACTCCAGCCGGGAGGACCAGCCGGGCCATCGCTTCGTTAGCCGCCGTGGGATCAACCGTGCCTGATGCAACTGCCTTTTTGATAAAATCCATTTGAGACTGTACGCCAGCGAACTTTGCCTTGCCCTGGTCGTATTCAGCTTGCATATCAGCCAGAATACGATTGTGTGCTTCTGGATCGAGACCCGCGTCTCGGAGGCGTTTGGCCTTATTGCGAAAATCGGCTTTAAGTGTTTCAAGGTTTTGCTGTAGCAACTGCCCAGCATCAAACGAAGCGGGTTGGGCTTCCTGTTGACTTAACCACTTACCTGTTTCACTGATCGGCTGTCCCCAGTTGGGTTTGTATTCAATTCCACCTTGTTTACCATACTTGAACATGCCTTCGAGCGGCCCAGCCTTTTCGGCATAAACCGCAGGAGGTCGAAAGGGTAACGAAGATGGGTGTTTTTCGGGTGATATTCCTGTAAGCATATTCTTATCCCCAGAATTTAGAATTAGGACTCATATAACCTGCACCGTCGGTCTCACCTGCACCGTCGGTCTCATAGGCTTCAAAAATAAAATCCCAAGATTTAGTAGTCCAGCTGCTGCCTGAATTACCACTCTGCTCTGCATTCCCATTTGCATAACTTGGGGAAGATGTATCCACTTCCCACCGAACAGCGTTTGCAATAGTAGAAGGACACCAGGCCACAATACTATATCGTGTTGCCGCAGTTAATGTTGGATTTGCTGATAAAACAAACTCAACCCATTCACCGACTGTGTTTGTTGTGATTCCTGAACAATCAACTGTAGATGTTGCAAGATCACTGCCATTAGGATGATTACTCCCATCCACTCCCTGTATTTTCACTGTGACATTTCCACCGGAACCACTCCGGTGCATTTTCAACTTGACCGAGTAAATCGCAGCGTCATCAGCATCATGTTGAAATGTTTGAGCAGCCCAATTCACACTATCATATAGAGGGAGATTAGAATTATGAGCTTCAGTATTTGATTCAAATACAGTTGCCATAAATTATCCCGGTATCAAATAACCCCATACGGTACAACTTACATTGCCAGCCGCTTCGACTATGATCTCAAGGTCTTTATCAGCCGTATCAACAACCAATGGAGCACCAGGCCCGGCTGTCCACGACACACCGCCACCAGCCTTGAGCCAGAACTTGCCCGTAAGAGCGGTACTATCTTCGTCTTGGAGTTTAGCCCACCCTTCTACATCAGACGAAATGACGAAGGAAGTGACCACTATTTTTGTAGAAGCAGCGGATGCTTTGACTACTTCACCTTCACCTGTGGCATCTGCACTATCATATACAGCCTGGAACCACTGAGGTTCTACACCCTGAAGTAATCGGCCATAGGAATCGGCTAACACACGTACTGCATCTCCATCTCCTACGGCTGTAGGTTTGGTCGAATCATACGCGGCCATCACTTGAGGGCCATCCGCAGAGGCTGCACCGTCATGTGTTGCATCCCAATCGTCCATTATTTCCACGGCTGCTTTTATATCGCCGGAATTAGTTTCGGCTTCACCAAACTTGATGTCACCAATATACGTTCCATCAGTAATGTCATTAGCCGGAGCTACTCTCAGAGCATTCGCTTTAGCTCCCACATCTACCGCTATCATTGTGGAGCTATCATCAGTCCCATCAGCCAACTTCATTTTCTGATAATGATCGGTTCCCACTTGGTCAGTAGCTACTACTGTTCCTGTTCCCGCAGTTATGTTTACATTATCTGCCATAATATAATCCTATGTAAGTTCAACTTTACGTGTACCTTCGTCTGTGTCTTGATATACGAGATATGTTTTACTATCATCAGAGTCACGCCAGATGATTAACTCTCCTGTATCAGGTGTTGGCTGTGCTGATTGAGATAGCCGTACCGGGTAAAACCCAGCACTACCATTAAACGTCACGTCTCCTGTGCCACTTATCTGCAAGTAATTAGTTGTTCCCCCGTCGCCGATCTTTGCCCCGTCGCTACCAAGAATTTCTCCGTTAATCCTAAGCGATTGGTCGGCGGCTGCTGCGGCAAATACGCCATAGATAAGGCTGTTAGCTAATTCACCGGCTGCATTCGTTCGATCCTGATTATCAATAATCAATAAATTACTGTTGGTCGTTTGCCTACGTCCAGAATAAATACCAAGAAAGACATTTGATGCACCCGTAGTATTATCATGTCCAGAGTAATAACCAAGAAAAGTATTATAGTTTCCATTGGTTTCTAAGCTTACTCCAGCACCACTGCCAATAACAGTATTATAAACATACGCAGCCCCCGCTATATCTCCAAGTCCAGCTTGGTAGCCCACCAAAGTATTGTTGTTTCCAGTAGAATGATAACGTCCAGCTTGATAACCAATGGCCACAGCGAAATTACCACTTCCTTTATACCACGCCTCATAACCTATAGCAACATTAGAAGCGGCTGTAGTTTTTTCATATCCTGCTTTGTAACCTATGAAAATATTATTATCGCCATCGGTTAATCCTGATCCCGCACCACCACCAATAGCAACATTGTAAGTAGGATTATCGTCCAGTGCATCAAGTGTAGTAGAATCACCTATTGCTATATTATCCGTTGCGGCGTAATTTAAAGTAAGTCCATTTACCGTTGAACACTGAAACGCACACGAAGTATCAATGTCTTGAGGAGTAGATAATGCAACTGTACCATCTGTGTCATCAGTAACAGTAACTTGGTTTGCTGTCCCTGCAATCCAATTTGTTAAATCAGCGACAGACGTTAATGTACTATCAGCATCAGTAGCTACTAATTGTGACGCTGTTAAACCAGCTACGATTAAGCTATTTACGGTCTCATCCAAATACACATCAGTCGCATACGTAAATAACAACCCTAACCCTATCGGTGTTCCTTCTAAGACTTCCCTACCCTGTACGTAATAACGGCGACCCTCTACATAAAAGTACAGTCGGCCATTACTGTCAATTTGTGCCACACCTACGTAGCCATCCGATTCAGACCCTGGAATAGATGTACCACCATCTGTTGTTAGTACCGTACCTGCTGAAGCATCGACTGTACCACAATTG
>Ga0180437_10005252_pt1 | contig 17825 bp, 15 predicted proteins | sample SS_ome_4_FD_132410 | JGI IMG/M metagenome (GOLD analysis project Ga0180437, IMG submission 132410) | Hypersaline lake sediment archaeal communities from the Salton Sea, California, USA - SS_3_D_1 metaG | ecosystem: Environmental > Aquatic > Non-marine Saline and Alkaline > Hypersaline >... | reverse complement strand
TGCAAGAGAACTTGGCATAATAGCGACGGAACGTCTTCTGGCACAAATTAATTCCAATGAAAAAGTTCGCCCATTTCTAAGAGAGTGCCCGTTTACATCAAAGGGAACAAACATCATGATCTCCTTTTATGAAAAAAGAAACACTTACCAAACAAACGAAAGCATTTCCAATATAATAATCAACAACAACAAACTTTCGTACTACAAATATGATAGAGAGACAGAAAAACTTATTAAAATCTTTTCTGAACCCTATGAGGATGGAAGAAAGCTTGCTATGATAGGTCGATCAGAAAAAGCACAACATGATTAAGACATTAGTTAGCTCTCTTTTCATTTTTGCTCTTTTATCGACAGTAAGTGTTCATGCAAGCCCACCTTATGTCAAATATGTAAAGCAAATCACCTCTAAATATAAAAAAGATGTGAAAAAAAAGCACCAACTTTATTGTATTGGAGGAGGAGGGGGATTCTTTAAAGACGTTGAACAAGTAGCGTTATTTTTTGCCGCATACCGGAAAGCTTCAATTGAAGAAGCTCGTGAACTAGGAGTTTCTGTTGTAGAACCCCTACTCCAAAAAATTAATGAGGAAGAGAAGCTACGCCCCTATTTGAGAGAATACCCTTTTAATTGTAACGGCATACATATCGCAATAACATTTTTTCAAAACAACAATAGATATGAGACTAATGGCAGCATCACAAATATAAGCGTAGCGAACAATAAAGTATATTACGAAATATATAATTATGAAACTGAAAAATTTGAAACACTACTAGTAGAACCCTACGATAAAGCACGGGAGTTTGCTCTCTCGGCAAAATCAGAACAAGACAACAATGCTAATTAATCCCTCTTGCTGGGAAGAGAATGCTTCTTTGCATTCAGCTTGGTTTTGTCCCAACAAGCCTCTTCCAAATCGATGTTCAAGACATCGCATAACCGGATCAGATAGATGAACACATCGGCCACCTCCTCTCGAATGCGACCCATCCACTCTTCGTCTTCCTGAACCTTTTCCGAAGAAGAATTGTCGTCCCACTGGAAAAGCTCCACGAGTTCGGCTACTTCGACCGATAGAGCCATCGACAAATTCTTCGGAGTTCCTACCTTATCCCAGCCTCGATCTTCGAGGAATTTCCGCAAATACTGCTGAATAGCTTGAATATCGACACACCCTACTTGTTGCTTCATTTACACCTCCTATTTGCGCAAAACATACATCAGAAATGGAGCAGTCCTCATTTCAGAGAGCCACTCTCCTCCCTCATCATCTCGCCCCAGGGGAGCCACCGTCTCCAAAATCTCGAATCCCGACTCTGAAAACATTTCCCGGTTGTCGTGATCAGTCCATTGATAGTCTTGAAAAACCGCACCTGCTTCCTTCAGTTCAAGCCTGACAGGTCCTCCACTTCGCAAGTCTCGATTCTCAGGAAAGTCATTATTGTAAGACACCCACTGGTACTCTGGAGAGTGGAGAGCCTCACTTCCGGTTACAAAGATGGCTACACCCCCAAAACGAAGCACCCTGTGGCACTCGCAGAGCAAATCAAGAACAGCTCCTTTAGATGGGAGCATATAAAGGACGAAGCTCGAAAAGAGGAAGTCGAACCTCCCATCTTCAAAGCCCGTCTGATTCCGCTCAATCAGGACGTACTCACCTGCGGGCTCCTTTATCTTCGCCTCCTCGAAGATTTCAGGGGATTCGTCCACCCCCACCACATCTAATCCAAGCGACTTGAGAAAACGGGAAGACCTCCCAGCGCCGCAGCCAAAGTCGATCGCCACGCTGCCCCTTACATATCGCTGGACAAGAGACGGAAGCTCACGAAAAGGTAGCGAGCTGGTCCCCTTGATCTCACAATTTCCATAGCGTTGAAAAGCTTCTCTATCTAAAAACATCCGCACCTCCTCGCAAACAAGCATTTGTTGTAGACTTGCCCTGAACATACAACCTAGCGAATAAACCATCTTGAGTACATAGTACCTATGTTATGAAGCCCCTTAGATTTTCAAGCCAAGAAAATTACTGACCAGAAAATTCTGTTTGCGAAAATATGCAGATCTCCTAACATCATCTTAACATAACAAGAGGAACTGCAAATGCGAAGACTTCTTTTTCTCCTCCTTATCCCCTTTTCTCTATTCAGCTCAAACCATTCTCCTGGAGCAGAAAGCGCTGCCCTTCAAGGTGAGCCATCCTCCTATATTGAAGGGTGCGTGAGCGCAATCACTGGCGGACTCATCTTTAAGCAGGACGACTTTATCGTTCGTGGAGCTTCGCCTATTACTCTCCGTAGGCATTACACCAGCCATGAGGCAGAAAATCCAGCCTTAACTTGGCACTTGTTCTATCATGGTCAGCTAACCCTTTCCTACAACCTTGGCAAAAAAAGTCAACCCTTCATCAGCGTAAATGAACCAGATGGTTTTCCTCTCCGATATATTGGGTCAGATCCAGAAACTCTTCATCCTTGCACTCCTTCATTTGCTTTTGGGCGGACAAATACCGGGGTAGATTACGTTGGCGGCAACTATCATCCTAGGGGAAATATCGCGAAAATTTTGGATGAAAAAACAGTCGAAATCAGATTGTCGAATGGAGGAGTTCGAACCTACAAGAAAACGAGAACCAAAAACGTAGAAGTCTCAGCGGGAGGACTTGGCGTCACTACCCCCGTTGAAACCTACCACCTTGCGGAAGAGCGTCTTTCAAATGGTCATATACTCTGCTTTACCTGGATCTCTGAAGGAGGAGATCGCCTAAAACATGTATCGCTCAAGAATCCATCCAAAACAAAAATCTTCTCGTCGATCGACCTAAAAAGCGAAAAACGAAAAATTCGAAATGAAAAGGGAGAAAAGATAACCCTCTTCGATTTAAAGATTACCGGCTCTGATACCCGAGCTATCTCCTATACTCTAACTCCCTATAAAGTCCCAAAGCAGCTCAAAAACAACTATTCTCCCGAAAAAGAAGTTTACCTGATTTCAGAAGTCCAGAATGGGGACTATCCAGACGAGTTTCTAGCCTATTCCAAACATAACCTATGGGTCAAATCTAGATCTCTAAGCAACCAGAGAAAAATCAGCGTCAAATATGACAAGAAAGGCCGAGTAGAAAAACTCATAGATCCATGTGGAGAAACCTTCACGATTGAATACGAAGACGGAAAAACAACTTCGACAGACCCCATGGGGAACAAAACCCTCTACTTCTGGGATGAAACAACCAGCCGACTCGAAAAAATCGAAAAATACGCAGAATCTAGCACCCTGCTTTCAACGGAAGCCTTCGAATGGAGTGAAACCGGCGAACTCCTATCCCGATCGCTAGTATCTCCTACCGACACAGCTATAAAAACCCGCAGCTACAAATACGACGATATTGGAAACCCGATTGAAGAGACCTTTTCTGGACAACTCACCTCTCTTGAATCGGCAGACGAAAAAACAACCATCAAGCGAGAATATTCAGATAATGGCTTTAATCTCCTCCTCAGAGAGGAGCATCCAAACGGAAAAACCATTTCCTACAAATATGAGGAAGGGACCAACCTCCCCAAAGCAATCCTCACTTCCGATCAAGATCGGATCTGGAGAAGAACCTTCTACGAGTACAATGACGACAAAATCCTCGTCAAAGAAATCCATGATGATAGTACCTCTTCCGATCCTAAGAATTTCTCCGATGCAACCGTCCGTTTAATCACAGAAATCGATCCCATCACAGATGAAAAATTTTATGGGATGCCCAAAACAACCCGAGAGTATTTCTATGATGGGGAGAAAAATCTCCTCCGATCAACAGATTTTACCTATAACAAACAAGGGCTAGTCATAAGGAAAGTAGTCCAGTCTCCCGACTATTCAGAGATAAAAGTCTTTGATTTCAAGTACGACAACCGCGGTCGACTCACTTCAGAAACGAACCCCATTAAGCAAAAAGCTACCTATTCCTATGACAACGTCGGGAACAAAACAAACGAGACCACCTTTGCCGGACAAACGATACACTACGCCTACAACAACGCGAACGCACTGACCGAAGAAAATATCGAGGGTCACGCAACCAACCACACCTATAACACCCTTAGCCAGAGGACCTCCACTACCGACTATCTAGATAGAAAAACCAAATTTTCTCATGACCCCCTAGGAAACCTCCTCAAGACCACCTACCCCGATCAATCCACCCTCTCCTACGAATATGATGCTGGAGGAAATCCAATCACCACCACCGATCCAAGAGGAAACGCCACTCGCATCATCTATAATAGCTACAACCAGCCTCTACAAATCCTCCACCCCGACGGCACCAAAGAAGAAAACACCTACACCCTCTCTGGAGAGCTGGAGAGCCACACCGATCAAGAAGGGGTCACCACTTCCTATACCTACGATATTTTTGGCCGAGAGCTCACAAAAACGATCACAAAAGGAGCCGAAACCCTCTCGACAGAAAGCAAAGAGTACAGTGGTTGGCATCTGACCAAAAAAATCGATCCCCTCGGCCGAACAACCACCTACACTTACGACAGAGCTGGAAAACTTCTTGAGAAAACATTCCTCGAAAGATCGATCACCTACACCTACGACCAACTTGGACGTGAAGCGACCATCACCCAAGGTGACACCCGCACATCGTACGCCTATGATTCACTCGATAGAGTTATAGAAGAAATCGTCCATGTAGGTAACGTCACCATCTCCAAAACGACCACCACCTATACCCCTTCTGGAGAGGTTGCCACTCAAACAACCTATCCAGGAGACGAGCCCTCAACAGACAAATATACCTATGACATCTGGGGAAGAGAAACCGCCTATGAAGATCCCCTAGGGCAAAGAACCCTTACCAGCTACGAAAAGCACACACCTGAAAAAGGCCCTCCTCTACTAAAAATAACGACAACTGACCCGCTTGGAAGAAAAAGCATCCAGCTCTTTGATTTCCAAAATAACCCCATTCACTCGATCCAAAAGTCTCCTCAAAACAAAGTCATCGCTAATTGGACAAAAGAATATGACCCCTCAGGGAACCTCACAAAAATCTTACATACCATCTACCCCACATCGAAGACCTATGAAATCACCTACCAGTACGATGCGCTCAATCGAAAAATCAGCGAAACCGAACAAGGGGAGAAAACAACCCACTTCACCTACACCCCTTCAGGCCTTCTAAAAACCCACATCAAGCCAGACGGCACCCAGCTAAACTATACCTACACCCCCCTTGGCTACCTTTCCACCCTCCAGTCCACAGGCCTCCATTACACATACACCTACGACAAACTAGGCAACCTCCTTACCTCCAAAAACGAAACCTCAGGCGCCACTACAACCCGCCTCCTAGACGAATACTCCAACATATTGGAAGAAACCCTTGGCAACGGACTCTCCTTCAACTCATCTTATGATACGCAAGGCCGGCGCATCAAACTCATACTCCCCACAAATACAACCATCGAATACGGCTATGAAGGGCCCAACCTCAGAACAGTCCAAGCCGAAGGTTATACCCATACCTATGAATACAACCAAACTAGCACTCCTATCTCCGTTCAGGACATCTTAGGTAACACGACCGAATACACCCTCGACAAACTAGGCAAACCAACTACAATCTCAGGGCCCCATTTTTTCCAGGAAATCACTTACAACAAAGTAGGGAACATCTCTGCACAAACCAAAGACAACTTCCTTTACGATTACACCTATGACACCCTTGACCAGCTTATAAGCGAGCCAGGCCGCAGCTACAGCTACGACTCACTCCATAACCGCCTCTCCTTCAACGACGAATCCTATAAGCTCAACCATTTAAACCAGCTCTCCTCTTTCAAAGATGAGAGTTTCACCTATGACAAAAATGGGAACCTCACACAAACAGACACCCTCCAAATCGAGTATGATCCCCTCGATAGACCAATCGCCTTCACCTCTTCCCAATCTCGAATCGAGCTGACCTATGATGCCGAGCACCGCCGCCTATCAAAAACTCTCTGCTTATCCCAGAATGGTCAATGGATATCAGCCACCACCAGAAATTATCTCTGGGAAGGGAACAAAGAGGTTGGCTTCATCGACAGCACTGGCGAAACCACCATCCGTATTTTAGGTCGCACCCCACATGCGGAGATTGGAGCTTCGATCCTTCTTCTAGTCAATAACACTCCCTATGCTCCGGTCCACGACCTTCAAGGAAACCTCCTTAAACTCGTAGACCAATACAACGTCCCTATCTATCAAAGAAGCTTCACAGCGTTTGGCGAAGGGCCTCCAACATCCTTAGTCCCCTGGGGATTCTCCTCCAAAACCCTCGACCCCGAGACAGACCTCATTTATTTTGGAAGGCGCTTCTACTCTCCCACGCTGGGGAGATTCATCACCCCAGATCCTGAGCATTTCACTGATGGTTGCAACCTCTACCACTATACCCAGAACAATCCCCTTACCCGCCTAGATCCTCATGGACTTCTGGATACAGCCTTCATGCTCGAGAACAGACCTCAGAACCCGATCACTCGGGAAGATCTCAGGAATTTTACAGCTGGCTCAATTAGCGGCATCTCCAACTGGGTAGTTAACACATCACTTGATTGGTCCAAGTATGCCGGTGGAGTTTATGGGACTGAAGACATGAGCTTCAGCCAAATGTATAACTCAACAATGGAAGCGAACACAAGGTTCCGGCAAGAGGCATCAACCAACATTAATCAATTTGTCCAAAACTCCTTCAACGCCGACCTCAATAGCGCCTTCTACCATTACGGTTACCAGAGTTCCCATATAGGTGCAGATCTAGCCTATGCCACTCTAATCCCCATGCCCAAAGGCTTTAAGGAAGGAAAAGCTATCTCCTCCGCAGCTGCTGAATTCAGAGGCATCAGTACGCAAAGGGTTTCTAATGCTGCGGGCAAATTTTTTCGAAATCGTTCGACTCCATCAGCAACACAAATCTTCAATAATTCAGCAAATCAAATTCCTTTAGAAAAAAATACTGTTCAAGCTGCAGTTGCCTCCATTGAAAAGTTTCTAGGGGGAAAAGGAAAAATGATCTTAAACTCTGACAACGATTTAATCATAATGAAAGGCACTAAAAAAATTAGATTTGATGTGAATAATGCTCATGGAACAAAGCCTCATTTTCACATAGAATATCAAAATCCAAATGGGCGGTGGAAGGACGCAGGAAAACAACACCGTTATTTCTTAAAGGAACAATAGAATGAAATGGGAATCAAGATCAAAAAATTTCATTTTAGAAATTAAGCTAGACAAAAGCGCAGGCTATTATCTTTATGTTTTTAAGAATGGAAAATGCATTCTTGACTACCTGCAGGACTCTTTTGAAATTGCAACGGATATAGCTCTCGAAGAATATGGAGTACCTAAAGAGGCGTGGATTCAAGTAACATAAGGATGCGATATTTTCTAGATCAAATTGAGAAAATACTACCTTAACATTGCAGCTATATTCACCAGTTTGATACAACGAGCTGAACAAAGATATTAGAGTGCCTCGTCGCAGAAGCACTCCAATTTCAGAGAGTTGCAACAAGGTTTTAAGCAAAATGACCAAACCACTCAACAAAGAACAGCGACATATTGTCTGGGTAATGACACTGGGAGGCATTCTTGAATGGTTTGAAATATACATTATTGCATATTCAGCGCCTATACTCGGGAAAGTCTTTTTTAACTTCGAAAACTCTCTTTATAATATCCTAGGAGTATTACTACTGTTTGGAATGGGTTTTATTAGCCGTCCGTTTGGAGCCATTCTTTTCGGTCGAATAGGAGATTTGATCGGAAGAAAAACAGCCTTTTATTATTCGATAGTACTTTTGACGATACCGACTTTTCTTATAGGTTGTCTTCCTACTTTTTCGTCAATCGGCATTGCAGCTCCAATTCTTTTCTATTTACTGAGGTTTGCACAATCAATACCTGCTTCTGGTGAGTCACCTGGAACTATTTGCTACCTTTATGAAAACGCAAAAACAAGCAACCGTCACTACCTAACTAGTTGGACTGATGTAGGAAATCAAATTGGTGCAATTTTAGCAATAGCTGAAACACTCTTAGTGCATTCTATTCTTTCGGAAGCCTCATTGATAAAGTGGGGATGGCGAATCCCCTTTTGGTCTGGAGCTGCACTAGGCCTATTCGGAATCTATTTGCGACGTAATTTAATGGAGACTCCCGTATTTAAAGGCCTTCAAAGCCACCATCACGTTGATAAAGAAACCATCTCTGAAGTAGTTAAAAATTACAAAAAGCCTATTCTTTTAGGAGTTGGGTACGGTGCGATCAATGCAGTAATATTCTATTTGTTCGCTGCTTTCATTCCAGATTTTATCGGAGTATATTATGCAATCAACCCAACTGCCCTTTCACTCACTATGATTGCCCTGCTAGCGGTCATGACTATCCTTATTCCAGCATTTGGTAAGCTAGCAGACATCTATAGCAGTAAAAAAATATTAATTTTCAGCTCATTTTTTGTAATATTTCTCCTTCCACCTCTATATTCATCTATACAAAACACAAACATAGCTCAATTAACAATAATTGGCATTCTATTTGTTCTTCCAATTGCAAGCATTACAGCTTTATATCCATATTGGATTGCACATCTCTTTCCAGCAAAAGTTAGATATACAGCTATAGGTTTGTCTTTTAACTTTGCGGATGGGATAATTGGAGGTCTGTCTCCAGCAATTGCAGTGGCTATTTCCGAAATTACGAAAAATAACGGAGCATTTTGTTGGTTCGTACTTTTATGCTCAGTTATATCAATAATATCCTATCTAAAGATCAAAGAAAACAAAGCCCACTAACAATCAATACCTTGAAACAATATCAAGCACCCTCCTTGCATTAAATGTAATTTATTGATACACTGCCCTAAAATAAGAGTAGAAGGATAGGATGATATGCATGACCTAACTATAAGCCCGCCAGAAAACACACCAATTTGGAATGCAGAGAATTATTGCTTAAACTCTTCTATTCAGTTTGAAGGAGCAAATAAGCTTTTAAAACAAACAAATTTTAGAGGTGATGAATCTATTCTAGATATCGGAAGTGGAGATGGTAAAGTAACTGCTGAGATTTCATCATATATTCCGAAGGGGAAAGTTATTGGCATCGATTCATCTGACGAAATGATCCAATATGCAAATAGAAAATTTTGCTCATCCGATTTTCCAAATATTTCTTTTTCGTTACAGAATGCAGAAAAGCTAAATTATGAGTCTGAATTTGATGTGATTTTTTCTTCTTTCGCTTTGCACTGGGTTAAGGATTTAGCTTCTTTTATGAAGAGAGCCCAAAGAGCTCTAAAAAATGGTGGTAAAATTGCCTTTATTATTCCTTTAGGTATTTCTTCTCCCCTAGAGCAGGTAACTGAAGAAATTATTAAAGACCCAGTTTGGCGGAGTCTTTTTTTAGAGTACAGTTCGCCATGGGAGTTTTTAGATGTATCTGAATATAAAAAAATGATTACAAATGCTGGGTTTGAGATCATATCCTTTGAACTCATGCACCACACAAAACCGTTTGATTCAATTAAATCATTTAAAAATTACATTTTTCAATGGTATCCTTGTATCAATTACGTTGACTATGAATTAAGAGAAAAATTTTTTAATGAAGTTGTAGACCGATATCTAGAGATAGAGCCTTGCTGCCCTGATGGAAAAGTTAATTTTGTCTTCCCTCGTATTGATGTTATTGCCGTAAAAAAAACTCTCGAGCCGAATTTTAAGTAAGCGATATGACCTCCAAGGAAAGTTGCTAGCCCCTACTACTACTCATCCCTTTAAAAAATTCGTCTTCAAGCTCTTATATTCAAGTCGATAAACTTGGCTATTGGATCTCATCGAGAATTTTTTCAAAGCTCCGCCAGCCTCTCTTATTCACTTGAGATTACCCCCGAAAAACTAAGGATCAGTGCTAGCTAAATCCTTACTCTTCGTGCAATATTTTTTTGGCCTTTTGAAGAACTTCTAAAGCTTCTGCAAGAGGAAATTCCCAGTATTTTCCTTCCAAAGGGGGGAAAACACTATCAGAGGCTCTTCCCCTTCTTGAGAAATTTCAGCAAATTGCTCATCATCATAAGTACATCTGGGAAAACTTTTTTTGGCGGGAGTCACTAGCTATCATAATCGAGCCTCTCTTCGTCTTGCTGCTCATCTTCCTTTGCACATTTTATTGCTAATTCTTTTGCTTTCTGCAATGCAGAACAAAAGTCCTCCAAAGGAAATAGTACTTTTTGACCACCAATACCATACGGAACTAGTTCAATCTCAATGTCATTTATTCCTTTTTCGTAATTCACTGAAGTCAATGTATCTAACCCACAGCTCACATCAACTACCATCCATTCAAAATCTAAATCACCAAATAGATCAAGCGAGAAACCAGTATTCTTAGACATCGATACTCTTCTCATCTCTTATTAAACGATTTTTTGCTTTCTCAAGAGCCTGCATAGCTTCATCAAAGGGAAACTCCCATTGATCCTCCTTTGGATGTGGATAGAACTGAATAAGCAATTCATCAGTTTCTTGGGAAATTTCCACCCACTGCACATTTTCATAAAAGATTTCTGCAACAACGCGCTCCCTGTCTGGAAGGCTCGCAATCAAAATCTCAAATTTTCCTATTCTCATATTCTAGAACTCCAAAAATCCGATAAAATCACCTTCTAAACTGTAACGAACTCCACCTATATTGGGGGCAAATATATCTACCGTTTTGCCTAATCGTCTTGTTTGGTGAATAACATATGTTCTTTCGGGGTGATTTACGATAGACTCTAGAACTTTTTGCCCTTGAGCATTTACTTGAGAAGGATTTCCGAGAGGCTTGGTAAAATTACTGGGCTCTCTATAGCCATGTTTCATTATTCCTCTTCCAGCTTTCGTAAATCCACCTCTATCGATCACCTCTCCAGCTCTAAGTATTTTAGTAGAATTTGAAAAAATCTTTGGGACGCCGTTAGGCAATGGAATGAGTCCTAATGCGAATTCGTTGCTCAGGGCAGTAGGGTTGGCTTTTGCAGTAAAACACTCGGATTGATCCGTCGAAAAAAGTGAGTCAATCGCCTTATGGCCACCGGCAACTAGGTTTTCATACTTGTCGAAAGGGCTTATTGATGGTCCGGAATCAGGCAAGGTCAGGCTACCCGGGAGTAGCTGGGGTCCTATAGCTTTGATTTCCTCAAAGAGCTCTGGAACTACTCCCACTAAGTCGGTCACTTCTTTGTAAGCTTCATGCGCTAAATAAGCACCAAACTCCCTGGCTTTTTCCCTGAAGCACGGGTCATTGGCCATTCCAGGGGAAGCAGCTAGATCCTCTTGAATAAACTCTTTGAATGGAACAACATGCTGATCAATGGTCTCCTTTAGAATCGGGGCATCTGACATTGCGGTAACCGAAGAGGGCTCTTTTCTTTCTTCCCTCGTGGAGGATCCTGCCCCGGCTGTGCCGGCAGCGCCTGCAACTGCAGCACCCGCTGAAGCTGAAACGGCTACTGTGACCACGACCACTGCGGCTACAGCAACAACGATCGCTGCCCCAATGATAATCTCTTTCTTGTGGTCCTTCGCAAATTTCTTGGTTTTACTCCACTTCTTGCTAAGCCACCCCCTCGTGATGATCAGATCATGCTCTGACGGGCCATTGATGATCGCGGGGATGATTTGAAAATCAGTAATATCTCCTTCTGCGGAGGCCCACTCAAACTGGGTGTCCCCTAAGAGGTCTTCGATGTCCGCCTGCAAGGCAATTTCGGCTAGGTAATCATTAGGGAGTACACCTTGCTGAGCAAGCGATGCGAGAAGATAATTGACTCGATCGAGGTCCTCGGGAGTACCGTTTTCCTCTAGGTAGCCCGATTCGAGCTGATCGAGAAGATCGAGAATCTCATCATAGGTCATCTGGTGCGAGACTTCACTATGGGACGCAATCGGATGGCTGGGATAGGCGCAAAGCGCAGGTGTTGTGATGAGAAGTATTGAGCAGATTAGAGCTTTCAGTTTTCGCATGGGACCCTCCTAACTGAAATTTCGAGTTTAGGATGAGCGAAGATTGGGCTCAAGGAAAAATTTAGGATTTGAAAAAATCGACCGGGCATACTAGGATGGTGCCATGAGAAATTTCTGCATCGCTTTACTGATCGGGGCTAGCTCCGCATGGGGTAACCTCGCCGATCTGAAAGACTTCGGTCAAACTTTCATCAATGATCGATTGATTGGTGAAGGGCTCATCTTTGAAATTTTGATGGAAAACCTCAGCGCTGTAAAATGCATCGACCGCGGCAAGGTCTACCTAAAGCCCGAACGCATTGTCCCTAGCGATGAAGGACTTATGCTTGTCACTGACGACTCTTCTATGATTCTCCTCCCTCAGATTTTCTCCGATAAACACGGATGCTTTATCCAAATCATTACCAAAACTAGCCTCTCCTCCTGCGTGAGCTGCGGCTTCCTATTTTCAACCGAGGGCACTCATGTCTGCTGCCCCAGATGTTCAAGTGAGTAATTTATGACTACAACTACCTATGAAATTCAACGCGCTCTCTCTGATGAGCAGATCTTGGTCTGTTTTGACCTTTTGCTGATCTTAAGACCCCACTTGGACAAGGAATCTTTTGTCCAAAAGGTCCGCAAACAGGAAAAAGAAGGCTACACGATGATTTATATCTCTGATGCCGAAGGGATTCGCTCGGTCGCGGGGTATCGCTTCACTAACCATCTGGCATGGGGCAAAACTCTCTACGTCGATGATTTGATCACTCAACCTGAAGCACGGGGAATCGGGTTCGGTACTCACTTGATTAAATGGCTCATGGGTGAAGCTAAATCACAAGGGTGCGACTCTATCCATCTCGATACAGGCATCGATCGCGATGAAGCCCATAGGCTTTATCTCAACTTAGGCCTGAAGATCGATTGTCTCCACCTCTCTATGAAGTTTGACTAGGATTTTAGTCGGTCTCATTTTTTTCTATCGGAAGTTCATTAGCCCTCTGCTGGGAAAGCGCTGCCGGTTCTATCCAACATGCTCGGAGTATTGTCGAGAGGCTTTGGAACGATATGGGGCATGGAAGGGGCTGTGGCTTGGCATTAAGCGGATGGCTAAATGTGGCCCCTGGCATGGGGGTGGTGTGGATCTAGTTGGGGATGTTGAGGACTTGCCCGATTCTGAGTCTGTCTGACTCGAGGCTGTTCGCCTGGCGAAGGGCTTTCACAGTGATGTTGTGCGCCCTCGCTATCTTCCAAAGACTATCCCCCGGCACTACGGTATAGGTCTTCGGGTCCTTTTTGGAAAAAACTACTCGCGGCTTGGACTTTAAGTGGATGAACCGTTGCTGCACTTGATGTAGATCGAGGTGGGATGGGGCTTCTTCGGCCGCTTGAGCATAGAGGAGCTTCGCCGCTTTTTGCCAAATGGGCTCGGAGCGGGGTGAGCGGATTAGCTCTTTCAGAAAGAGGGTCGATGCTCGGTCGCCAAGTAGGTTGCAGAGGCTGAGGACTTGGTCGTTGTTCAACTGCTTGATGCAATAGTCGAGGTCGGTCTCTAAGAGGACTTTGCCGGCAAGCCAGGAGCCTGCGCAGGAAAGGTCGAGGAGGAGGCGTCTTCTCTCTTGGGCGCTGAATGTGCCGGTCTCTCGAAGATAATTGCCCGCTTCTTGGAGTATGGACCAGGTTCCCTGAGATAGGAGGGAGGCGATGTGCTCTTTCTTGAGCGGGACGCCGGTCTTAGAGAAGAGGAGGTGGATGTAATGACACTCGGGGGTCTGGTAAAAGGCTTCTAGCAGGGTTGGATCATGCGGCAGTTGCGACTTTTTGACTTCGTAAAATAGTCCTTCGGAGGTGAGGGGCCACCGCTCGGTTTTTACGTAGTTTAGGATGGCGAGGTACTGGTCATTGGTGAGGTTGGCAAAGATGTGGAGGAGGAGGTCTTCGCCGGTAGCTTTATGGGTGAATCGGATCTGCCGCTTGGGGAGGTTATCGCCACCAAGAGCCCTTTCGAGGTTGAAGTGATGAAAGGAGGTAAGACAGGCAAGGGCAAGGTCCCGATGGGTATAGCCTGACTCGACATGCTCGGGGTTAGAAAGACGGCTGAGGAGGTCGTCAAAGCTGAAGGCGCTGTACTCGGTGAGGAGCTCCTGCAGGCCCATGCTTTTGAGGGGGTCGGGACTGGTGGTGAGGGTCGCGGTGGGGGTGTCTTTGGTGAAGGCGGAGTAGATGAAGGTGCTTAAGAGTCCGACGTTGAGGGTGCCTGAGATGATGAGGGCCCCGGTCAGCCACTTCGCTTTCTTCACCCAAGGGTCTTGATAGGTCGGTTTGGTCAAAATTTTGTCTTTTGTCTTAGCTGATGATCTGGTACCCTTATACTGAAATGTAGGTTTTTTGCACATGAAACTTCCCTTATCTTGGATTAAAGAATTTATCGATCTCCCTGAATCCCCTGAGGAGATCTCTGATGCCCTCACTCTGGCCGGCCTTGAGGTCGATGGCCTCGAGGATGGCGTTTTTGACATCGGGCTGACTCCCAACCTAGGCCACTGCATGAGTGTGGTCGGTGTGGCTAGGGAGCTTTCTGCCATTTTGGATCGCCCCTTGAAACCGAAAGAGGTGGCTTTTGAAGAAGGCGCCGAGCAGGCGGATGTGAAGGTGGAAATCAAGGATCCGAGCGTTTGCTCTAGGTATAGCTGCAGGGTTGTCAAGGGCGTTGTGGTTCCCCCATCGCCGGACTGGCTAAAGGAACGGCTGGAAGAATGCGGTCAGAGGAGTGTCAATGCTCTTGTCGATATCGGCAACTTTGTGATGCTTGAAATGGGCCAACCGATGCATGTCTTCGATTTGGACCGGCTAGAAGGAAATAAGATTGCAGTTGATGTCGCTAAGGGGCTGGACTCGGTGACTACGCTCGATGATGTCGAGCGAAAGGTCGTTGATGAGTCTCTGGTGATCTGCGATGGCAAGGGGGTCGTCGCTTTTGGCGGTGTCATGGGAGAAAAGGAGTCGAGTGTCTCGGAAAATACTCATAATGTCCTCATCGAGGCAGCTCTATTTAGTCCCGAAGCGGTAAGGAAAACGAGCAAGCTGCTCAATTTGCGCAGTGAGAGTTCATTGAGGTTTGAGCGGGGCGTCGATCCCCTGGGGGTTGAGGTGGCTCTTGACCAGGCGGCGCAGATGATTCAGGCGCTGATGGGCGGAACGATTTTGAAAGGTCGATGTGAAGCTACAGGCGGAGAATATACTCCGCATAAGCTGACTCTGGACCCTGAAAGGGCCAACGCGCTGCTGGGTCTTGATCTAAGTGTGCGAGAAATGGTTTCTTTGCTCGAGCGACTCGAAATTAAGCTAATTTCGGAAGGAGAGGATGGGCTGCTGGTCCAAGTCCCCTCTTATCGAAACGATTTGAGAGCTGAGATCGATCTGGTCGAAGAAGTTGGACGGATGCATGGCTTCAATCATATCCCAAGGGGAATCCCTAGGCATGCGTCGTCTACGCTGACTCACGCTCCCCTTTATGTGTTCGAGGAGGAGGTACGTGATAAGTTGGTTGCCTCTGGATTGCAGGAGTGTTTGACCTGCGACTTGATTAGCCCGAAAATGGCGGAGCTAACTGGCGAAAAGGCGATGAAGGATGCCCATATTCATGTCCTTCACCCTGCATCGATCGATCAGTCGGTTTTGCGCACTACGCTACTGCCTGGCCTTCTCGAAATGGTGAAGTACAATCTCGATCACCAAAACCCCGACATCTCGGCGTTCGAGGTGGGGCATGTCCACTTTATGGACGGGAAAACGGTACGTGGAGAACCCGCCGCTGGAATTATTTTGTCTGGCAGGGCCGGCCCCTATTACTTTGAGGGAGAAAATGAGGGGCATTCATTCTATACGCTAAAGGGGCATGTGGAAAATTTGCTAGCTTCTTTAGGGATTAACGGAGATGAATACCGAGTCTCTCATTTGGATAATTTTCAACCAGGTAGACAGGCGGAGCTGGTGCTGGAAGGTCAGCGCATGGGCGCCCTTGGTGAGGTCCACCCTGCCCACTTACGGGAAGTGGGGATCAACCACAGGGTCTATTATGCGGAAATCAATCTCCACGATCTGATGAATTGGAAAAAATCCCACACTCTGGTGAAGAAGTTAGCAAGTTTCCCAGGATCGGAAAGAGACTGGACGGTCTCTTTGAAGATGGAAGCACCTGTTGGCATTGTTCTAGCTGCGGTTGAAGAGATGAAATGTTCTTTATTAGAGAAGGTATTTCTTTTAGATCTTTACAAAAGTGACAAGATCGGGAAAGATAGGAAAAACGCAACTTTTCGTTTCCTTTACCGCGATCCGAAAAAGACGATCGAATACGCGGCTGTAGAAAAAGAGCACAAACTTTTGCTCTCTTCACTGGAAGAAAAGTTGAAGGATCATGTACCCTAGGCGGATGACATATATGAGGTCTCTTATGAATAAATTTTTTCTCTCTCTCCCAATCGCTGGAGCTCTCCTACTTGCTGGATGTGGCGATAATAACAGTACAAATCAGGTAATCTCGAAACGATACATCCATAAGTATGGATACGCTGTCTCGAAATCGGAATGGGAAGCCAATAATTACCCCGGTCAATTGATCACGACGCTTCGCAGCGGTGTGACAATTACCTCTACTTACGAAAATGGGGTCCTTCACGGGCCAACTACCCACACTCACCCTCATAGCCAAACGGTTCAGTACTTCTACTTATATGACTTTGGCGATCTGAAAAAAGAGGTGATCTACGACGCTCTCGGTATGCCGATCCGCGAAAAGGCTCAACTTTCCCCTCACCGCTACGCCCTCACAATGTGGTATGGCGACGGAACTCCGATGAGTCTTGAAGATTACGCCGATGATGAGCTGATTGAAGGTAAATACCTCTCCTTGAGCAACGAGGTCGAGTCGACTGTCGAAAGAGGAATTGGATTGCGCACTCGTAGAGATCAACACGGGGTCCTCCTCTCTAAGGATCACTTCGACGCAGGATACCTCGTAAAACAAGAGACGTTTTACCCTACTGGAGCTCTCGAAGAAGTCGCTCTTTACAGAATGAACAAAAAACATGGCGAGCGGGAAGTGTTTGCCCAAAACGGAGACTCTGTCGCCACTGAAGAGTGGCTAGACGGTGAGCTCCACGGGAAAGCAACCTATTTCGCTAACGGGAAGAAACAGACTGAGGTCTTCTTCCTAAAAGGGGAACGCAACGGGCTGGAAATCCACTACGTGGATGGAGCTCTCGTTGAAAAGGAGATCCTCTGGAATGGCGACCACCGCCACGGCCCAACCAAATTCTTCGTTTCTGACGGCCTAGCCAAAACCGAATGGTACTACAACGGCAAGCTGGTCAGCAAACGGCGCTATGATGATCTCCTCCAAATGGAGAACATGGTCACTCAAGCATCCACTGAATTCAATGAGTCATCACCACAATAGACTCCAAATGGGAGGGGGTCTACCCCTCCTAGTTTCTCTCTCTTTTTCGAATCAAGTCCTCCAAAGAGTTAAACTTACTCTGTCAGATTGCTTTTGGCTTGAGTATGAGGGGTTCTGCCCTCAAGAAAGAGCTGTAACTGAATGGTTTGGCGCTTACTTGGATGGACACTCTATCCCCTTTCCCATCCCGCTTTCTTTGGATCGCTTGCCCCCTTTCACACGGCAGGTTCTCGAAAGGCTGCAAAAAATTCCCTTCGGACAAACCGAGAGCTATAGCGATGTTGCTGCAGGTGTTGGAAATAGAAATTCTTCAAGAGCAGTA
>Ga0180437_10005249_pt1 | contig 17832 bp, 23 predicted proteins | sample SS_ome_4_FD_132410 | JGI IMG/M metagenome (GOLD analysis project Ga0180437, IMG submission 132410) | Hypersaline lake sediment archaeal communities from the Salton Sea, California, USA - SS_3_D_1 metaG | ecosystem: Environmental > Aquatic > Non-marine Saline and Alkaline > Hypersaline >... | reverse complement strand
CTTGACAAGAGGGTATCGAGCGTGTACCCAATGTGAAAACCTGTAGACGAGAGTCCCATGGATCAGAAAAGTGAAGACAGCAGTACCACCGGCACGACGGTTCTCTACCTCCGCGGGCTCGACGAACAACTCGTGAAAAAGTTCAAATTGCTGTGCAGTATCCGCGGAGAATCGCTGAAAGATTCGGTTTCACGTCTGATCGCCGCCGAATTGGATCAGGCGGACCTGCGCCAGGAGTTTCGCCAATTCATGGAAGGCGACACTAGCTGAACACCCCTGTTCGCTGTTCCAACAGTCCGAAAACCGTCTCATCCGCGCCTATCTCATGGATCAGGTTGAAAGAGCTGTAGCGGTTGCGCAGAAAGCGTATGTAGCGGACGGGAACCAGAGCCTGGCGCGGATCGAGTTGATAGTCGGACAGGCTGAAGGGGAAAGAGAGTTCCCCCAGCACGGTAACGGCTTTCTCCAGCTCGGCCAAGAGCCCCGCGGCCAGATCGGTGATGCTTCCCCGATGATTCCGGGCATTCTCCAGGTGACTCCTGTACATCGCCGAACCGGTTTGCCCGCTCTCCATCTCCTCACGTATCTGCTGATGGAAAGGTTGTACCTCGGGAGCCAGTGCCTGCTGCCAGGAAGCTTCGCCTTCCAACCGCCGCAGGCGATCTTCAGGGTTGAAATCCCACAGCCTGGAATCCTCGAAAAACGCTCTATAGACCAGCAGCAAGATCCTTGAGGACATACCCACGAGCAATCCGTGGAGCTCCAGAGCAGGGTTTCCGACGGTATGGGCCAGTTCCCAGAAATGGGCGATCGTATGCTCGGCTGAGGAAGCTGGGCGGGAGCTGGCCAGAGCCTGCATCGCCAATCCGGACAAGAGGATCGCATCGGTCAGGGAACGCACCGCCGCCGGTCTGTCGCCGGACAATGATGCTACCGCCCCCAATGCCTGCCGAGCCGATTCCAAACACAGGCGCGCCGTTTGCTCGCAGATATACTCGCCGGTGATAAGGGCGGAGAGTCTCCAATCCAGGTAGGAGAGATACTTAGCCAGCAGATCGCCGACCCCCGACAGGAAGAGCAGCTGCGGGGCCTTTTCCAGCACGCCCAGGTCGGCAATTATGACCTCTGTAGGCCGAGCCGGCTCGGTCTTGTGCCGGTAGGGCAGTTTTAGGGCCGAGGTACCGGAGCTGTAGGCGTCCACCGACGGGGCCGTTGGCACACACCAATTCGGCACATCCAGGGCACGGGACACCATCTTGGCGATGTCACTGATCGTTCCGCTTCCCACGGCCAGGATCAGGTCCGGAAAGCCTGCTCCCGCTTCTCCGGAGAGCCTGTCGATCACCTCCGCGGTTGTCCGCGGCCGCGGGTTGGCCGGTAGCACGGTCCCGGCGAAGCAAAAGCGGGACAGCAGTCGCTTGCAGCGCTGCCCCGCGGCTTCTTCGGTGTTCTGGTCGCTCAGCTGCCAGATTGTTGCAGCGCAGCCGTAGTGCTCCTCTACCAGATCGGGCAACTGCTCCAACACCCCCTCTCCCAGCAGGATCTTTCCGGTTCGCAGCCGGTGTTCGCGGCCGCACGGGCAGAGCAGCCCGCCTTGTTCGGCGTGCTGGTTCAGATAGGACTGACAGTAATCAGACACGGATGGATGAGGAGGGTACCAGGCGCTTCTCCGAAGCCAGGGCTTGCTCTACCGCCGCCGCCATGTTCCGGCCGTCCAGTCCGTAAAGAGCGAGCAGTTCCCGCCGCGATCCGTGGGGTAAGAATTTGCGGGGAAAGCCCAGGTGAAGGAAGGGAAGAGCGGTCCCGCGCCGCTTGAGTTCCGCGGCGATCTGCTCCCCGATTCCCCCGCAGCGGCAGGCCTCCTCGGCCAGGCAGATCAATCGGTATCGATAGAACAGGGACACCAGGTGATTCATGTCCAGGGGCTGCACGAAGCGAAGATTGTACACGTCGGCTCGAATCTTCAAGCCTCCCAGCAGCTCGGCTGCCTGCAGCGCTTCTGTCAGCAGAGCGCCGAAGGTCACGATCAGCACCTCGCCCCGGTTCTGGCGCACCATCACTCCCCGTCCCTCGAGCAGAGGCTGGGCACCCCCACTTTCATATGTACAGCAGGGAGCTTTTGGATAGCGAATCATCACCGGAGCCGCCTTCGCCAAGGCGTAGCGGAGCATCAGCTCCATTTCCCTGAGAGTGCTCGGTGCCAGGATGAACATTCCGGGGATGCTGCGAAACAGGGCGATATCAAAGGCACCCTGGTGGGTCTCTCCATCGGGACCGACCAGGCCTGCACGATCTACGGCGAACAGGACGGGCAGGCGGGGAAGCGCCACGTCGTGGATCACCTGGTCGACCGCCCGCTGAAGAAAGGTCGAGTAGATTGCCACAACCGGTTTCAGGCCGGCCCGGGCAAGCCCGGATGCAAAGGTAACGGCATGCTGTTCGGCAATCCCTACATCAAAGAAGCGATCGGGGAAGCGGGTTTGAAACAGGCGCAGTCCCGTTCCATTTGCCATGGCAGCGGTGATGGCTACCACCCGCTCGTCCTCCTGGGCCAAATCAGTGATCAATCCTGAGAAGGCCTCCGTGAACGTGGGGGAATCCTTGGTCTCCAGCTTGCCGTCCACAATGGAAAAGGGAGACACCCCGTGGTAGAGGGTAGGATCCCCCTCTGCGGGGATATAGCCCTTTCCCTTGATCGTGCAGATATGAACCACGGTGGGTTTGTCGAGCTTTTTTACATCCTTGAGAATCCGAACCAGCATCGGCAGGTTATGTCCGTCGATCGGACCGAAGTACTCGAAACCCAGATCTGAAAACAGGGTCTCCCGGAAGAAGAGTGCTTTCAAGCCCTTCTTGAGCCGGTAGATGCCCTGCAGCAGATCCCGCCCGAACAGGGGGATCCGCTCTACAGCTCTGTCGAAGCGTTTTCTGAAGCTCTGATACAGCCGTGTCGCGGTCAGGCGGCTGAGGTAGTAGGAGATGGCCCCGACATTGTCGCTGATCGATTTCTTGTTGTCGTTTAGAACGATGATCAGATCGTTGTTGCATCCGGCGGCTTGATTCAGCGCTTCCAAAGCCACCCCGCCGGTGAGGGCTCCATCACCGATGACGGCCACCACCTTGCCTTCCACGCCGGTGAGCTTCTGCCCGCTCAGGAGGCCAAGAGCCACGGATATCGAGGTGGAGGCATGGCCGGTTTCCACGATGTCGTGGGGGCTTTCCTCCCGCCTGGGGAAACCGCTCATCCCCCCGAGGGTGCGGAGCGTGTGAAAACGGTTTTTCCTTCCGGTAATCAGCTTGTGGGTGTAGCACTGATGTCCCACATCCCAGATGATCTTGTCTTGGGGAGAGTGGAATACTCTGTGAAGGGCCAGGGTCAGCTCAACGACTCCGAGGTTCGAGGCCAGATGCCCGCCGTTCTTGCTGACCACCTCCATGATGATCCCGCGTATCTCTCGGGCAAGATCCTCCAGCTGCGGAAAAGTCAATCCGTGTAGCTCTTGGGGTCCGCTGATCTTGTCGAGGATCTTCGTCTGCGCCATACCTACTGGAACAACAGATCGACCATGCGGTTAATGTAGCTCAAAAACAGCTCGATCTTCTTCTCCTGGCTCAGCTGATAGCTCCGCCGTTCCTGGATCACCGGTTCGACCGGAGCAGCCTCCGCCGTTGGCACTGCTTCCGCCGCTGCGGCAGGCGGGGCAGCCGGAATCTCTATCGTTTCTATCACCTCTTCGATATCCGCAGCGGTGAGGGTTGGACCGGCGGGCTGGAGAAATGTACGGAACTGAAGCCGGGCATCGGCCAGCTGGGAAAAGGAAACCCGCCGGTCGGAGCCCAAGGTACTCGGATCAATCCAGCCCGCTATCGCAATCAGCTCTTCCTTGTTCTCCACGCTGAAAGTCCGGGTGCCCTCGATCCGAGCCTTTCCCGTACCGTCGATCTCCGCGATGCGCGCGGCGATCTCGGTCTCCAGGGAATAGTCCTGTTCACCCTGGACCGACTGATTCCCCCCGGTCCGCGTTGACGGCAGAAAAGAAAACAGGTTGCCGAACTCGCCTCCGGAGAACTCGAAGGTTATGTTCTTGGCATCGCTGGCGGACGCTTCAAAGGACAACGAGGAAGAAGCGTCGATCTGCACGAGTACGATATCCCCTTCCTGAACCGTACTTTCGGAGCTCAGATACCCGGGAAATCCGGGAGTCCAGAGGCTATCCGCAACTACCTGCCCGGTAGCTGTAAGGGCGAGAATTGTACATCCGATCAAGAAACTGGTTTTCAATATCTTCATACGAGCGCTCCTACGATAATTATCTGTAGGAAGGGAAGATCGATGAACTATTTCTTTTTATGCCGGTTCTTCCTCAGTTTCTTCTTGCGTTTGTGCGTGGCGATCTTATGTCGCTTTCGTTTTTTACCACAAGGCACAGATCTGTCTCCTCTTTTTTGCTTCTATACTATCTATAGTATCTCTGCTCGATTGAAATTTCCGCGCAGGTTGCTTCGCTACAATATAGCGCCCTCGAGAGCAGAACGACAACTGCTTTGTGCAGCCCGTTGATTATGCGCTCGAAGTGCGTGAAGCGTCAAGGGGCACCACCGTCCCTGTCGCCACCGTCCCCGCCGCCTGCACCTGCCAGGAAGCTCTGAATCAGAGCGTAGGCGGAATCCACCTCCTCGGAATCCATCCAATGCACACCGGCAAGGGATTTGAAGAAGGTGATCTGCCTCTTGGCGTAGCGCCGGGAGTTGCGCTTGATCAGCTGCTTCACTGTTTCCAGAGTCGTACAACCCTTGCGCAGCTCGAAAAACTCCCGATACCCTATGCCCCGCATCCCCGGGTCCTCAAAACCCAGGCCCATCTTCAAGAGGGAGCTCACCTCCCCCACCAAACCTTCCCGGAACATTCGCTCTACCCGCTGTTCGATCCTGGAGTACAAATCGCTGCGCTCCCGCCTCAATCCCATCAGCAGAAACTCATAATCCTTCCGGGGCGCCGTAGGATTTGTGAAAGCGGATAGAGGTCTGCCGCTGCTGCGGTACACCTCCAATGCTCGAAGTATCCGGTAGGTATCCCGATCCTGCACCCGTGCCCGGGTGGCCGGATCGACCCTCTCCAATTCATCGAGCAGCGCCTCTACCCCCCTCTGCTCCGCTTCGGTTTTCAGCTTCCGGCGCATCTCGGGATTCCCAGGCGGAGAATCCGGCAGACCGGTGATGAAGCTGCGCAGATAGTAGGCCGTGCCCCCGCACAACAGCGGCGTTTTACCCCGCCGCCGTATATCGGGAATCAGCTCCTCGGCCCGATGCACGAATTGCCCGGCATTGAACTGGCGGGTGGGCTCGAGGATATCGATCAGATGGTGGGGAATGCGGTCGCGCAGCTGCCTCGTCGGTTTGGCCGTTCCGATATCTAAAAAGCGATAGGCCTGCATCGAATCGGCGTTGACAACCTCGATGTTCCCCAGGCGGGCGAACAGGTGCTCTATGAAGACTGTCTTGCCGACCGCGGTAGGACCAAAAATGACGACCAGGGGTGCCCGGCTGAGGGGTGCCCGGCTCAGGGGTGCCCGGCCCAGGGACGTCGCATCGGCGCACCGCCTGGAAATCAACTTTCCAGCCGATAGCGCACCTTTTCCGTCAGGATTTGTTTGATTGCCGTGGACACTACCTTGCCCTTGTTTGCCTCCAGTTCCTCGTCCCCGGCCAGGTGAATCTGGGTTGCCCGCTTTATCATGGCGCTTGTTATGGTGTATACATTGTCGCTGTACCTGATGAGTCTGTTCAAAGGTATGATCACCCCTTGCTCCCTTTTTTTCTTGTATAGCAAAGATATAGGATATTGGAAAAAAGATCAAGATTCGAATGCTTCTATTATTTTCTCCACCACGTAGAACTGATCGCCCCGCTCGGTATCGACTACAAAATCGGCAAAACCGTACTCGTCGATATCTATTCCGTAGAGCTTGAGATACCGGTTCCGATCCCGGGTATCCCGCGCCTCAATATCCTGCAGCGACTGTTGCCAGGGGATCTTTTCCCGTTCGGCTATACGCCTGGCCCTCACCTCGGCCGAGGCGTACAGATACACTTTCAGGTCCGCCTGTTCGAGCAGCCAGATCGCCAGGCGAGAGGCGAGCACGCAACTACCCTCCATCGCCAGCTCCACCTGCCGGCGGTCCAGATGACGGTCGTACTGGCTGTCGGTCTCCGCCAGGAGGCACAGCCGTTCGAAGGGGATGCCCCGTTCCTCCGCCATTTCGTGAAAGGTGTAGTTGATCAAGCGCACCCCGAGCCGTTCGGCCAAGATCCTGGAAACCGTGGTATTCCCGCAGCCGCTTTTCCCGGATACGGCGATTCTCACGTCATTCGACATTTCTCAGCTGTTCCCTGATTTTCTCCACGTGGTCTTTGAGGGCAACGATCGCCCCATCCACCTCCATCAGCAGATTCTTTGCTCCGATGGTGTTGAACTCCCGATTCAGCTCCTGACAGACAAAGTCGAGCTTCTTCCCCATGGCTGCGGTTTCTCCGAGGATCTTCCTGAAGCTCTGCAGATGAGAGCGGCTGCGAACCAGCTCTTCGTGAATATCCGACTTCATCAGCAGCGCCGCGGTTTCCGTAAGAATCCGGTTCTCATCGATTCCATTCGACAGCAGATCCTCGAAACGGCTACGAAGATCGTTGCGGATCTTCTCCTCCAGCTGAGGGGCTACCGCCTCGATTCTATCAATATCCGCTTCGATCCTCCCCAGCAGCTGCAGGATATCCTTTCCGGTGGCCTCCCCCTCAGCCTGACGCACGGCGTCAAACTCCTGGAAAACCGACTCCAGAAGGGGATGGAAATCCAGCCAGTACGCATCCAAGTCCAGGGACTGTTCGGCCTTGAGCATTCCCTCGATCCTCAGCAGATGGGACAGCCGTATCTTGTCACGGATGCCCGCCGCATCGGCCAACTGCCGCAGCGCCTGCACGTAAGACTCGACGTAGAGAGGATCTATGCTGATCTCCGCAGCCTGATTCAACTCCAAACTCTTGACGTACAGCTCCACCCGCCCGCGGGAGATCCTTTTGGACAAGAACTCCCGTATCTTCTGCTCCAGCGGATTCAGAAAGGACGGCAGATAGATGATGATATCGAGAAACCGGTTGTTGTAGGATTTCATGGTGACTGTGATTTTATGCCTCTCGTCCCGGTGTTCCCGATAGGCAAAACCGGTCATGCTCTTCATTGCGCTGCCTCGACTTTCGCTTCAAAAATCTCCCGGCCGATCCTCCAGTTGTCACCGGCTCCCATGGTGACCAGCAGATCCCCGGGTTTCAGGGTGTCTTGAAGATAGGGGACGGCCTCTACAGGCTCTTCGAAGTAGACCACCTGCGGGTGATGGCGGCTGACCTCCTCAGAGAGGGCCCTGCCGTCTATGCCGTCGTCGCTGGTTTCTCTTGCAGAAGCGTAGATCCGGTGAAGCACCACCAGGTCCGCAGCCTGGAAACAGGTTGCGAAATCCTCCAAAAGCGCCCTGGTACGGGAGTAGGTATGGGACATGAAATCCACAACGATTCGCCGCTGCGGATAAAAGCTTCGCAATCCGGCCAAGGTGCTTGAGATCTCTGTGGGATGATGAGCGTAGTCATCAATGAACAGCACTCCCCCGGCCGTCCCCAGGATTTCGCTTCTTCGCCGGCTGCCGCGAAAATCCGCAAGCGCCTGTGCCATGGCTGCGCTGAGCTCGGCTGTCAACTCACGGCCTTCGGCCTCCAAGATGCAGGAGCTCAATGCCAGTGCCGCGGTGGCGTTGTATACCGAATGGATACCCGGGTACCGGAGAAGCAGCCGCCCCCCCACTCCGGACAGGCAAAAACGCGTGCACCCGGCTTTGGAATCGATCTGGGTGATGCGGAAGCGGCCCTCCGCGCTCCGCCCGTACGCAACGATGCGTATATCCCGCCGTTCGCGCCGAATCCTGTCCAGCACCTCCCCCGCCCCTGGATCGTCGCTGTTGATGATCAGCTGCCCCTCCGGGGGAAGGCTCCGGCAGTAGCTGAGGAACGCCTCGAGCACGTCCTCCAGGTCCCGGAAATAATCCAGGTGGTCCGCCTCTACGGCGGTCACCACGATCCGCCGTGGACGAAAATACAAAAAGTGCCGTCTGTATTCACAGGTTTCGGCAACCAGGTAACGGCGGCCCAGGATGAGAGTCGAACGCTCCCCGAAGCCGGCCACTTCCGAGCCCGCCAATATCGTAACCGGCAGATCCCAAGCCCGGAGAATCGTCCCGCTCAGGGCAGCAGTGGTTGTTTTACCGTGGGTCCCGGATATTCCGCTGGAATCGCTGGACTCCGAGAGCTGACCCAGCGCCTCGGGATAGCTGAGAACCGGGATTCCGCGCTGCACCGCCGCGAGAAGCTCCACGTTCGTCTTGCGCTCATATGCGGCGGAGTGGATGACCAGTTGAACCTCGGAGTCGATATTGGCCGGGTCAAAGGACTGCGCATAGGGAATACCCAAACGCTGGAGGATCCGATCGGTATAGAACGTTTCCGGGCTGTCCGAACCGCTGAGCTCGGCGCCGCGGTCCACCAGAATCTCGGCAAGGGCCGCCATCCCGGTTCCCTTGATTCCAACCATGTGGATTCGATATCCTGACAGCGATGTTGCCAACCGGGGTCGATTCATCCCAGCAACTATAGCCGATGACCCGGTTGATTTCAATCGGAGGGACAACTTGATCCTTGGCGCCCATATGTCCATCGCCGGTGGCGTACACAGAGCTCTGGAGCGAGCCCGGTCCATCTCCTGCGAGGCTGTACAGATTTTCACCCGCAACCAGCTGCGCTGGTCTGCACCTGCACTGCAGGAGGAGGAGATCGAGGTTTTTCTGAAGCTAAAGCCGGGGTTCAAGGCGGTGATGGCCCACGCCTCGTATTTGATCAACCTGGCTTCACCGGAGGAGGATATCCACCGGCAATCCATTGAAGCCCTTGAAGAGGAGATGCGGCGCTGCTGCATCTTGGGGATCCCGGCGCTGATCCTGCATCCGGGGTCGCACCGGGGAGGCGGTGTCGAATGGGGAATCGGACGTTTTGTAGAGGGCGCGTGCAGGGTGTTCGCGGCGGTCAAGGACAGAGGTGTCCGCTTGACCCTTGAAACCACAGCCGGTGGCGGTTCGACCCTGGGCGGCAGCTTCGAGCAGCTCCGGGACCTACTGGGCGCCCTGGAGGCTGCCGGTGTACCTGTTGGCGTCTGTTTCGACACCTGCCACGTGTTTGCCGCCGGCTACGAGCTGCGCAACAGGTGCGGATACCGCGCCACCTGGAAGCGATTCGATCGAGTGATCGGCAGAAAGCATCTGGTGGCACTTCACCTCAACGATTCTCGTGGCGTCCTGGGATCGGCAAGAGACAGGCATGAGCATATCGGCAGGGGACGAATCGGTGTATCCGGGTTTCGCCGGCTCGTCCGGGATGCCGCCCTGGCAGAGCTGCCGGGTATTCTGGAAACCCCCAAGAGCCCGGATATGCGGGAGGATGTCGAGAATCTTCGCCTGCTCCGGGCGCTCGGCGGGGGCAGGCGGCAGACCGCCTGAAAAGTCGTTACTTCCAGAACTTGGGAACCAGGATGGTGAAACCGAAGTACCCCTGCCATCGGGGGAAAGCCTGGATAGTCGGCAGAAATCCGACAGTGGGAGCCACCTCGAGAAACAGCTCGACCACATTGTCGACCAGAAATACCTGGAGGCCGACGGGAATGCGAAGGCCCAGCTGGAGCGCGTCGGCCTGCTGAAAGTAGATCTGCGTGTAGGCTCCGATACCGAGAAACAGGTGCAGGAAATCGATAACCTGATAACCGCTGATGATGCGGTAGTCCGCACTTAGAAAGAGCCACGGATTATTGGCCTCGAAACTGTACCCGACTTTGAAATCAAAGGGTGCGGGCCGGATGATCAGCACCGCGATGGGATCTCCAAACTCCAGACCCAGTCTGAGACTTCCCCTGTCAGCGGCTGAGACGGTGGACGTGGCCACCACAAACAGTACGACCAGGACTACGAATACCTTGAATGCTCGTTTCACTTGCCTACTCCTCCTTGGTTGGATTCTCAGTGTAACCGATTCTGGAAATGAAAAAAAGGCTGGGAACCGCCGAAATCAGACAATTCCCAGCCGCCATCTCCTAGGGGAGTCGAACCCCTGTTGCCGGGATGAAAACCCGGTGTCCTAACCACTAGACGAAGGAGACGTGTTCAGCGCCTAGCGCCGTTTTTCGAGGGGAATATAATTTTTTTTCTCCGGGCTGTCAACTAGGTGACCCGGCCGAGAGTCTCGCTAAAGCCCGGGTGCGCCCGGCAGGGCGCACCAAAAAAACCGACCGTGGAGGTAGCTGTCCTCCACGGTCGAAAACGTTCAGTAGTTCCGGCAATTCCTGCCGGCTATGTCATGATTCGACCCAGTTCACCTTTGCGAAATCGTGTTTCATGGCGACAAGGATAAGGTCGATCAACCACCAGATACCAAAGCCACCCAGGGTGATGAGCTTCAGAATTCCGAGCCCGACGTATCCCATGTAGAATCTGTCGATTCCGAGACTTCCCACAAGAATCGAGAGCAGCAGTGCGGCGATCCAATTCTTGTCCTTCTTTGTAGCTTCAGCCATACCTACCTCCTCAGGGTTTTGAAGAAACCACAGTTTCTCCACGATTTGGATTTGTGTTTTTCAATATACTACCGCTACTATGTATTTCAAGTTTTTTTTATTGCTCCAAATACTCTCGAATCACCTGAAAAGTGTGCTCAGGATTCTCATTGAACATCGAATGGCCCGCCCGGGGTATCACCTCCAGCCTGGCCCGGGGATAGACCTTCATCTGGTTCCGCTGATACTCAGGCCCGATGAGCCGATTGTCCTCGCCGGAGATGAACAGTACCTCTCTGTCGTACTCATGGGCATTCTCGACGAAGCCGTAGGTCAGATTGCCCTCCTCATCGAAGTACTTGCCCCTGAACACGGTGCCGGCCCTCATGCCGAAGCGCTCGATATCCATGAAGAACTTCTCCGCCACCGCTCGCTCCAGCCGCCGCCGGATCTCCTCGATCGCGGCTGCGGACAGATTGAGATTTTTCCGGATCTGCTGCCGGACTTCCCCGGGGATTCAGGATAACCGGATACTTGAGACTGAACACGGCGATAACAGTGGAGAACAGGACAAAGGCCAAGGTCTGCACGCCTGCCTGCATTGACCGAACCGGGGGACCCAGATCCAGAAACAAAACGGATGCCAGCATGATCAGTACGACCGTCCAGGTGGCGATGAATCCGATGATCAGCGTCCGGACCCACCTTCTGTGGATCCTATACTCGGCCCACTTCTTCAACCGTCCCCGATGCCGGCGCAGCAGAAACACGATCGAAGCGGCGCAGGCAAAACCGTTGACCACTTTTAGTGCGTCGAAAACCGGCACAAACCAGTATGGATTCCCCTGGAAGGTCCGTTGAATCCCGATTTCGAAGTATCCCCGGCTCCGAATAATGTAGAGCAGCAGGTAAAACAGGAGGTCCCCGCCAGCGGGCAGAAAGTGCAGCAGGTCCCGCTTCGGCCAGCTTTTTTCCTGACGCAGGAATGAGCGCAGGTAGAAGTAGAACAGCGGCCCGTAGGTAAACGGGAAGCCGTCGACCAGGACCAACAGAAAGGGCATTCTCAGCAGGTACTCCCGACCGCGGAGTGTGAATATCGAAACGTGCACACTGAAGAGGACCAGGAATACGCCGAGAAACCTGATGCTCAGGGACTTCCGGCCGCGGAGCAGGGCAACGATGCCGAGAGACAGGAACACGAGCAGGCCGGCAATCTGAACGATGGAGGTGATACTGATTTTTGCGGATAGAACGTGCATCGCTACTGCTCCAGGCTCTTTCAGCAGGATAGTCGAAACACGCAATCGTTGACTAGGAGCAGACGCAGATTAAAATGAATGAGCCGCACAGGAATCGAACCGGTGACCCACAGCAAAAGGCTACATTTCTTTTAAGTATGATTTTTCATATATTACGATAATTCGCTACCATTTAGTAACTTATTTCGCTTCATGTTGTTGTCACTCGTACTTTTTCGGCTAGAAAAATTCTACACTCTAAGATCTAGAATATTATCTTTCAAAAATTTGCATTCCAACGATGGGTTGACTTAGACTAGTATCCATAGAAGGGCAAGGTGTAGCCTTTCAATAATTTCAAATCGCAGGGGAAGGAGAGGAGGACATGTTAAAAGTTTCTACTATTATTCTGTTGATTGTGCTTGTCTTTGGCGGTTTGTATTCGCTGATGCTCATTTTCGCACCAAAGATAATCCTATCAAGTGGCTTTGAGATTACAACCGGAGAGAAACTGGAAGATATCTCAAAAACTAGTTACTTGAAGGTAATGGTAAATGAAATGATGCACATGGGGGCACTTGGGTTAGCCGCCGTTGTATCCTGCATCTTCATTCTATTTGCGGCCTTTCGGAAAGCCGAAAAATGGGCTTGGTGGGCTATGTTGATTACAGGTGTTATCGCTTGGGGATATGGATTTGTGGAGAATATTATAACTGGCGACATACTAAATTCTCTTCTGCACTTGATTGGACTTGTGATTTTCTTAGTTGGACTACTTCTACCGGTAAAGGCATTCTTCGCAAAGAAGACTTGAGTCAAATTCTGATCAAAGAGATCATATCAAAATCCTCACGACACGGAATAGGCGTTTTTCCTTTCCCAATTAGGTAGTGTGAGTCCTTGCACAACCGCCGTGCAGGGATTGAGCGAAACCCAGAGCCGAGCACAGTTTCATCCTCTAATAGATTCGGCCTTATCACGAGACTGTTGGTCTAACGATTTGCCGATTATCTGAGGCGGAGAATATTTAGGCGGATGTCAGAATAGTGGGAGGTGAAAGGATCAAGTATGGAAAACGAGAAGTTTGAAAAAGCCTATGAAGTAAGATGGGATCAACTCGACCCCATAGGACATCTTCGAGGACCTGTAGTCATTGATTTTGCACTGAATACTCAAATGAGTTGGATAAAATCCTATGGCTACGGGCAGGATAAGCTAGCTATGGCTGGCTATGATCCGGTCGTCCTAAAGCTTGAAGTGAAATACCAGCATGAGGCCATTATCGGCGAAACGTTAATAGATATTCCGCAGCTTTCAGGGCTCTCAAGAGACGGTTCAATGTGGAAAACCACTCACGAAATCAGAAAGGAGAATGGAGATAGAGTTGCATCCATAAAGCTTGAAGGCACATGGTTCAACTGGAAAAGCAGGAGAGCAATGCCGCCGGATTCAGAGCTACTAAGAATCTTGAACAGTGCCCAGAAAAGTACAAACTTCAAAGTAATGAGATCTATCATGCCGAGGAATGCGGAATAATCATAGCTGTGTCTGCATATAGACACACTAGGCTACTTGCCCAATGATTTTTATTAGATATAGGGAAGCTTGGTCGTCGCCGTGGACGTAGTGCTTCATCTCGTTTGATGATCTCCCGCTTCCTGGCCTTCTCTCCGATCTCGTGAATCCGATACCAGAGAACGTGATAGGGCATGGGCTTGATTTCATCATCCGCAAAGACAGGGATGGTATGGAAGAGATAATCTTTCGGGCCCGGATCTCTGCGAAAATGCTTCTTGAAGTACGTCTTTGCGGCTTGTACTGCCGGCGCATACAGCTCCTGTTCAGCCTCTTTGTTGCCCTTGCCGATGAACGTACACTTCCACCGATCCTGCAAGCATTCAAGATCCTTCCAGCGTAGCTGGCACAGCTCATTCGCCCTGAGCCCCGATGTTACCAGCATCAGGACAAGCGCGTAGTTTTCAAATCCTTGGGTGGTCTTGTTTTTCGATAGCCATTCAAGGAGCTGCCGTAGTTCCTGCTTTTGGAGGGCTTTCTTCGTTCGGTTGCCCTTCTTGGTTTTGTTCAGCTTGTCGTGTAAGGGGGGTTTTGTGACATTCTCGAGAAGGGATTGGAGTAGATCGGCACGGCCTTCTCTACGGCTTGGAAGAACTTTTTAAGCTCCCGGATACGCAAGTAGTCCGTATTTCGGTCTACCCGCTTCACCAGGCTGTCATAAAAGGTTCCGATATGTCCGGGTGTGATTTGTAGGGGATTCAGCTGAGTGTGTCTCACGGCCGTGAGATAGGATCGGTAGGTATTCGGGGATAACCCTGCTCGCCGCAGCAGATACGTTTCCACGTCCTCGAAGCTGCGGATTGAATCAAACAAGCCGGCAGCCTGCTTGATGATTACTTCGAGCCTTGGAAACTGTTTGGATAGTTGTGATGGGATGATAAGATCGTTCATAGCACCTCCTTACCCTTGGTGCGCTACCCTGCTGAAATGCCTGAGAATTCCATTACTGGTCGTTATCGCGATATTTCGATTTTTCCGCCAAACAGAATCAGGGATTTCCTTACTAAAAATGGCGAAATCCCCGATGGAGATCAGACCTTAAACCGACGAAAATATTCCCAAATGGAAATCCTGAAACCGGATATTCCAGAAAAACTCACCGAGCGATTCATTAAACAGAATTCCGAGTATTCCATAGAGTCTCATTCAAAGAACTGGAGGGTATGGGTCTGGCGCCAGATCGTGTTTCTGAGAGTCTCCGGAACATGGGATTCCGGCATGTATCCTTACCATTTCAGCGATTTTTGGGACATTTTCTGCGAACGCAAACTGTATTGGGACCGCGTGTATTTCATCATCGACGCAATTGACATGCCTGTCCAATCGGAGGAGTTCCGGAATTACGTGAAAACAAACTGGTTGCCCTTGATCGAACGGGAGGATTTCCAGCTTTGTATCGTCGAAAACAAGGCAATGAAACGGGCAATATGGGGCTCAATGTACAGGCTCTTAGGCATTCAGAATAAAATCCGTTTGTTCACGAGCTTTGAACAAGCTTGTACCTGGATGAAGACAGTAGTACTGGCAAAACAAGTCATGAAGGAGAAGTGGGGGAAAGACTAATCCGTGCTGAATTGTGGACGTGTTCATCGGAAACGATGAATACCTGATTTCGGGGAAGAGCTATAGATCCAGAATAGTTGCTGTAATAGTCCAAAATGGAGAGAGAACCTAGTTTTCCCACAACACAACACATCGTAATGAATACCGAATACACCGTGAGCCCCTCTCACGGTCACTGGGAGGCTCGGATCTGGGAGAATATGGTCTTAGTGAAAGTCTCGGGCATATGGCCGCCGGAGCACTGGGCCAAGTACTTCGGGTGCTTTTGGAATATTTTCTGCGAACGGAGAAGCTCCTGGGATAAAGTGTATTTCATCTACGAAACAACAAATCTGCCAATCCAAAACGAGGAGTTCCGCGACTACTTGAAAGAGAACTGGGTTCATCTTCTCGACAGGGAAGACTACTGTTTAAGTATCATCGAACCCAATTCCCTGAAACGGACAATCTGGAAGTCCATCTACAGACTCATCAACATGCAAAGCAAGGTTCACCTATTCAAAGATCATCCGTCAGCTTTCCAATGGATCCTGAAAGATCGCTCCAAATCCGACCAAAACGCAAGAAGCCTCTGGGGTAAATCTTCATTACCAGAAGAACTGAACTTCGAATGGGTAAAAAAACACGCCCATATTCGTCTGGTAGGAAAAGATCGACTTTGGTCTATCAAAGCATGCCAGAATATTATTGTGCTAAAAATCCAGAATCACTGGGGTCCTGAAAACATCGAAGAACATTTGCTGCACATCTCAGGATTGCCGTCTCTTCTTATCGAAAAATGGGACAAAGTTTTTCTCATATTTGATGTAACCCAAATGGAATTCGCAATAAGAGATGCGCCGCGCTTCTTGAAAACAGATTGGCTGAGATTCTTGGATCGGGACGATATGATCACGTGTATCGTTCAACAGAACAAGTTTAATCGGTTCTTATGGAGGCAACTTCTTCGTCAAATTGGAAAACTGAATAGAGTTAGGTTATTCCCGGACTGCGATCGTGCGTTGGCCTGGGTCCGCGATCAGATGATCGCTGAAGCCCAGGTTTCGACGTCCGGGAACGTGAAAGGGACAGGTAGAGCCGACCAGATGGAGGAAGGATGAAACGATGGCCTTCGAGTATGATGACAGCGTTGTGTTGTATGCACAGAAATACATTACGGGTCTTTTAGAGGCGGAACCATTAAAAGGGAAAGTCGATCCCGTTTGGGGCAGTGAGAGCTTGGATCTGGATCCCGGGGAATATGGTTTGATCGTCTCGAAAGGGAATAAGAGGATCGCCTATACCTTCACAAAAACGGAATTGACCGCAGGATATGGAACCAAGAGATGGGCGGAAAGAATGCAGGCCAAGGCTAATACGATATTGAAAAGAATAGAGAGATGATAGTGCGGAATATTATCTGGCGATACGACCGCATTCTGGATGAGCTGATGGAGGAGTAGCGGTTTCTAAAAGGACATAAGAACTCTAAGGGGGATAGAGACGAAAAAACCAATAGAACCGATAGAAATATATTGTCGTAATTGTGGAATCAAACGCTATCTTGTTGGCGGTTTTCATAGCTCTGAAGAACGAGAGAAACAACTAAAGATATTGAAATCTGTGCAAGTAATGAGAAAGGGGGAAGGACAATATCTTTTTCCCTGTTTACGCTGTCGTACGGAGATGGAACTGCATTAATCCGCACACAAGTGCTTCGGATCGTTTGATGAAAACGGAAATGAACAAGCAATATGCCTGATTTTGACCTAATTCGCCTCGCTCAGGAATACGTAGTAACGCAACTGGAGAATGCCAAACCTGACAGTATTGATGCCTTTATTTGGCACCAACGAGAAGTGAATGCTCTTATCGAAGAAGTTAGGTTAACGGTTCATTTGGCAGACCAAAATTTCGTCTTCACCTTCACCGAAGCGGAATTGATTCAAGATTATGGAACGAAGGAATGGGAGACCAGACTTAACGAACGAGTGAAGGAGATCCTAACTGAAATAAAAGAATGATTCCGATAGATGGTTGCGGCAAAGAAAGATGATTGAAGACCAGAAGCTCCGCGAAGGCCAGGATTTTATTGCCCAAGAATTGCGAAAGAAAGGCGCTGGCCGGATCGGCGCGATCGATTGGGAACAAACTCCGCAGGGTCGAGTTACGAGGACCCACCGATTGGTGATTTTCCGAGGGGGCGCGAAATCCATCTTCACGTTCACGGAATACAAGTTGCTCAAAGATTATGGCTCCCAGAAGTGGGAGAATCAGCTGCGGCAGCACGTCGATGATATTATGAAGGAAATTGAGATGAGCGAGAGAATTGGTGAAACATTGGTACGAATCGGTGCCGTAAAACCCTATCAGGTGGATGATATCCTTCGCGCCCAAAAAGAAGGTGATTCACGTCTCTTTGGTGAGATCGCCATAGAGTTCGGCTACATTAACGACGAGGTGCTCAAGAAGTACATAGAAGCGAAAGAGGCCTGGGGCAAAGAGGCATGATATGCCAGAGCAAGCAAGCGATTTGGTCCCATATTTAAGGAAAAAGGGCCAAACAAAGATCTCGTGGAACTACTCAATACGGCGGGGCTGGATACGAAGATGGCACTAGAAATTATGACAATGGACGGGCCATATAGAAGAGTCCGGTGGTTAGCAGACCACCATCTAGACCGTTTCACTGCTCAGTGCAAGACTGCGATCGATGAGTTGTTTCGGGCATTTGGCCTGAAAAACTTCACTACTCATGCAGCCAATATGACAGGGAAGAAGCTGCTGTCGAAGAGGGTATGGAAGTTGGTCGACAGACGCAACTACATTGCTCACGAGGCGGAT
>Ga0180437_10005247_pt1 | contig 17840 bp, 18 predicted proteins | sample SS_ome_4_FD_132410 | JGI IMG/M metagenome (GOLD analysis project Ga0180437, IMG submission 132410) | Hypersaline lake sediment archaeal communities from the Salton Sea, California, USA - SS_3_D_1 metaG | ecosystem: Environmental > Aquatic > Non-marine Saline and Alkaline > Hypersaline >... | reverse complement strand
GGCACTAGTGATGGTGTGTATTCCATCCTGCCTGATAACCCTGAAGGTGACGATCCGCTTGATGACTGCGAGGATGGCGAGGGATCACCTGCTGAACGTGAGCAAGCTAGAGCAGAGTGGAAAGTCAAAGTGGCACAGGCTGCACAAGCAGCCAAGATGATGGGCAAGTTGTCTGCAAACATTGAGCGATTGGTTGGCGATATCTTGCAGCCCAAGGTTGATTGGCGTGATGTGCTGCATCGCTTTGTTGAGAAAGCCAAGAACGATGAGCGTAGTTTCGCTAGACCCAACCGACGATTCGTGCAGCAAGGATTGTATCTGCCGACAGTGAGCGGTGAAGTGATGGGCGAACTTGCTTTCTGTGTAGATATGTCTGGCTCTATCAATGACGAGACTGCTGCTCAGTTTGCTGCCGAGATGCGTACTGTGTTCGAGGATGCGCGACCGTCCAAGCTGCATATTATTTTCTTCAGCCATGAAGTTTGTGCATACGATTTGATCGAACGAGATGGCGAGTTTAAGTTCAATCCCCGTGGCTACGGTGGCACTGCGTTCAGCCCATGCTTCAAGTACATGGAGGACAACGATATCAATCCTGTGGCTTGTGTGTTCCTGACTGACTTGTGCTGCGATGACTTTGGTAATGCACCAGAGTTTCCTGTGTTGTGGGTTAGCACCGAGAAAGGTACTGCCCCGTTTGGTGAAGTTGTTTTGATGTAATAAATACGGAGATAACTGTTATGGCTACTGTGCGATTTAGCGGTGAGTTGCGTGATCAGATTCGGACTAACGCTGGAAATACTTTTGATCATCGAATGAGTGCGGCAGATAAGATTGACGATTCCATTGGTGATCGTATCTATGCCCATGTCTTTGAGCAGTACTACTCCAAGATGCAAGCGCTTCCAGACTGCTTCTTTAATATGAATGATTATATACATCTGGATTCGTTTGGCGACATCAATGTTGGTCGGCGTATCAATTTCAGCAAACCAATGCCGTTCCCCAAGGCGTATCCCGCTGACTTCAAGTTTAGAAGCGGGTGGAATGTTGCTCACGTAGCTTATAAATACGATCCTGATAATGTGTTTGACGTTGAGTTACATCACTACTTCAGTGCGCGACGTGAGAAGCTTGACAAGTTACACAGCCAACGAGATGCGTTTGTTCAGAACGTGATGAAGGTTTGCGATTCGTTCACGACACTTGCTCCTGCACTCAAGGCATGGTCTCCACTGTGGGATTTGTTACCACAAGAAACCAAGGATCGACACTTGACTGTCAACGAGCGTAAGTCTGCTGCGGCTAAGTCTGCCGAGTTGCTTAACGAGATTGACCTGTCGTCGATGACTGCCAATGTGGTAGCGACCAAGTTGGTGCGCTAATGAAGACCATCATCCATGTTAATCAGCACGTTATACGTCGCAATCTGAAGTCGGGGTCGCAAGACCCCGTGCTCACTGTCAAGACTTATAACTCCAACATCTATGCTCACGAGGTTGATATCCGTGGTGCATCTAAGGTCGTCTACTCACCTGATAAACCATTGTCATGTGGTGCTAGAGTGTGGATTGAAACCGAGGCGCGTGTCGATGTGCGCTGTTGATGAGGACGATACCGCAGCACTGCATGAGCAGCGACAGCAAGAACTCCGACTCAAGGAGGAGTTGGAGCGTGAGCTACATGGCGACAAGTGGAAACTGCTTGAGCTAGAGCTAGAAGATTTGATGCGTGAACATTTCAAGCGAGGTGACTGATGTCTTATTACAGCAAGAACAAGAGATACTTCCGTACTTATGCTGACCTTGAGCGTTTGTTTAAGAATTGCCGCAGCCCTGCCAAGGGTAAACCATTAAGTTCTTGGTGCAGGATACACAAAGATGGCAGTGACTTTTACCTAGCTTTCCAAGGCTTTAAGTTTGCCAAGATTACATCCGACGATGTGTTCGAGTTTCTGATTACACCACAGCAAGGCATAGCAATGAGCGTCACGTTGTCTGCGTCTCTGCACTATTGCACTCCGATGATGTGGAAAAGGGCGGGGTATGGTAGATACAAAGTTGTGCATGAGAAGGAACACGAGAACCCATTTCAAAAAGTGGGCGAGACTATCTATGAAGCACGGAACAGGACGTTCGTTGAGTTATTCCAAGGCATACAGTTCTGCCTCAAGACAGGTGCGTGTCTGAATCCAAGACCCGACTTGCTCTCTACTGTCAACACCGATGTGCGTAAGGTATGGCTACGCAAACTCAAGACATTCAAGCGTGGCTTACGAGTGCGGGTCAAGATCGGCGTGTTCGATACCATCGCCAAGAATGTGTTGGAAGAACAATACCGTGGATGGTATGACAGAGTAGAATGGACTAGCGAAACCTACGTGAATGCGTTATATAACGCTATTGAAAACGAGCAGTACCCGACCGAGTTGTTGCGGGAGATAGTTATTAGTTCCATGACACGGTGGCGTCCAGTGGCTCCATCGCATACGGCTTTGTTGAGTAGCATTGATTCGATACTTAACAACACAAGCATCCAGTTGCGCCAGAAGTTTGGCGTGTTTCAATCAGTAGAAGGAGAAGCAGCGTGAGTAAGAAAGCAGAGATCACTAAGTTGTTGGACAAAGGTTTGCCAGTCAAGGACGTAGCCAAGAAGCTGAAGGTAACACCTGCATATGTGTACACAACCCGTTGGCTTGCCAAGAAAAAGCCTGTAGCCAAGGGAGCTAAGAAGAAAAGACCAAGTAATTTGTTGCAAGTTGTACAGCAAACGAAAGAAGCAATGGACTTGCTAGAAGGAATGGACACCGTTAGACATCCGTCGCACTACACGATGGGCGGCATTGAGACTTGGGACTTCATCCAAGCGAAGCGTCTGGGTTATAACTTGGGTAACGTGGTTAAGTATGTGAGCCGCGCAGACTACAAGGGTCAGGACATTGAGGACTTGAAAAAGGCTCGCCAGTATCTTGATCGTGAGATTGAATGGCGCGAGAACGGTAACGTCATCTTTTAACGGGGGGACATCATGGTTACTGTAGATAACTTTAGCGAAGCTGGAAGCTGGCGACGAGAATGGGATCGGCAGTCGCATACCGTGACGGAATACATGGCGAAGATAAACGAACTTAGGCAACGGAACCAAGAGTACCTTGTCGAGATCGCCAAGCGTGACGAGATCATTGAGCAGCTCAAGGAGGAGCTGCATCTTGTCCATAAATATATTTATGGAGGGTCGAAACGTGGTACGGAAGATTAAAGAACTTATCCGTAGGCTCAAGGCGTGTCGTGATTACGAGTGGCGTCATGTGCCTGATCCGAACTGGCGCTGCTCACGCGGTGGCACGGAGTACTGGTGATGGAATACTCACAAGACAGACTGAACAATCGTATTGATGAACTCGAAGCAGAAGTTAGATATCAGCAAGAAGTCATCGATATGTACAAGGGTATGGATAAGGATCGTGCTGCGACAGAGGCGGCTATCTTTATTGTTGGTTTACTAATTGGAGTTGCCGCAGGATTTTATGCAAACGGAATGGGGTGACAAATGCTGAACACAGCAGACAACGACAAGGCACTCAAACTTATTAGTGATTTGAAGTGGATCGCTGCCCATGAGGTGACTGGCTACAGTGCTATCGCACTGGCTGAAGCTGCTGACTTGCTTAGTAAGTTTGTAAGTGAGCGACAGACGTTGCAAGTCTACATCGAAGAACGCGAGTGGCATATGAGGGAAGGGTGATGAAACATCCGCAAGTCTACATGGTTAACCAACCGGATAAAGACTCTGTGACTATAAGGATAGGTGACACCACCATGTCGGAAGAAGATCTCAAACGAATGAAACTTGCTGCGGAGTTCCTTAACTGGTTGGAAGGTGGTGAGGACACGGAACTACAACGTCAGTGGATAGCGTTCAAAGCGTTTAAGAGGATTAGTGAGTAGTGGACATCGTAACTCTAGACTTTGAAACTTATTACGACAAAGATTTTAGTCTCAAGAAGATGACGACGGAGGCGTACATTCGCCACCCAATGTTCCAAGTCATAGGCGTGGGGGTAAAGATCAATGACCACCCGACCGATTGGTACAGCGGCAACAACGTAAAACAATTCCTCAGTTCTTTGGACTTTAGTAAGTGCGCTATGGTTTGCCATAACGCTGCGTTCGACGGGGCTATTCTTAACTGGCACTACAACATCAAGCCTAAGTTCTGGTTCGATACTTTGAGTATGGCAAGACCACTGCATAGCGTGACAGTAGGGGGGTCACTTGCTGCGCTTGCTACTTACTACGGGCTAGGCAAGAAGGGCGACGAGGTTATCAACGCCGAAGGTAAACGCCGTGAAGACTTCACCGAGCAGGAGCTTGCGCGGTATGCGGGATATTGCATAAACGATGTGGAGCTAACCTACAAATTATTTAAGAAACTCAAGAAAGACTTTCCTGTTAGCGAACTGATGGTGATTGACCAGACTATCCGTATGTTTACGGAGCCTTGCTTGCGCCTTGATACCAAGCTACTAGCTGAGTACGTCGATGACATTGAACAGAAGAAGCTAGACTTCCTGCAATCAATCAGTGGCGACATCGAAGGAGCCAAGTCTGTATTGATGAGCAACGATAAGTTTGCACAGCTTCTTAAATCTATTGGTGTCGAGCCACCAACCAAGACTAGTCCCCGCACAAACAAAACAACATGGGCGTTCGCCAAGACCGACAAGGGAATGACAGACTTATTGGAGCATGATGATCACCGAGTTCGTATGCTTGCGGCTGCACGACTGGGAACCAAGTCGACCATTGAGCAGACCCGAGCCGCAGCACTGGTGGGTATTGGTGAGCGCGGCACGTTGCCGATCATGCTTAATTATTATGGCGCACACACGGGTCGCTTCAGCGGGGGCGACAAAGTAAACCTCCAGAACTTACCGGCGCGTGGCAATAACAAGATACGCCAAGCCATCCTTGCGCCTAACGAATACTCCAAGATCATTGCTTGCGACTCTAGCCAGATCGAAGCGCGACTAGTCGCGTGGCTTGCAGGTCAAGACGATTTAGTTCAGGCGTTCCGCGAAGGGCGCGATGTGTATTCTGAGTTCGCCACCGAAGTCTACGGACGCAAGATAACTAAGACAGATAAGGTCGAACGGTTTGTAGGCAAGACTTGCATCCTAGGTTTGGGCTACGGCATGGGAGCCGAGAAGTTCCGTCGCACTCTGGAGATAGGACAGGGTGGCATCAATGTCGTCATTGACATATACGAAGCCGAGCGAATCGTCAGGCTCTACCGCCAGAAGAATTGGAAGATCGTGGAGCTATGGCAGCGATGTGGCTACGCACTGCAAGGGATACTGACAGGCGCCGATGGTGTTGTCGCTAAGTGTGTTAGTTACAATCGGGACGGCATCGTTCTCCCCAATAACTTAAAGATTGTTTACCCTGCACTGCGCGCAAGTAACAACGGGTTCGAGTACGTCAATGACCCACGTACATACAGGACGTATATACAGACCAAGGTCAGTGGCGGTACTCCGAAAGGTATCAAGTGGACTAAAATCTACGGCGGCAAAGTTACTGAGAACATCGTGCAAGCACTGGCGGCTATCGTCATACGAGAACAGATGGCTGAGATCGGACAGCAATACAAGGTGGCGTTCCAAGTCCACGACGAGATTGTTATAACTGCCGGTGCAGCTAGTGCGGATCACGCAGAGAAAGAACTTATCAGAGTTATGTCGAAGCCACCTAGCTGGGCGGCTGATCTACCAGTAGCCTGTGAAGCAGGACAGGCATCCAACTACGGAGATGTGTGATGGACTTTATCAAACTGTTGTTTATCTTATTCGTTCTTCTTCAAGCAGCCGATGCTGTGACCACGACGATTGTTCTGGACAAGGGGGGACGCGAGGCTAACCCCGTAATGAAGTGGCTGTTCGACAGGTTCGAGGTCATCCCCACGTTTATTGTCACGAAGGGCGTAGTGATTTCGTTATTCTGGGTTTACGCCGAGGCAATACCCGTGTGGCTGTGGCTTGGAATGATCGGGCTTTACTCTTGGGTGGTCTACAACAACCTTGGTGTCATTGAGAAGTTGCAGGACAAGCAAGACTAACTTAATATAAATGCTTCATAAGTCAGGACTCCGGCTTGTCGGAGCAACAATATGCGGCTCAGTCATTCTTACTCTGCAATAAAGTTGTATGAAAATTGTCCGTTACGATACTACCGTCAACGTATCCTCAAAGATGTTGTGGATGATGGTGGTGAAGCAAGCCGCTACGGGGAGCGAGTACATGAGTATTTGGAAAGCCGACTTAAGGAGACCACCGACTTACCGCAGGACATTGCACACTACGAAGTCCTATGCCAGACCGTCGAACGACTCGCTAACGGAGGCGAACTTCATATCGAAAAGGAACTGGTACTTACGGAGGAGTTGAAACCGACAGGGTGGTGGGAGCCAGACGCATGGCTGCGTAGTAAGTTGGACGTACTAGTGTTACGTGGCGACACTGCCTACGTAATGGATTGGAAAACGGGTAGACGTAATCCAGATTTCTTTCAGTTGAAGTTGTTTGCAGTGCAGGTGTTAAAGCATTTTCCAGATGTTCAACACGTAAAAACATCTTTGGTTTGGCTGAAGCATTTGCAGATGGATACCGAGGAGTATTCGCGTGAGCAGTCCAATGAAATTTGGGCTGAGATAATGGGTAAGATTAGGCGTATTTATAGTTCTCTTGAGCATGACAAGTGGCCAGCTAGACCTAGTGGATTGTGCCGCTTCTGCCCTGCCAGACATAATTGCGACTTTGCTTTACTCTAAGACTTGACATTGGTTTGAGTATGGCGAATACTCCAGAATCCAAGATTAAGCGTAAGGTCACAGAGACCTTGCGGAAGTACGACGTTTGGTATTTCTTCCCTGCCAGTAATGGTTTTGGTAGGGCAGGGATTCCAGACATCATTGCTATTGTTGGCGGGACTTTCGTTGGTATTGAATGTAAAGCAGACAAGACCAAGAAGCCCACGGAACTACAAAAGAGATGCGGCGAAGAAATAAAACAAGCCGGTGGAGAGTGGTTCCTTGTTTGTTAATGAGGACGTAGGAGATTTAGAGGTATGGTTGTGGTCGAAGGGGCTAAAGCCCTTGCTCTGAAACTAAATAATCCCGAGCGGGTACTAGCGGCTGTGCCATCTGCCAAGAAGTTGGAGCGTGATGGTCATACATTTGTAGTCACACCGCACAAGTTGGATGTAGTTAAGATTCTCAATAACCTTGGGATCAAAGCTCCTGCACCCATCCTGCATTACTACGATTGGCCCGGCCCGCATACACCGTACAACCACCAGAAAGAAACTGCTGCGTTCTTGACTCTCAATACTCGAGGGCTAGTACTCAACGAGATCGGCACGGGCAAAACGCAATCGGCACTCTGGGCTGCTGACTATCTGATAACCACTGGTCAAATCAAAAGAGTTCTTATCCTGTCTCCGCTGTCCACACTTGAGCGGGTGTGGGGTGATGGCATCTTCACAGGTTTAGTCAACCGTACATTTGTTACTCTGCATGGTACGTCCGAGCGCAGACTCAAACTACTTAAGACCGACGTAGACTTTTACATTGTGAACCACGACGGGTTCCAGATCATCGCTCCGTATTGCAAGAATAAGTTTGACCTTGTGATCGTAGACGAAGCAGCAGTGCTGCGTAACCCATCGACCCGACGCTTTAAGATATTCCGCAAGTGGCTAGAAGAGAATCCTTCAACACGCTTGTGGCTGATGACTGGCACACCGACACCTAACGCACCAACAGACGCATGGGCATTGGCGAAGCTAGTTAATAGTCCGTACTGCACCAAGACATTCACGGCGTTCCGCGATCAAGTGATGATGAAGGTTGGTCAGTGGAAGTACGTGCCGCGTATCAATGCGATTGACACAGTAAAACATATCCTGCAACCGGCAGTGAGATACACCCGAGAAGAGTGCTTTGATCTACCAGACACAGTGATACAGACACGCACAGTGGAACTTACTCCTGTGCAGAAGCAACACTACACGCAGATGCTTAAACATTTTGTCACAGAGCTAACAGCCGAGCGCAATAAGGGAACCATCACTGCCGTCAACGAGGCAGTCAAGATACAGAAACTTGTGCAGATATCTTGCGGCGTAGCCTATGGTGATGACGGACAAAACATTGAAATCGACTGTAGTCCCCGTGTAAACTTAGTCGAAGAGTTAATCGAAGAAGCAGGTGAAAAAGTAATTTTGTTTGTGCCACTGACCGGCACACTTCATATGCTTGAGAAAGAAATATCGAAGCACTGGAGTGTTGGCGTAGTCAATGGTGAGGTATCAACGTCGAAGCGCAATCAGATATTCCACGACTTCCAACATCTGAAAGACCCGCACGTTTTGATAGCACACCCCGGCACTATGGCACACGGACTTACACTGACATCTGCTTCAACAATTATTTGGTACGGGCCTATCAATCAGAACGAACAGTACGTTCAAGCCAACGGTCGCATTGAGCGTATTGGTAAGCGTCATGTATCCAATGTGATACATATCGAAGCGACCGATCTTGAACGACGAATGTACGAGAGACTAAAAAATAAACAGACCCTACAAGGGCTGCTGCTGGAGATGATTCAACAAGAAACCAAGAGGTAGTTATGTCTATTAACGTAGATGATGTGATTGCCACGTACATGAAACTGCGTGGGCAGAAAGATTCGATAGAGAAGGAAGCCAAAGAAAAGACAGCCGCCATCAAACTAAAGATGGAGAAGCTGGAAGCGTGGATCAAGGAGCAAGCTGACGCGCAAGGCGTCACTAGTTTCAAGACCCGCAGTGGCACTGCGTTCCTAACCACCACCGACTTTGCAACGGTGGCAGACTGGGATGCCATGATTGATTTCGTCAAAGAAAACGAAGCCTATGATTTGTTAGAGAAGCGCGTCAGTAAGGTCGCTGTGCGTGGATACATTGATCAGACCAAAGCTGTCCCGCCGGGAGTTAACTATGGCACTCGACTGGATGTGAACATTCGTAAACCTGCTGCAAGTGCAGATTGATTAGGAGTTGTTATGACTAGCATTGTTCCTGCAAACATTAAAGTTCCCGCTCACCTTGCTGCCCGAGTTGGTAGCCCGTCCTTACTAGCACAGTCCCTTACTGGTGGATTGTCTACAGGTGGTGAGTCCACGCCGCGCATCAGTATCAAGGGTGCAAGGTTCCGCATTGTCGATGGCGATACTGATACGGTACTTGATTCAACCACCATCGAAGTAGTTATTGTCGGAGCTAACCCGCGACTGTCTAAGACTTGGTACGCTAAGTCATGGACTCCCGACGCTGAGCCGAGTGCGCCTGATTGTTTCTCCCTTGATGGCATTGGCCCCGACCCTGCATCGACCAACCCACAGAATGATCTTTGTGCGTCCTGCCCACAGAACGCATGGGGTTCCAAGGTGACTCCGCAAGGACAGCAGATCAAGGCTTGTGCTGACCAGAAGCGACTGGCAGTTGTCGCGGCTGACGATCCAGAGGGTACGATCTATCTGTTGCAAGTCACACCTGCAGCTCTCAAGAACTTGAATCAGTACCAGAAAGAACTTTCTGTGCGTGGCATCCCACCCGAGATTGTCAAGACCAAGCTCTCATTCGACACCGATGCATCGTTTCCCAAACTTAAGTTTACGTTTGGTGGATTCTTGGACGAGGACGTTCAGACTGCCGTCGATGAGTTGTTCGGTTCGGCAAAGGTCAAGGATATCACTGGCGAGAACCCACGTACCGCTGTCAAAGTTCCACAGATTGCCGCTCCCAAGGCGGAACCAGTTGCGCCGAAACCCGCTGTGAAAGTTGTAGAGGAAGAGGAGTCCCCCCCTGCTGCTCCCGCTCAAGCTACAAAGCGTGGTTTCGGTGCGCCTAAAGCGACCGAGAAGAAGAAGTTTGGCGCAGCTAAAGCTGCCGCTGCTGAACCGGCAGAGGCTCAAGCCAAGGCTGCAAGCTCACTGGCAGACGAGATCGCTGCCCTTGTCGGGGAGGTAGCCGATGACTAATCCGCAAGCTCTTGACTTTTCTAAAGTTGAGACGCTGCGTAGGCATATGCTGCTGACTACTGGTGATATGTCCACGTTGTTCGGTGTGTCTCGCATGACTTACTATGGTTGGGTGAGAGGCAAACCAATCCGAAAGACGAACGACGCCACCGTGCGACGAGTGCTTAAGAAGTTACTGAATGTTATGAGTGAGCATAGTTGGCCCACCCCCGACGTTATCGTAGCTACAGGCAAGGAGCGTATGCAGCGGCTCAATGATTTGTTAAATGTTTAATAGGTGGCGGGGGGAGTAATCCCCCCGCTATAGCAGGGGTGCTATGAACACGTTGGATTTTCTTCAGCGGGTTCTACCATCAGAAGGGTTCTACGTAACGACGGTCATCAATCCAGATGCCACGCGACAGGGATTCTTTTCTACGGTAGATGACCTAGCTACAGCAGTCTTGGCGTCAGACCGCCGAGGCAACAACACGTACTTTGCAATCGCAGCCTATAACGAGAAGGGCAAGCGAACGCAGGACAATGTTCGTGCAGTTAAAGTCCTAGTTCTGGACGTAGACTGCGGCGACAACAAGCCGTTCCCTTCATGGAAGGAGGGACTTAAATCACTGGGTAAGTTCATAGCGGATGTGGGCTTGCCCAAGCCTATGATTATCCACTCAGGCAACGGACTCCACGTTTACTGGGTGCTTGACCGTGAGCTAACTCACGACGAGTGGAAGCCTCTGGCAGAGGCTCTGAAGGCGGCTGCTGCCGCCCATAAGTTCGACATCGACGCTGGCCCTACGGCTAACAGCGCACTGGTACTGCGCCCCGTGGGAACCCACAACCCGAAGAATGGTAATGCAGTTGCATTACTTCTGGATGCCGAGCCGACTACCGTCGAGCGGATGAGCGTTGCTCTGGTGGATCATATTTCGAGCCACCGCCGTCACACACGCAAGAGTAACTTATCAGATGCTTTGGCAATCCCCAACCAGTTGCCTCCTGCTAACGGCGCAGTCGTAGCGTCGAAGTGTCAGCAGATAGCATGGGCGGTAAAGAACCAGAGCGAAGTTCCCGAGCCGATGTGGTATGCGATGTTGGGTGTGGCTGCATACTGCGAGAACTCAGAATCCGTTGCGTTGTCTTGGAGTGAGAACCATCCAGGATTTGATGCACAGACAACCATAGATAAGTTAGAGCAATGGCGACGGGTGACTACTGGGCCTGCGACTTGTTCGAGATTTGATTCGGAAAGACCCGGTGGCTGCAAGGGCTGCAAGTTCAAGGACAAGATCGGATCACCTGCAAGACTGGGCATCCAGTACCAAGAAGTAGCACCTGCCCAAGATGTGCTTGACCCCATTGCTGCCGAGGTGGAGATACCGAAACCGTACAAACGCACAGCCGATGGTATTAAGATAACCATTGATGACTCAGACGTTGATGTATGTAAGTTCGATATCTATCCAGTGTCCTACGGACGCGACGAGTCTCTGGGCTACGAGGTAGTTCGGTATCACTGGAAGCGTCCCCATATAGGGTGGCAGGAACTTACGCTGCGACAGGCTTATCTTGCGGAGGGTAGCCGAGAGTTTCCCACTGCTATCGCTGACCAAGGGATTGTACTTAGCAACAAGTATCAGACTGCACACTTCCAACTTATGCTACGCGCTTACATGGATGAACTGCGGCATCGCCGCACAATGACTAACCTGTATGCCACGATGGGGTGGAAGGAGAACTTTAGCCATTTTGTTATTGGCGACACGATCATGCGGCGGCTCCCTGATGGGACGGTCGAAGAAGAATCCATCGCGCTGGCTGCGACCAGTAATAAGTTAGGGCATGACCTGTACGGCACTGCTGGCGATCTTAATCAGTGGGTGGAGTTCACCAAGCTGACCGAGAAGGCAAGGCTCGACACGCATATGTTTGCGCTGTGCGTTAGTTTGTCTGCACCACTGTATGCGTTCACAGGCTTGAAGGGTCTGACCGTTTCACTCTACGGCCCCACAGGTGGTGGCAAAACACTGGCACAGTTATGGATGCAATCGGTATGGGGCAATCCTGACAAGCTGCACTTTGCTGCCAAGTTCACACAGAACACTTTGTTCAGTCGCATGGGTTTGTATTCCAATATGCCCATGACCATCGACGAAGCTACCATCATGGCAGACAAGGATGTAGGCGACTTCCTGTACTGGGTAAGTCAAGGGCGAGACAAGGCAAGACTCAACCGCAATGCCGAGGAGCGGGACGCTAGGACGTTCTCCATGCCTGTCACGGTATCCACCAATAAGTCTATGGCAGGTAAGCTAATCGCGTCCGGTTTAGATACAGACGCGCAGCTTGCTCGACTGCTTGAAGTTAGTGTCCGTCCAAGTCCGTTGTTCCTCAACGATAGTGAGGCAGGGCGCAAGCTCTATGGCTTTATCTCTTCTAACTACGGCCACGCTGGACGTATATTCATTAAGAAGTTATTGGAAATGGGGCCAGCCGGTGTTCAGGCAGCCATTGCGGAAGCAACCAATACGTTTCAGACCAGATACAAATGCAAGTTCGCCGGTGAAGAACGGTACTGGGAACAAGCTCTGATCCTTGCAGATTTGGCCGGTAAGTTGGCCGATGATTGGGGACTGATTAAGTTCGATTACACCAAGGGTATTGAGTGGGTCTTGACGCAAGTGGGTGCGATACGGCGAACCTTGGCTGAGAACAAGGCCGATGCGTTCGATATGCTTGGTGAGTACATCAACGCCCATGCCGATAAGGTTGTGACCGTGTTCCACGTTGATGGACATAAGCCGACCTACGATATGCAGCGGCTACCGCGAGGTAGTATATGTGTCAGATTTGACCTGCATAAGAAGTCAGTCGAGGACTACTACGACCACGGTACGATGATGATTGACCGCATCCACTTCCGTAAGTGGTTGTCTTCCAGAGGTGCTGACTACAAGACATTCATGCAGGAACTTACGGATGAGAAGGTCAACGCCACACCGAAATCACAGAAGGCATATCTAGGCAAAGACACGCCCATCCGACTGAGCCAGACCTATGTGGTCGGAGTGAACCTAAACCATCCGAGACTGCAAGGCATCCTCGACAAGGAGAACAAGGTAGCCGACGATCTGGTGTACGGTCAGCTTATGGCGCTTCAGTAGCCAAGCAAGTTTGCGACTGATTCCAAGTCTTCCCTAGCAGCCGTGGGCGCTGAGCGGAGTAACCGTTCCTTTGCAGGGCGACGGGCTTCGCGCAGTGCCTTGTTGGAGTTCTGGACAAAGTTCTTAATCTCAAGACCAGTACCTTCGGCGGCAGCGTTCCACTCACGTACTGCTTCTTCGATGGCTCTTGCACGGTCTGGATCATTTTCAATTTTGGCTTTGATCCAGCCTTGACGGAAGCCAGCAGTAACTTCTTTCTGGTAGTCAGTGATGCGCTTGCTGATTCGGATGATGCTGTACTGATTGGCAGCAGCCGCAGGGTAGAAGCCGAGCAACCTAGTAATAATTGTTGCAGCGTTAGCGTCACCCGAGACGACGTAGCCACGGCGGTCAACCACTGCGCCCGACTGAGAATAAGCTAATGCATCACCGAACAGTCTTGCCGCAGTAATCGGGTTGTCGCGTAACCAATCCTCCAGCGTAACTTTCTCAGAGGTTGCCGCTTTGACCGCAGTCAGTCCCGACTCAAACGTACCGACGATCATACTCAAAGCAGGGCCACCAATCTCAGCCGCTTCTCTACCCGTATTGGAACCTGCGAGCAAGATGCCCGTGCCGGGTATAAAGTTACCAAGAGATACGCGACCTGCTAAGTCACCGGGCAGGATGTAACTGCTTGCGCCACTGATGAACAGCGTGGATGAGCCGGGAACAATGGAGTCCATCAACTTCGCCATCTCAAAGCGAACGCTTGCCATTCTGAACCCTAGCTTCTGTGCAATGGTGTCAATGATATCTTCGATATCTTCAGCGAACGGCAAGCCAGACATACCTGCCAGTAACAGCATCGCACCCAGCATATAAATCTGCCCTTGTCGTGGCAGTCTGGATAACAACATGATGGATGTAGTGGGGAAGACTTTGTACATATACAAGAACGACTGCAACCCACTGCGCCACATCGCTGGTCTGTTAATAACTGAGTAGTCACCGAGCGACAGCTTCAGAGTATCGACAGCGAACTGCCTTGCGTATTCAGCAGCCTGTGCATCTGTAAACCCTGCCGACTTCCGTCTGGCATATTCCAAACGGTATGCAGCAAGACCAACACCGCGACGAGAGGATTGTTCAGTGGCATTGAACGTCCACATAAATCCTTCGATGGCGCGTTGGGCAAACGCACTTCTGATTCTTCCTCTAGCCGTTTCAGTCAGCGCGTTCATCTGCGCTGGGATCATCGTACCTTCACGAATTTCTGTGGCGATGAATCTTGCTTCGTGATCCTGAAGTCCGAACTGCTTCTGCAATTGGGGGCTTGCAGCTATCTGGTCGTAGAACTCAGCAGTGTTGAGCCGGTTCTCTCCAACAGATTTAATAAGTCCAACTTGGTTAAGCGCCACGAAGAACTCACGATACGCAGCACCGAAGCCGAAGCCGCCACCGAACGAACTCTGCTTGTTGTATGTAGCAATGAACGGAACAGCGTTAGTCAAAGCACCGATGTAGTTAAGAACACCCGTGGCAATAGAACCACCAAGCTGCATGATGCTAGTGGCTGCGCGAACGTTCGATGCTATTTCACCAGCGCCGAAGTCAGACTCGTTCAGGTCACGGTTATTCTCCATGAACTGTAGAAGTCCTGCTGCTTCATTGAAGTATTTGTTAGCTTGAGTAGCCCGCCCTTCCGGATTGGTCTTGGCATACATGAAAGCATAGCGGTCGTACAAACGTTTGGCGTATTCGCGTTGTGCGCTATTGGCATTGGGGTCAGCCTGTACACGCTCCCACTCAGTACGCAACCGATTTAATTCAGCCCTGTCGCCACGCCACAGTCTACGGCTTTCAGCCAGTGTGAGATTCATTAGCTCACTAATACGCGGGCGCATATGCACTTTGGCAATCGTCGAAGCGCGAGCCTCAACGTGTTCAGATACTGCACGGATAGCGTCCGGATCAGCACCGGGGACATCACGACGCATGAGCCGCTGTCTGGCACGATTGTTCTGGCGAGTCAAAGCCACAACGACTTGCTCTAATTTTTCTGGGCGCAGCACGATATTGAACTGCCGCAAGCCACGGGTAAACTCATTGAGGTTCAACTGCGGCGGAGCAGCCACTGCATCAAGCGCGACCGATGGGATAGCTCTTAGCTTGACCGGCTTGAGTTCATACTTACCAGTCTCACGGTTAAGAACTTCTACCCGATACGTTGTATCCCCAAACAAATCATCATTCATTTGGTTAGCAATCTCTAGCGCCTCGGCTTCGTCCTCAAACTGGCGATAGGCTAACTGATCTTTGTAGTCTTGCTTTAGTACTACCGGATTACCATTGGTATCGAACGCTTGGACACGGACTTCAAATCCACCGCGACGAAGCAATGGGACATAGCCAGTGGCAAGGGTCTGTTTGGTAAACGCATCTGCCTGCTCATTGGCAAGCTCAGCAATGATTAAGTTCTTTAGCTGGTTCTGAACCGCAAACTCACTGGTCTCGTTACGGGTAAACGCTTTCTTAAACGCTTCGATATCCTTGTCGATATTGCCAGCAGGAGTTTTCGGGAAGAACTCAGCAACCTTGGCATTACGCTCAGCCGCAACCTTATCGGTAGCCGAAGACTCAGTGGCAATAATCGCCGTGTTCAAAGCGACAAGGAACTCGTTTGCTTTTTCAACTGAAGCAGGATCAAACTGAACGTCGCCATTCGCATCAATCTTCTGACCTTCCGTCCACAGTTCTTGGTACTTGCGGTACATCCGGTTGAGGAACTGAGTCGCAGCAGGCGACATTTTACCTTCTTCGGTTTTGCCCTCGTCAGATAAGAACTCAGTGAGTTCACGGAACGACAGGTCACGCTCCTGCGTGTAGGCCAGATACCTAGCCTTGAGCAACCGAAGCTCTACGTCACGCATGGTTTCTCGAGCGGCAAGATATCCTCGGCGTTCAACACTGTCTTCAGTCAGACCGGGAATACCATCGACCGTTACTGTTTCAGTTACAGTCTCGCCCTCTCTTTCAAACGTAACTTCATAAGAGAAGCCGTCACGCATCTGTTCAAGCGTCAGCGTACCCATGTCGTACAGCCGATTGATTTCAGCTTCGTTAGCTTCCATCGTGCCATCATCTTTGACGGTGTAGAGCCGTGCAGCACCGATGGTCTTCGGATCGAACTTGCTAATTGCCTGACGCATCCCTTCGTACATGAAGTTGTTTACGTTATCAAGCTGCTCTTTAGTAATACCACCGATGAACTTGAAGCCTGCAGCCGAATCCGTTATGGCACGGTTCAACACTACAGCCATCCGCTCTTTCATAGCGACCTTGATACTCATGGAGATATCGCGGCCTTCATTCATAATCTTTTCAAGCTGATCAAGACCAGCGTTCTCACGCGCACGGAAGGCAAGCAGGTCAAACACTTTGGCTTTGAACGAATCAAACGAACCACTGAAGTTAATACCCTGACCTTTGAGATGCCGGACAGCATCTTCTACTGATTGAGGCAACACGTTGTCACTCATCAATCCACCAGCGAAGATGTTGATATCTCGCAGCGTAGCTGGCTGCGCAAAGCGTCCGGTGTTGTCTGGGTCGTAGCCGTTCTCAATCGCTTGCAGTCTGGAGATCATGCCCTGTGCGGTGAAGAAGGCACTCATGTCTCCATTGCGCACGTACCTGCGTGATTGATCTATGAAGTAGCGAGCAGCTTCGTCACCGAACTTAACGCCAAGTTTATTCAGCGCACCCTTGATGGCATTCCAAATGCGGGACACCAGACTTACGTCAAGCTCAGCAGCAAAGTCAGCGAGATATTCCTCAACCGCTTCAGCCTTCGGCAACCCACGCACTTCCATCGCAGCATCGACACCGTTGCGAATCGCAGGACTCAGGTCATAAATCTGATTCATCAACGCATCGAACTTGTTCTGCGGAATCAGCGAGCGGAAACCAATGTGACCCACACTCTCGTGAGCCAGTACGAAATTAAGCTGCTGCTCTGTGCGCACCCGGTCAGAGAAGATGATGACGTTGTTGCCACCAAACGAATAACCCACGGCAGATGCCGTGTCGAAATCCCCCTGTGGTCTAGCGGCTACAGCCTGAGCATAAAGTTGTGGGTCTCTGGCCTTGAGGTCTGCTTGGTTACGGAAGACACGTATCACTGGTTTTCTAGCCAGCTTGCTTAAAAACTGAGACACCAGCATCCGCACCCGACCAATGTCCACGGACTTCCGTATTGGCTGTCCATCATCGCGGAAGAACGCACCATCATCAGTATCCCAGTCCTCGCCAACGTCAATATCAGTTTCGTCTTCCAGTCTGTCGGCTTCGGGCAGATCGGTCGGCATCTGCTCATTTGTTTCTGGGTCAATGGCTATGTTTTCTTCTGCAAGCTGCATGTCAGCAGGCAAACGGTCAAAGCCAAACTTCTTGCGCAGTGGGTCGATCATCCCAGCCTTAAGGATTAACTGGAATGTCGGGGTGTAGTCGCCATCCTTGGTTGTGGCTTTGATCTTGCCAGAGTCCTTGTCATCCTTCTGCGCCTTACGCAGACGGGCAAAGCCCGTGATACCGTCACGGAACCCATCATCCACAGGTAAGTCGTT
>Ga0180437_10005244_pt1 | contig 17853 bp, 14 predicted proteins | sample SS_ome_4_FD_132410 | JGI IMG/M metagenome (GOLD analysis project Ga0180437, IMG submission 132410) | Hypersaline lake sediment archaeal communities from the Salton Sea, California, USA - SS_3_D_1 metaG | ecosystem: Environmental > Aquatic > Non-marine Saline and Alkaline > Hypersaline >... | reverse complement strand
GGACTTTAAGAATTCAATTCATATTTTTTAATAGTATAGACATCTTTATTTTAAAAAATTTTCAACATAAAAAATCCCGCTCCGATGTCTATTTACGACTTGACTTTCATCCTGATAATTCATAGAATGAGATTAGGTTTTACTCAACCTAATCAGAAGAATAAGGAGAGGGAAACCATGACTTCAGAGTCGATGGACAAAATCTTAGATAAAAATAACAAAATGAATAAAATCCTCATGGATTACAAAAAGCGAGCCCATGGATTGACAATTATAGAAAAAATAAGATATCACAAATACCGAAAATTATTCATTTCACCGGATGAATTGGGTGTTCTGGTCAACAACCTGTTTGAACTCAGCTTCCTGGATTGCGGATTCGAGTTGGACGATTTTGGACAAAAGATACCCAGTGAGCCATTCATAACAAAAAATGGAGTAAACGCTATAAAAACACATTACTTCTCATCTGGTATACACGCGAGGAAGGTATCCGTTCTGATTTTTGTATTTGGTATCGTCGCCTTCATGAGCATAGTATTCGGAATCCGCATGTATGCTTCTAACAGTCGCCTAAAAAGTGAGATCAAACAAAAAGATGCAGTGATCGATTCTTTGAAGACTGAGATCATCGAGATCGAAAAAAAAGAATAAGTCGTCGTATGAATCAGTATGAGTAAAGCCCAGATTCTTAACCAATAAAATTCGCAATAAGCAAAATGTTTGAGTCATCATGGATTTGCATATATCATCCGTTTTAATTGTCATAACCTTCTTGACATTTTGGAAAATTTTCCCAATACTATGGCGTGAACTGACCTATTGTCATATGATTATTTCATTCGTGGGAACGGATTTGAATGATCCATAAATTTATCACACACAAAAAGCTTATTTACTACGAAACTGTGTTTTCATTGTTTCATCTACAAGACCAAAGATACCAGGCTGATATAAATTGCGGCCTTAAAGATGTTTCAACCACATTCAACCCACACCGATAAAATCCGAAAACGTTTTTAAGTTAGGGACAATCTCGGGTTTGTAATAGTACTTATGCTAAAAAAGTTGCAGCCACTAAGGTAAGTTGTTGAGAGGGATAGGTAAAAAAAGACGATCGAATCATCTGTTCCTGCTCACGGCCTTACACCCCTGCATCATTAAAAGTGAGATACCTGAATTCGTAAGTGATTCTGAGATTTATTTTTCATTCAAGAAGGCGATTTGGTATTGTTAAAGATGAGTCAGTATCACTGTTCATTATGGAGGGAAAGACACATGATAAACAAAACATTGGGTTTCTTTCTGCTACTCTGGCTTTATTCATTGGCCGGAGCTGAAATCATCATTGTCACAAACACGAACGATTCCGGGCCCGGTTCGCTGCGCCAGGCCATTCTGGATGCTAATGCCACGCATGAAGAACCGGATTCCATCGTATTTCAAATTCCCCTGAACGACGCCAATTATGTCGCTGCATCGGGCGTATGGATTATCCGGCCGGAGACCGAACTGCCGACCATCACGGGAATCGGCACGTTTATCGAGGGTAGGAGCCAGTCCGATTTTATAGGGACCGATACGAATCCAGATGGGCCGGAGATCGTTTTAGACGGTTCGAAGTCTTATTCAACGAATGCCTGCGGTTTGAGAGTGAGTACGGAAGGTGCCCGCATCTGGGTCCTCAACATCCGTAGTTTTGCACTTGCCAACATCTGGTTAGATAATGAGTATAGCGATCATTGCAATGTTGCCGGCTGTTACATCGGTACGGATGAGACGGGCAGCAATGCTCCTCCGGATTCGGCCAACGGAGACGCCGGTGTTTTTATTCAAGGGGGCGACTATAATCACATCGGTCAACCCGATGACTCCTTCGGGCCGAATGTGATTTCCGGTAATAACTGGTCCGATGTGTTGATTTCGAGTACCTCTTATCACAATGTTATCGCTGGGAACATCATCGGCCTGGGCGCGGACCTAGAGGCCCGTCTCGGGACTTCATCGATTGGTGTAAGCATTCAGCAATGGGCCGACAGCAATGGCGTATATGACAATATAATCGGAGCGAACTGGTACGGAATTAAACTATGGTTAAATGCGAGTTATAATGAAATTGCCGGTAACATGATCGGAACCGACGGTACATGGAGGGATGGCTGGGCGAATAACAACGGTGGAATCTGGATTCAAAATTCTCAGTATAATTTTATTTTTGACAATGTCATCGGAAATAACGGTTATTTTGGTGTCAAAATCGAGGACACCCAGTCTGTGGGAAATCGACTGATACATAATCATATTTCCGAAAACAACGGCCCGGGGATTATCAATACGACGGGACTGATCAATGCCCCAGTCGTCACGCAGGTTACGGATTTTTCCGTGTCTGGCACGGCACCTCCGAATGCCCTCATCGAGATTTTTTCCGATCCAGAAGATGAGGGACGGACATTTTTGGGTGAGATCATGGCCGATGCATCGGGTCACTTTGCCTGGAATGGCGAGGTGATCGGACCGTATATAACCGCCACGGCCACGGACGCTTCGAATAATACGTCTGCGTTCTCTTTGCCCTACGATTTCACGGGAGTTCCCGATTCACACGGCAGCAGCTTACCCCATGCATTTGAGTTGCGTCAGAACTATCCGAACCCGTTCAATGGATCCACGAAGATCCGGTTCTCACTGCCGAAAAGGACTTATATGACGCTGCGGATTTATGATCTTCAGGGCAGGGAAATCATCACACTGGCCGAAGATACGTTTCCAGAAGGAGTGTATGTAACAATATGGTCTTCGGATGGCGTGCCAAGCGGAATGTATCTGTGTCGTTTGGAAGCAGGGGAGTATGTGGCAACCAGGAAATTTATTCTACAGAAATAAATAGGTAAGACACAGAATTTTCAGACGTTATTTCCAACTTGTCGGCACAACGGTATTCGGCCAATTTTAAATAAGCGTCAATCGTTCATGGACGACTATCATTATGAAGACGAAGACCGATTTTATTGATATACTACCAAAGTTGAACAATTGTATTTTTTACTTGACTTTAAACGAATAAGTTTTATAATGAATATATAGTAACTCGTCATAACGGACTTTTATACTACATTTTTATTACCTTCCATTTCAGGTTCAAGAAAAGAGGGCGCAAGTCACAAACCACGAATAACAAATCGATTAAAAGATAAGCCTCGGAAGCCTGAGACACACAAAACCACTCGTCTAAATTAAGCCTCATCTTTCTTCTAACTTCGAACTCTACTGCTGACACTGAATACGTCACCTATTTGCCTTACATGAGATTCGAGATACCGTGATAGATATATGTCTAATAAGGTTGGCATTTTATTTTGAAGGAGGTGATATCTCTTAATAAGATAAAATATATTCTGCATTATAATCCTACTTTGTTACTTTAATTGAGGGAGGGTCAAATCATGATTAGGAATTTTCTTTCTACGTTAATAATTATAATTATTCTAGCAAATATCCTTTCATGTAGCCGAAAAGAACCTGTAACACCAGTTATAAACCAAAGTGAAGAAATTAATGCATTATCAAAAACATCTGAGAATGTCTATATCCTTACTGCTCCAAGGTGGAAGGCAAAGCAAACGGCCGCTGTTGAGCAGGCTGGTGGTACAGTCACTTTCAGTCATGAAGAAAGTGGAATAGGCGTGGTAACGGCTAGTGCCCCGGATTTTCTCGCAATTGTTTTAAAAAATCGTGCAATCACTGGTGGTTCAATCGATATGATGATCCCGTGGCAACCACCCACCGAGTTTGTTCGCTTTGAAGAGACGGCAATTACACCTGGGGATGAAACTTTTTTCCCTCTTCAATGGAACATGCAGGCAATCAATGCACCTGCTGCATGGGCAGCCGGTTATACGGGGAATGGCGTTAGAGTTGCAATCCTGGACGGTGGCATTGACAGTAATCATCCAGATCTTGTACCTAACCTAGATATAGCTTCATCAACTTCATTTGTACCCGGTATTCCATTTAACTTGGATGTTGGGGGATTCTGGCATGGTACACATGTAGCTGGTATCGTAGCTGCCGCCGATAATGGAATGGGTGTCATCGGTGTCGCGCCGGAAGCGACGCTTATCGGTGTCAAGGTTTTACAGGGTGGTAGTGGTTACTTCAGTTGGATCATAATGGGAGTTATCTATGCAGCGACCACTGCTAACGCCGATATCATCAATATGAGCATCGGAGCTACCTTTAACAAAGATTGTCTGTTTGAGGAACCACCGGGATCCGGCAACTTCGTACGATATCCGGGAGAGTGCGCTCTGCTCGTAGCTGCACTTAATCAAGCTGTATCGTTTGCTTCAAGCCAGGGTGTTTTGGTGGTCTGTTCTGCCGGTAACAGCGGATTAAACTTCGACCACTCATATGACTATACAGTTCAACCTGCAGAGGCCAGCAATGGCATTGCCATCTCAGCAACAGGACCGGTTAATTTTGCAGGGGGTGGTACCGATTTCCGCCGTTTTGCCTCTTACAGTAATTCGGGACACTCTTTGGTTCATGTGGCAGCACCTGGTGGAGACGATACATTATATCCTTTTGGACTTTGGTATTATGACATGGTCTTAAGCACCAATGTAAATGGGTGGGCTTGGGCTGATGGTACCAGCATGGCTGCACCTGCAGCTGCCGGAGTGGCTGCGTTAATATTGGAGCGTTTTCCGAATATGTCGGTGGGTGCTTTAAAAAACAAGCTAGCAAACACAGCCGATGATGAGGGTAAAACAGGGCACGACGCTCAATATGGTCGTGGTTTTGTTAATGCTTATCGTGCATGTACAGAATAGTACGGAAAGCTCTTGGTATGAAGTGGATGGGATCATTTCGGAATAGTCTAGGAAGATTTTATTAAAATTAAAAAAGCCTCATGTTTTATGAGGCTTTTTTAATATAAGGTAGGATTGAGAGGGATTCGCGAATTATAATCAGTAAGTAATATTTCTAACGGATACGATGCTTTACCTGCTTTTAAATCATATCAATGATTTCGATCAAATGAAAAAAGGAATGTATTATTTTCGCCCATTAAAAATCATGTTAAGATTATTAAGAAGTAATATTACTCATGCGTTAAAGAAATTGAATGTAAATGAGCAGTGTGCGTAAGTTCCTTAATTTCTTAATAATTAATCTTTGGAAGAATCCGATGGATGTAACCCATTTTGGATTTAGAGTGGTTCTTCGTGATAGGTTGACTATAAACTTATACTAAAATTATCTAAGATTTTGTTATTTATAGGTTAAAACAGTTTACGTGGCGTATAAGCCTTTTATTCAACTATACATACCCAAAATTTTGACGTGTTCGTAATATTTCATTTTTTACTTGACTTTCATATTAAAGATTGTTATCATTGGTTAGAAAAGCACCCCAAGTGTAAGAGAATTCTTACACTTGTATTATCAACTTTATCACTGGTATAAAATAAATAGGGGAAGTAGAGAGGGAAATATTTCATACCAATGGTGTAACAACCTCATTACATTTACGAAAAGGTAAACCTCGAGAAATCGAGGGACACAAAGCTAAGGATCTAAATTAAGTTACGCTTTGGATCTAACGTTTTCTTTTCTACGGGAGAGGGAAAGAATTTTTACCGTAGACCAAGAGACGTGCTTACCATGATAGCCGAGCTGCCGAAAACTCATATGAGGGAGAGAGAAGTTCGGTTTTTTTATTCATTATTATTAAGTAAGATTAAGTTTTTTAATGCTTGATGAGAAAATGCTTTATTAAGTATGAAAAGTGGTATATAACATAATCTAAGAACCAAGATACATCTTGATGAAAGGAGGTGATCAGCCAAATAAAATAGCATCGTTTCATACTCGTTGACGAACGAGAGTTACATCGCAAAGGAGGTTGTCATGTTTTTGCTAAAATTATTACGTAAAGAAGAGGGCCAGACACTATCTGAATATGCCCTGATTCTCATTCTAATCGCTGTCGTAGCTATCGTTGCTGTTACACTCCTCGGAAACCAGATTACAAACGTACTCAACCAGATTGCAGCCGCTTTGTAAAACACGACTCTGACAGAACCGTTGAAGACGATTTTGTGGCCATCGTGAAATAGAACCTTGTTACCTTATTCTGAATTGGGAATAGTGAAATGTATAAATTGGACAGAGTAATCCCAAGCATTTCCCCTGAAAGGAAGACAAGGAAAAGCGAGAACGGTCAAACGTTGGGTGAATATATCTTAATCCTATTGCTTATCGCAATCACGGCCATTGTTGTACTCGGTTTATTGGGAAACAATTTGGCTGCATTATACCAACGTGTTGTCGCAGCTTTCTAGAATCGAAAAGGTCATGAGAGTCCGTAAGCCACGGTCTCTTATTTCATCCATGCTGTTCTACTTTTATCTGATAAGGATTTTCGTTGAACTTTTAGTTGAATAGGGGTATACGTTTTAAATATCGTTTCACGTGGCCACCCGTCTTCAAGGTAAAGTGACAAGATTTACATCCTTAAAAAAATTACAGGGGGACTAACAACGGAATCAATTGTTACTTAACATATATCCAGAGAGATTTATATATTAGGATTAGCCAATACTTTGAGGTCAATCATGAGGCATTTTCGAAAATTGCTACTTCGATCTCAGAAGGGCCAATCCCTTGTCGAGTTTGTTCTATTGCTTCCCGTATTTATTATTATACTCTTCGGTATTATAGAATTTGGACGATTATGGGAAACGATGAACGTACTCACCAGTGCAGCCCGCGAAGGTGCTCGTGTAGCAGCTGTGACGTCTCCTAATGTTGCACAAGCGACGGTTGCCGCACAGAATGTGTTATCTGCATCGAATGTTCAGAATGTGACGATCAGTGTGTCGGGTCCTAATGCGGCAAATGAAGTCATTGTGACGGTGAGTCACAATTACACACCCATAACGGGTTCTATTATCCCAGGGATTGGACCTTTTGCTTTGTCGCGGAGTAGTACAATGTACTGGGAAAAATAATTCTCGGGGAGACAATCATGTTTTTCAAGATGCGAGTCATTTTGCCGTTGGCCATTATAGCCAGCACGTTATCAACATTCGGGATTTATAAATTTCTGCAAGCAAAAAAAACTGAAATGGAGAAACCTAAAGAATTGACTCAAAGTGTTGTGGTTGCAACAGAAGATTTTGAAGTCGGCAGATTGCTTGCAGAATCCGATTTGAGGCTGATTGCGTGGCCGAAGGATATAATCCCTAAAGGGAGTTTTTCCGATATAAATCTTGTCCTGGGACGTGCAGTGAAGGCCGACCTTTATGAAGGTGAGGCGATTCTGGAATCCAAGCTGGCGCCTGTCGGATCGGATGGTGGATTTTCCAGTATTATACCTCCTGGGATGAGGGCATTAACAGTATCTGTGAATACGTACAGCGGTGTAAGTGGATTCATCCTGCCCAATACATATGTGGATGTATTTGTTACGGTACCATCCCCCAGCAACAAAGAGCAATCGTCGACAAAAATTATTCTAGAAAACGTCAAAGTGTTAGCCGTGGATCAGACATTCGAGAGGGAGGGAGATGATCCGGTTATTGTTCAGTCGGTAACGTTACTGGTCACTCCTGAAGAAGGTGAGAAATTGGTACTGGCCAGTACGGAGGGAAAGTTGCAGCTCGGCCTGAGAAACGCCGCGGATAAAAACTCACAACGGACACCAGGCGTACAATTGAAAGACCTTATGTCAAGCACCACCACGACACGGCCGGTTTCTCCGACTCCCCGGAGGAGGGCCACAAGACCTCCTGCACCTGAACCCAAACAAACCGTTGTTGAGGTTATTCGCTCGAATGAACGTACGGAAGTTAAATTTGATGAAGACAAGGAAAAGAAAACGAGTGATAAGAAGAATTAGATGTCGTCTCATTTACTTTTGGCATGTTCAAATAGGAGTCCCTTCTTGATGAAAGAATCCAACGCATTGATTGCATGGCAGAGAAGAGTCATCTTGTGTTTATTTTTGGTGGGAATGGTGACGTGTTATTCATCCGTGAATGGTCAGGTTACCGAATTGATTGTGAATTGTGGACATTCGGATGTACTGAACTTTCAGCGGCCAGTAAAACGCGTTGCCATCGCGAATCCCGAGATAGCCGATGCCACGGTTATTTCTCCAACCCAGATACTCGTTGTAGGAATCGCATTGGGTACGACGAGTATGATTGTATGGTCTGAGAACGACGATTATGAGAAATACAAGCTGAGAATTCAGAACGAATCTTCTAAATACCAGGTCATGCTTAAAGTCCGGTTTATGGAGGTGAAAAAGAGTGCGCTGAAAGAATTCGGCATGGATTTTCTCATCAAAGGGATTAAATCGGGGGACCAAACCATCGATGTCGGCAGTTATGGGGGCAAGGTCACTGATCCCAGCGATCCCTTAATTCTTGGAAGTGCAGTCGATATCTTTTTTCGAATCCCCACCAAAGATATTTCAAGCATTATTAAAGCGTTGCATGAAAACAATTTCTTAACAATGCTGGCTTCTCCAAATTTGAGTGCCAGTAGCGGCTCGGAAGCCAGCTTTTTGGCAGGAGGCGAATTTCCCATTCCTGTTGTTTCCGGAGCAGCGGGTATGCAAACAGTAACGATTGCATGGAAGGAATTTGGCGTTAAACTGAAATTCGTTCCCACAGTACTCGATTCAAATATTATTAATATCAAAGTAGAATCGGAAGTCAGCAACTTGGATTTCGAGAACGGTGTCGTATTAAGCGGATTTAAAATTCCAGCGTTAATCAGCCGTAGATCGGAGACCACGGTGGAATTAAAGGAAGGTCAATATCTCATCATCGGAGGACTCATGACGGATGAAACGGCCAAAACCGTTTCAAAAATTCCGATCCTGGGACATATCCCTATTTTAGGGCTGCTCTTTAGCAGTAGGCGATTCCTGGACAGTGAGAGCGAGCTGTTGATTACTCTCACACCGGAAATAATTACTCCCCTGACAAGGGATGAAGTCCCGGAATTAAAATTAATAGATAAATAGAAACGGGGGAAGGGAAAATACATGCGAAAATTGATGAGAAATGAACGGGGGAGTATTATCGTTTTCTCGGTGCTTGCTATGGTCGTTATCATGTTGTTTGCCTCGATGGCCATCGACGTGGGATGCCTGCTGACGGCCCGGAATCAGCTCCAGGCTGCTGCGGATGCGTCGGCCCTGGCAGGCGCTACGGGACTGACGATAAGTCAGGATGTAGCCAGAAATAGGGCTGTCACCATCGCATCCAGAAACATGTGCATCAACCAACCTGTACAGCTCGCTCAAGGTGATGTGACCTTTCCGACGTTGACTCGAATACGGGTACAGGCAAGCCAGAACGTGAATGTGTTTTTTGCTCGTGTCGTGGGTATTAATTCGGTATTCGTCTCTGCCGTGGCTGTCGCCGAACTGGGACAAATCATCCGTACGCCGGGGCCGCGTCCCTGGGCACTGCCAGACCTGGGCTGGCAACGGGGAGCACCCGTTGTCATAAAGCCGGGAAATTTAAACAACCCGGATGCACCCGCCAGGAATGCGGGTTTTTACTACCCCATCGCGCCTGACGGCCCTGGGGCCCAAGAGTACTTGGAGAATATTCTTTACGGATCATCGAGCAGTATCGGTATAGGGGATGTCATCGACGTAGAACCCGGAAATATGATCGGTCCAACAGCTCAGGGCATCAACAGTCTCATTGCACAGGATCCGTATGCTACATGGGATGGTAGCAATATCGTTTCTTCCAGCTACAGCGGTCTGACCAGTCCGCGTATCATCAAGGTCCCGCTTTACGATGTCAATGATCCTCCCGATTCCGGGCGGAATACCATTACTGTTACGGGATTGGCAGCGTTTTTCATCACGGGGGTATCCGGTCAAAATGTGACGGGTGTGTTTCTTACAAAACTAACCCAGGGTACTCAGGGTAGCGGGAATTCCATGCTTTATGCGGCCAAGCTTATCCAATAAAACAATCATAACGATTGACCATGAAAATAGAAAAAAAAGAAGCACATATTGTACTCATCGATCTTGATTCCGCATCCTGCAGGGTGATGGAGGCGATACTCCACGAAATTCCCGATATCCAGGTTCAGTCGGAATCCCGGGATTTTGTGAAGGCCTTTGATCTGATCAAGGAGGTCGAACCGAGTATCGTTATACTCAACCTCTTTCCTGCGGAAGAGCCTGTATTCCATCTCGCAGAAAAAATAACGCGCTTCTTCCCCGATATGTCTTTGTTTATCACTTCAAAACAAACGGATTCGACTCTGGTCATTCGCGCCATGCGGGCCGGGGCTCGGGAATTCATCTGTCAGCCCGTCGCGAAAGATGAACTGATTAAGGCGGTCATGACCGTTGTCAAGAAGAAACGGCAGTCCGAAATTGAAAAAGCTTCCAAGGGCAAGGTCATGACGTTTTTTGGTGCCAGGGGTGGCGTTGGGACGTCGACTATCGTGACGAATATCGCTTCTATACTTGCCAAACTCGCGGCGAAGGATGTCGTCGTTGTCGATTTGAATCTTCAATTCGGCAGCACGGCTCTGCTCCTCAATATGAAAGCGAAATATTCAATCGTCGATATAGCCAAGAATATCGAAAATATCGATCTTCAGATGATGCAATCGATGCTGCCCAAGAATGATACGGGCATTTCACTACTGGCACCACCTTATCAAATCGAGGAGGCGGAATCCATCACAGCAGGTCATATCGGACATGTTTTTACATTCCTAAAAAATATCTTTGATTACATCATCGTAGATACCCATCAAGGATTTGACGATGTCACATTACGTGCGTTGGATGAGTCTGATCATATTTTTATTGTAACGTTTCTGGACGTTCCAACGATCTACAATACGAAACGCTGTTTGGATTTATTCCAGAAAATTGGTTACGATCAGGAAAAGGTGAGGTTGATTGTCAATCGATACTCGAATAAGGCGGATATTAATTTTGCGGCCATGGAGAAACTGATGGATTATCCGATATTCTGGCGTCTTCCTGAACAGAATGATATGAGTATCGCACAATCCATCAATAAAGGAACACCCATAGCCCAGATGATGCCCCAATCAGACTTGAGTCAGAATTTTATCAGTATGATGAAGAACTTTAACGGGCAGTTGATCCCAGACGATAAAGCCGGGAAAGATAAAAAAAAGAAATCAAAGTTAAAGAAGAAAGGGAAATAACAGGAGTGATCCATGGGCTTAATGAAACGATTGCATGTGGAAGAACCTGGGATAACTCCGGAAACACAAGAGTCCTTCAAGATCGCCGTAAAAGAAAGCCACTCTATAAAAGACCTACATCCTGACAGAAACCTCTCCGAACAACATCACTATCATGAATTAAAAGAGAAAATACATCGACGTCTGATCGCTAAGCTGGATCTCACAAAGCTGGAGACCATATCGAAGGATGATCTTGCTTCGCAGGTTCGGGATGTTATCGAGGTTCTTCTATCCGAGGATACAGATATCGGGGCGCGTTTCAACCGAGAACGACTAACGATTGAAATAATGAATGAAGTGTTTGGACTCGGTCCGCTGGAACCCTTGCTGAATGATCCCACTGTGTCCGATATTTTAGTGAACACTTATAAGCAGGTATACGTTGAGCGTTTTGGCAAGCTTGAGTTGACGAACACCGTTTTCAAAGACGACGATCATCTTATGAACATCATCGATCGTATCGTATCCAATATAGGACGACGGGTGGACGAGTCGAGCCCGATGGTCGATGCGCGTTTGCCGGACGGTTCCCGTGTGAATGCCATTATTCCCCCTCTTGCCCTCGATGGACCTATTCTTTCGATTCGAAAATTCGGCATCACGAAAATTTCGATGGATGATTTATTACAACTGAAAACCTTGACACGCGGCATTTCTTTACTGCTTCAGTCAGCGGTTCGTGCCCGGCTGAACATTTTGATTTCTGGAGGAACAGGGTCGGGCAAGACGACGCTTTTAAACATTTTATCGGTCCATATTCCTTCCTCTGAAAGAATTGTAACTGTTGAGGATGCCGCTGAGTTACAGCTGCAGCAAGACCATGTCGTGCGATTGGAAACGCGGCCGCCCAATCTGGAAGGAAAAGGAATGGTCGTTCAGCGGGATCTCGTCCGTAATGCTTTGAGAATGCGTCCCGATAGGATCATCGTCGGAGAGGTTCGAGGTGCAGAGGCTCTGGATATGCTTCAAGCCATGAATACAGGGCACGACGGATCTCTGACGACCCTCCATGCCAATTCAACGCGGGATGCTCTGCGCCGGCTCGAGACAATGATCCTCATGGCAGGGAGTAATCTGACTGACAAGGCTATGCGGGAACAGATCAGTTCGGCCATCGATGTGATCATCCAGATTGCACGTTTGAGTGACGGATCACGGAAAGTCATCAAGGTGTCAGAGATCACCGGCATGGAAGGGGATATTATTACCCTCCAGGATTTGTTCGTATTCGAAAAAATGGGCGTCCGGGAGGACGGACTGGTATTGGGAGGCTTCCGCACGACCGGTATTCGCCCGAAGTTTGCGGAACAATTGGATGCATCCGGAATCGACCTGCCCACGGATATTTTTGAACCGAAGATCGATAAACTCGCGGAAATGGAAGAGGTTGTCTCGTGACATTCATCCTCATCGGTATGTTTCTATCCATCATGCTCGTTATTCTCGGCGTTTTTTATATCATATATAAAAAAGCCTACGCCCAGGAGCACACCATATCCAAACGGGTTCAGGAATACTATAAAACGAATCCTATGGAGAAGGAGATAGCCGTTTCATCGATTGTCCGCGAAGATCAGCTGGGTAACCTGGGAATATTCGACCGTTTTCTCGTAAAATTCGACCTTGCCCCAAAACTGCAGCGCCTATTAACGCAAGCCGGTTCTACGACGAAAGTTCGGGAGTTGATCATGCTGATGTCGATTCTTGCCGTCGTGGGTTTTTTTATCGGATTCGTCACAGGAATCCTGGTTTTACGAGTCATTTTCTTTTTGCTGTTCGGTAGTCTGCCCCTGATGCGCCTTGAAGCTCAACGAAGGAACCGGTTAAAGCAATTCATCCGGGGATTCCCCGATGCCCTGGATATGATGACCAGTGCCATTCGTGCGGGTCATGCCCTGAACCAGGCATTGCAATTAGTGGGAATGGAAGCCCCCGATCCCGTAGGTGTGGAATTCAAAAAAACGTTTGAACAGCACAACCTGGGATTGAACTTACGGGAAGCGCTGATCAATCTATCGACGCGGCTGGACAGCCTGGATTTAAAACTCTTTATAACAGCCATACTGCTTCAGCGAGAAACGGGAGGAAATCTTACCGAGATTCTTGAGAAAATCAGCTACACGATTCGTGAGCGATTCAAACTCATCGGGCAGATAAGGACGTACACGGCTCAGGGACGCATGTCAGCGTGGCTTCTCGGTACACTGCCCATCATTTTTGTGCTTATTATCTCTGTACTGAATCCGGATTATTTAACACCGTTGTTTCAAGATAAAATAGGTCATTATTTGATCCTGCTTGCTGCAATCCTGCAGATCATCGGATTTATTTTGATAAGACAAATTGTACGCATAAAATATCAGTAGGCACAGTTTATGTCGACATATGTGTTGATAAGTATAGTCTTTGTAACGCTATTTTTCTTTTTTCTCGCCATTTTCTTATTGATAAGAAGGGCGAGTGATCCTGCGGTGAAACGAATTCGAGAGTTGGACAAATCGTCGGGTTTTTCAAAGAAGAAATCAAGAACTCGAGAGACGAAAGAGGAAAAGGTAGGCGTCAATGAAAAAATAGGGAAGGTCATTGCAGGTTTTGGTCAACTGGCATCTCGGGATAAAGAAAAAATATCTGCACTCAGAAAAAGATTGATACGTGCAGGATACCCAAGAGAGGACAGTGCTAGAATTTTTATCGGATTAAAGATGTTAAGCGCAGTGATTTTCTTTTTTCTATTTATCTATCTGGGATTCTTGGGTGAACGCTCGTTGGGAGTTGTACTTATTCTTTCACTTTTAATTGCAGTCGTTGGTTATCGTGCTCCCGACCTTGTTATTTCGATGAGAATCCATAGGCGACAAGAACAGATTGCTGGTGGCCTGCCCGATGCGCTAGACCTTCTTGTCATTTCCGTTGAAGCCGGGCTGGGTTTGAATGCAGCGCTCTTAAAAGTGGGTGAAGATTTAATATTGCACTGTCCTGCGATGGCCGAGGAATTTATACGTGTCAATCAAGATCTCAGGACGGGCGCTTCCAGGGAGGAAGCACTCCGGAATTTGAGTGAGCGCAATGAAGTAGAAGACCTGAATATTTTTGTCAGCGCGCTGATATTGGCGGATCGGTTGGGTACAAGTATTGCCGATACTTTACGAGCGCAGGCGGATTCACTCCGAACGCGAATTCGCCAGAAGGCGGAGGAGCAGGCGGCCAAGGCCAGCATCCGGATGCTCTTGCCATTGGTACTTTTTATACTGCCGGCCCTGATTATCATACTCATGGGCCCCGGTTTGATTTCTGTCTATCGAACCTTCAATCCATGATTCCATTATCATTTTGTTATAATCTCAAGTGGCGCTAAAAAATCTGACAACCGAAAAAATCTATCCGTTCCAGATTCTCCAAGCGAATACATTCCTTACTCGTCTCATCGGTTTGTTGGGAACAAATCAGCTGGATCCATATAGGGCCCTTCATATCGATCCCTGCCATGGTATTCATACATTTGGCATGAACTATTCGATTGATATCCTTTTCCTGGATAAAGATGGATGTATCCTAAAAGCAGTAGCCAACATGAAGCCGAACAAGGCGATGAAGGCGGTTTCCAACGGAAAATCGGTTTTAGAGCTTCCATCAGGATCCATTGAGGAACATAGTATTAACGTCGGTGATCGACTTGAAGTGATTCCGGATGATACCTATCGTCCGGAAACATATGAACTGCGAAATCTGTTCCACTGGCCGATCAATCTAAGTATAGCCCTTCTTTGGAGTCGATTCGTGCTGCACGCCATCGGCGTTTGGTTGAAGCATGGAAGCCCCATAAACTTGGGCATTTTGGTTCATAATACGCTCCTTTTCGTTCTCTTTCTCACGCGTCGGAAGAGTGTTGATACGTCACACCGGCTTTTAGACTGGATCATCCCGGTTTTTACTCTTGCCTGTACCATGCTTCTATTGTCGAATCCCTCCATCAACCGATCCATTTTCATCGTATCGAACATGGTTCAGGGTATCGGTATTCTCGGCATCATTTTCAGTCTTTTAAGTCTGGGAAGAAGTTTTGGGATAGTACCTGCAAACCGTAAAATTAAAGTTTCAGGTGCATACAAAATCGTACGCCATCCAATCTATACCAGTGAATTAACATTCTATCTGGGCTTTCTTCTGGGTAATTTTTCTGTTCGAAACGTTATCATCGTGATGCTAATCATTGGGGGGCAGATTTGGAGATCGATGGCTGAGGAGAAACTATTATCCAAAGACTCCAAATATAGTGACTACCTGAAAAATGTTCGCTACCGTTTCATACCTGGTTTGTTCTAAAACACCTCCGATTACAACTTCAATTTATTCGACACTTGTTATAAGCCATAGAATTGCAGTCTCTATTCTAATGTTCCCTCACATCCGAGAGGTCATAACATCGCTCTATCAAACATCGAGGTTGACTGGGGCCGTCCAAGTTCCTATAAAAAACGGCACCCTCATGTATCCGCATAAATTATTATTTCAAACATGATCAAAATAAGGTGAGTTCTCCATAATATAGGTTTATCGGCCTGTTGGAAAATTCTATGTGGAGTAGTATTCAGAGGAATTGGATGATGAGATTCAAAGTCTTTTATGAAGCTTCAGAGTTTGCATCTTTTATATCAGCAATGATTTCTCATTTTCGTCCATAATACGAGTGCTAAAAATTTGTGTAAGTCTTTCAAACGAAAATAGGGATGTGGTCGATAAAACAGAGTTGCTTTCCCGGATGCACGTAAAAAAAAGCTATCTTTACGATAGCTTTTTTAAATCATGAAAAAAGGTTTTAATAATTACGAATGAGACTCATCAAGATAAATGCTCATCTATATCACCACACGTTTTTAAGCTTCAGGCAATTATTAACTTTTATCGACACCTCCACCGACCTTCCAGAATCCATCCGGGTTTCACCGTTTTCATCATCGACAGCGATGTTCCAACTCAAACCTACTTCTTCACAAGAATACTTTGAGAGTGTGAACCAGTCGCTAAGTCATTATCCGTGACTGTCAAGGTTACGGTATACTTTCCGTTCTTTGGGAATATATGCATCGGATTTCGAGCCGCGGAAACGGGAGTGCCATCTCCGAAATCCCAACTCCAGGATAGGATATTCCCGTCCGAGTCTGTGCTCTGATCCGTGAATACGAGTATGAGGCCGTAAGCCGTGTACGTAAAATTCGCAACAGGTGGTTCGTTCGTCCCTCCGGTAACGGTTACGACCTTAGAGATCGTGTCGGTCGCTAACTCGTTATCTGTCACGGTTAATGTTACGGTATATGTCCCCCCTTCTGTATACATATGAATCGGATTCTGGGCGGGAGAGGTTGCACTACCGTCTCCAAAATCCCAACTCCAGGATATGATGTTGCCGTCCGAATCCGTGCTCTGATTTGTAAATGTGACTGTGAGTCCGGAAGTCTCATACGTAAAATCCGCAATGGGGGGATCGTTGGTTTCTTGAGTAACCGTCACAAATTTGGAGGTGACGTCTGTTGCTCCATCATCATCGGTCACGGTCAAGGCCACTGAGAAAGTTCCACTCGACGAATACGTATGAACCGGATTTTTCTCCGAAGAGCCGTTGCCGTCTCCGAAATCCCAGCTCCAGGATACAACGCTTCCGTCCGAATCCGTACTTTGATCGGTAAACGTGACCGTGAGTTCGGTAGCTGCATACGTAAAATCCGCAACGGGCGGATCGTTGGTTTCTTGAGTAACCGTCACAAATTTGGAGGTGACGTCTGTTGCTCCATCATCATCGGTCACGGTCAAGGCCACTGAGAAAGTTCCACTTGACGAATACGTATGAACTGGATCTTTCTCCGAAGAACCGTTGCCGTCTCCAAAATCCCAACTCCAGGATACGATGCTCCCGTCCGAATCCGTACTCTGATCCGTGAACGTGACCGTGAGTCCGGAAGCCGCGTATGTGAAATCCGCAACAGGCGGATCATTCGTCTCTCCTGAGACATTAACGACCTTTGATATGATATCGGTCGCCAAATCATTATCTGTAACAGTCAAAGTCACCGTATAAGCTCCGTCTGCCGCGTACGAATGAAAAGGATTTTTAGCTGAGGAAATAGGACTGCCATCTCCAAAATTCCAACTCCATGCTATGATGGAACCGTCCGAATCCGCACTCTGATCCGTGAACGTGACCGTAAGACCGGACGTCGTATAGATGAAGTCCGCATCGGGCGGATTGTTCGCTTGGGTAGAGACAGTCACGTCTTTCGTGATTGAGTCGTTTGCCCCATCATTATCGGTTACGGTCAAGGTCACTGTATACGTTCCGCTTTCCGAATAAAAATGAATGGGATCCTTCGCCGGTGAGGTACTCCCATCACCAAAATCCCAGTGTCGGCCTAGTATGCTGCCATCGCTGTCCGTACTCTGATCCGTGAACGTAACCATGAGTTCGGATGTCGTATAAGAGAACTCTGCACTGGGTGGTTCGTTAGCACTCGACGCATCGATAAAAACATTTTTCGAAACATCATCGATATCCCCATCGTCATCCGTAACCGTTAG
>Ga0180437_10005243_pt1 | contig 17854 bp, 21 predicted proteins | sample SS_ome_4_FD_132410 | JGI IMG/M metagenome (GOLD analysis project Ga0180437, IMG submission 132410) | Hypersaline lake sediment archaeal communities from the Salton Sea, California, USA - SS_3_D_1 metaG | ecosystem: Environmental > Aquatic > Non-marine Saline and Alkaline > Hypersaline >... | reverse complement strand
GGAAGTTGAGTCGTGACCAGAAGGAGTGCACCCGTCCCCCGTCGGGCACCGGGTAATCCGCTTCCGGCAGCCTGCCCGGCGCCAGCAGAAACTCCAGTCCCTGTTGGAGCGCCCGATCCACGGTCGGGCCGCGCATAGCCTTCGGGATCGCTGCCAGGCCCCACAGGGTCCGCGCCACACCCCAGGCACAGACATACCCGCTGTTCCAGTCACAGCGACAGTACCCGTTGCCTATCTCGCGCACGCAGTAATCGATCAGCCCGGCCGCGCGATCGTCGCCGGCCAGTCCCGCATGGCACACGTAACGCAGGACATTGCCAAAAAGGCAGGACCAGCCGGACTCGTCTCCTGCCAGCCGTTTCGTCAGCGGACCGGGCACTTGGCCCAGCATGAACTCCACGCCCCGACGAAAACGCGGGTCCTCCCCGTCCACGTGCAACTCGGTGAGCAGCAGCAGGCTCCAATGCGTGCTCTTGTACTTGGGCGTGTAGAAGCTGTATTCCCCGGCCCAGTTTCCCCCCTCCGTCTGCTCTGCCAAAATGGCCGGGACAGGCCCCTCGCGCATGATCGCCTGCCGTGCACGCTGCACACGACGGTCCTCCCCGGGCAGTCCCATCAGATCAACCAGGGCCAAATAGCGGATCGTCGGTGTCTCTGCTTCCAGCAACCAAGAAAGCGCTTCTTCTTTCATCATCTACTCCTGCGAAGACCTGTCGGCCAGGGTGCGGAATCCTCTTGGCGATACACGACCGGGTATCGCCCCCATCCCTGCTACAGGATTCACGATCAGACCGAGCGATTTTCTGATGGTCCTTCTCCCAGGCTCATTCCGGATCCCGTGTCAATGGGGTTGCCGCCCTTCATTTTGGATCCATCGATCTCGTCGCGTTGGCCGCTGGCGCCTCGCCTCGTTCCTCCGATTGGCTTGCTAAGAGGCGATGCAACGCCTGCCGATGCTCGAGCTCACAATTGGGGCACCCCTCCAAATGCTCGAGGATCTTGGGAAGAAGATCGGTGCTGCCGCTGGCCAATAGCTCGGCATAGTACTCCATCACGGCGAAGCACTCGTCGCAAGTCAGACTTGAGGGATCTTCTAACGCGAGTTTCCACAAAGGCCTTGCCATTTCAAAACTCCAAGACAGTCCCCACCAGGAAGGGACGCACGACGGACGGCCCCAGAATCTGCGTCAGAGCAACGAAAGCCGCCCCACCGCTGCAATGGTTAAGGATACAGACTGACTTGCGCTGTGATCCCGATCATGCTCGCGCTCCTCCCTCGTTCAAGACAGTCGCACCGCCACGCCAGCCATCGCACGAGACAGGGCATCAGTAAGCAGGCGTCTAAAGCGGTCGAGGTCGATTGGATAGAACTCGACCTCCAAGCCCGTCCAGTCGAACAGCTCCAGGATCTCCTCAGGATGCCGTGCCATGTACTCTTCGGCAACCCCAAGGCTGTCCAGGACAATGATCCTATCGTAGAAGCCTGGAAAGTTGGCATTCGCATCGGCCTCATCCCAGCCGAAATAGTTCTGGTAGACGGCCTTCCAGCTCTTGAGCCAGCCAGGCGTAAACCACAGGACCTTGTCCTGCCTCCCCCCGCTGATCTGCTGCCGCTCCTCAAAGCCGGCCAGCATGTCGTAGCCATAGTCGCCCTGGACTCTCACAATCCCCCGGCCCGCCATTTCCAGAATCGAGTCCACCCGCTTAAGCGGTTCGTCCGTGCTGACGTGGCACTTTTTACCATACACCACAATGATCTCATGGTCGGCACACGATTCCCGAGCCTGTGCCAGCCTTCTGAGCAGATGCTCCTCCAGCTTTTCCGGCAGGGCGTGCAGGCCCGGTGGGGTGAACAGGATCCGGCGCGGGTTCAGAAAGCCGGTCTCCACAAGGTGGGTAAGTTCCGGGTGGAGCATCCCACAGGATACGATGCAACTGCCTCTAGACGTCAGGTAGGGCATATCCGTCATTTTCAAGCACCTCAACTTTCATTATCTCGACAGATGCAGTGTCTCTCGAGTAAAGGCCAGGAGTGGCAAGCGTATGCAGACATCAATCCCGATGGCTGCAAGGAATACATACTGCGGACCGACGTGCTCCCAGATCAGTCCGCCCATCGTGGGAGCGGGAATGCTCAGCAAACCGCGAAACATACCGACAACGCCAATCCATCGCCCCATTTGGTCCTGAGGCATGATCTCGGCCGCCATCGAGGAAGCCAGGGCCATGCTGATGCTATTGAAGCCAAAGAGCACGCCGTGAAGCAATAGGCACAGTGACCCGCCCACGGCTGACACCGGCGCAAGGATCAGGAGCAGATTGGCCCCATAGGCTAGCGGAGCGATAGCAAAAAGCAGCTTCTTGCGGCCGTGCCTATCCGCCAGGCGACCCAGCGGGATCGAGGCTACCATGGGCACCAGGGCGCTGGTCATGGCAATACCACCGAGTACAAACTCGTTGGCCCCCTTGAAATCGTGCGCATACACTGGCATGAAGGGCTGGGCTATCGTCCAAGGCAATTCGGTGAGACCCATTATCAGTAGCAGACGTACGACGTCTGGGCCTTGCTGAAAGATCTGCGCAAAGCTCGAGAGGATCCGATGACGGCCGCCAGATCCGCGGTGGGCATGAGCGGCGGGCAGCCGGGTCAGCAGCAGAAAAAGTATCGTCACAAAGATGAGCGCCTGGACGGCGAAAAGCGGGCGAATGCCCTCCACGCTGATGCCACCGAACTGGGAGATAAGCCAGGCCGCCAGCAGTGGGGCGGCGATGGCCACGGGCGATGCCAGCGTCCGGCAGAGACCGCGCCCTGTAGCACGCCCTTCGTTGGGCAATTCCGCCGCACAGGTGACCGTGCAGGCGGTGCAGGTGATACGCGAGCCCAGATAGTAGATGATGATGGCTGCATAAAGCCAGGTCCAGACGGGGGCCGCAAAGTAGAGCAGGCTGGCCGCCACCAGCATTGCGGTGCCCATGAGGAACACGTTCTTCAGGCTGTAATAGTCGATGAACCAGCCAGCCGGCAGGGCTGCCACAGCGCTAACGGCGTTTCCCGCGCTCTGCAGCGATCCCAGTTGTACTGGACTGGCTCCCAGCATCATGGCATAGATGGAACTGTATTGTGTGGTGAGGCCAGTAGCCAGCCCATGCAAGGTCCGACGCCCCAACATGAGTTTGAAACTGTGCGTCTGACGCTGCGCAAAATGAATGCTGCGCTGGGCCAGCCTTTGTAGGTTCATAGGAATCCGTCCTTGTCCCCTACCGGTGCTCAAGTGTCTCGCGGAGGACCCGGCACTCAGTGGCCATCGCCTCCCTCCTGGTCGCGTACGAATCGCCTTCCCTCAAGGATCTGCCCTTTGGTGTATCATGGTGTGCATACCTTTCGATAGTCCTGGTAGCGCCCGGTATCGGCTTCGCCGCGGGTATAGGCCTCGTGCCATCCATCCGGAACCGGCATCTCCTCATACAACTGCAGCCGCCGGGCCTCGAGCAGGCAGCGGGGTTGCCCCATAAAGTCGGCGGCGCAGCTCACCTGCCGGCCTGTCTCGGACGAGAGGCGCTGCAACCAGGCAAGTCCCTCCTCGTTACGCAGCAGGTGATGGTCAAGGATCAACGATTCCACATGGCGGGCCAGCCGCTTTGCGTTTGCCCACGCCAGTGCGCGTTCCTCCGACGAGAGACTCGACAGATACAGTGGTGGTCCACCAACCAACGCCACGTCCGGGCGCCAGTCCAATATCAGTGACACAGCCTCCTCGTCGAGAAGTTGGGTGTCGGAAGCGTGTACAAAGACGACACCCTCGCCCTCGACGCGGGTCATCATCACCGTGCCGAGGTGCGTATGCGGTCTCCCGTGGGGCATGGGGGGAGAAAGGACCAGCACACCGTCGCCCTGCCCCTCAGCGTTGGGAATCTCCCGCTCCAACACCTCGCCCAGGACTGCCCGCCGCTGCACCATGTGGGGCGAAAGTCCCTCAGTTCCTTTGGCCCATAGTCTGCTCGTTCGGCACAGGGGCGCCACTGCCTGGGCTTGCAGTTGGTAGGGATTGGCATCCGGCAGAGGAACGTGATCCCCATGGAAGTGGCTTATGACCAGATCGGTCGCGCCCTCCAATGCCGCCACGATGCGCCAGCGGACCCGCTCTCCCACTGCCACCTGGGCTGGGTGGGGAAGTAAGCCATCCCGCTGATAACCCAGCGCCAGCCCCGGGTCAATCACGATCTTGCGGTCCTGGATCTCTACAACGCAGCAGAGTCCGCGTACCCCAAGAGACTCCGTGCCCAGGATGTTGATCAACACGTTCCTCTCCCACGTCCACCACGATCACTTTCTTCTGGACACCAACCTGTGGTGCGGCCAACCCAATGCCAGAGGCAGCATACATCGTCTCCAGCATGTTGTGGGCCAGACCCTGAATACGCGAAGGGTGGCCTGCCGCAGGTTGTGTGTGACAGCCCACATCCCTGCTCGAACAACGCGCCCTCCGTCCAGGGGAAAGCCCGGAATCAAATTGAAAACGGCCAATCACAACCCCCATCATCAAAAAGCCAACAGCAATCCACCCTGGTATATGAAAAACGTGATTGCACTGGCCATCATCAGCGGCAGTAGCAGGCTCACTATCGTCCACTTGAGGCTGCGGGTCTCTCTCCAGGTCGCCCAAACCGTAACCAGGCAGGGCAGGTAGAGCATATAGAAGGTCAAGAAGGAAAAGGCCACCAACATCGTCCAGGTCTGGGCCAGGTAGTCCAGGATGGCCTGCGAATCCGCCAGGGTCGACTGCAGACCATAGGTCATGGCCAGCGACGAGACGACGATCTCCTTGGCCGGCAGGGTGAAAAGCAGGGCGACGAGCATTTCACCGGTCAGGCCCAATGGTTGGCCCAGAGGGGCAAGCACACGAACCAGGTGGCCGATCGCTGTCTGCTCAAAAGGTGCGCCCGGAGGGAGGTTGCCCAGTAGCCAGATGAGGAGCGTGGCAGGCGCGGCGATTATGACGGCGCGGCCCATGGTATGGCCCACCTGGTGGACCAGCGTGCGCCAGATGACTTGACCCCACTTGGGCGTGCGGAAAGGGGGTAACTCCATCACGAAACCACCTGGCTCCCGGCGGAAGAAGAACCTGTTCAGGATCCAGGTTGCCAGGAGCATGGCGCCCACACTGATGAACAGGTAGATCAGGGTCATCTGCAGGGCGCCATTGCCAAAGAAAAGGATGATGAGCGCCAGCCCGGCCCCGAAACGCCCGTTGCAGAGGACCAACGGAGCGGTGACGATGGCGACGATACGGTCCTTGGGCCCCTCTATGATGCGGCTGGAAAGGACACCGGTAACGTTGCAACCAAAACTCATCATCGCCACCAGCGTGTGCTTGCCCTGTGATCCCGCGGCCCGCATGAGCCGGTCCAGGTTGAAGGCAACTCGAGGAAGGAAGCCGATGTCCTCCAGCAGGTTGAAGGCGGTGAAAAAGATGATCATTGGCGGCAGCATCACGGCGATGACCGTGCCGGTGCCGACGATCAGGCCATCGACCAGGGAGCCGACGACCCACCAGGGGGCATTGATGCTCAAAAGAAGGTCCCGCGCCACCTCGGCAATCCAGGCGAAAGCACTGCCCAACCAGGAGGAAGGGATGTTGGCCCCCTGGATGGTGATCCACAGCACGCCTACTAGGATCGCGAACATGATCGGCCAGGACCAGATCCGGTGGGTGAGAATGCGGTCTATTCGCTCTGTCAGGCTCGTCTCCACCGGCCGCAGGCGGCGAGCGACCCGATGGGTTACTTTGTGGGCGAGTTCGTAGCGACGGCGGATAATCTCCACGCGGGCATCGGGGTGGGTTGCCTCTCGCAGGCGGGCTGCCCTTCTCAGCACGGCCTGCAATGCCTCGGGTGAAGCGGGTAGGGCCTCCTCTCGCAGGCAGCAATGCGCCAAATCTCCCTCTTTGAAAGCCTGTACGATCTCCGGATCATCCTCCAAGAGTCTAAGGGCCAGCCATCGACTCTGTCCATCAATGCCCATGCTATCCAGATCCGCCTCTAGATTCTGGAGATGCCCCTCGATCGTCATTCCATAGTCTACGGAGGTCGGCTCGGTCCGCCGGCGCCCCTCGGCCACTGCTACTACCGCGTCCACCAATTCCGGGAGGCCCTCTCCCTCGACGGCAACCGTCGGTATCACCGGCACCCCCAGCGCGGCCTCCAGTGCCTCTACATCGATCTCCCATCCTTGCCGCCGCACTTCGTCCATCAAGTTGAGGGCAACCACGACCTTATCGGTCAGCTCCAGGCTTTGCAGGGTGAGATTCAGATTGCGTTCCAGGCAGGTGGCATCTACGATGTCTACGATCACGTCCGGCTCATCCGAGAGGATATAGTCCCTGGCCACGATCTCCTCCGGCGATTGGGCGGCCAGGCTGTAGGTGCCAGGCAGATCTACCAGGTGGATCTGCCACTCACCATGGCGAAAAACACCCTGTGCCCGCTGGATCGTCTTGCCCGGCCAGTTACCGACGTGTTGCCGGCTGCCAGTCAGGGTGTTAAAGATGGCGCTCTTCCCCACGTTTGGGTTGCCAGCCAAGCCCACAAAGATCTGTTTCTCACTCATAACTCATCTCTTCCACCAGAACGGTGTCCGCATCCTTGGAGCGCAGTGCGACGGCTGTACCCTTGATGCGGTACTCGATCGGGTCGCCGAGGGGCGCTCGGCGCAGCGTGGTCACCTCTGCATCAGGGACGAACCCCATGTCCAGCATCCGCCGCTGGTGCTTGCCACTCCCTGCAATCTCCACCACCCGGGCCCGTCGGCCCACCGGCAGTTCACCCATCGGAACGGGCAGAACCGGCGTGGGCACCACCGAGACGTGCCGGGCTGCAGCGGACGCCAGAGGGATGATCTCCCCATTCAGCCGTATGCGCAAGACGCCGGGCTCTTTTTCCAAGACTTCTATGTCCACACCCGGCTTCAGCCCCAGGGCGACCAGTTGGGCGAGTAGCGCCGCCGGTTCGTCGTCCAGGCAGGCGATGCGCAACCGGCTTCCCGGGCCCCCTTCCTCCAGCAGGGAGCGCGCCAGCGAGGCAGGCACCAAGGACCCCGGCGCCGGGATGACGTGCCCGTGGGGATCCCAGGCCGGATGGCCCAATTCCTCGTCCAGCCTCTCAAGTTCCTCCAAAGACGTCTCATGTTCGCGGCGATGGGCTTCGGCATGGACCGCCTCCAGAGGCATGCCCTCTCGATTCACCAGGTAGTGCTCCCAGAGGCGGTGTGCCCGGATCAGTTCGTGCGCCCGAGCTTCCCCCTCCTCTGTCAGACGCATCGCACCTTCAGCGTTCTCCTCAGCCCAACCGAAGGCGAGAAGGGCGCCGGTGAGGTTTCCGGCTATCGCGGTGGGCAGGTCCATAGACCGGGCCAGCGCCTGTCCGTCCCAGACGTCTCCCATCTCCTCGAGGTTGTAGGCTGCCTTCAGCGCGTCCTCCGCCTCTACAGACTCGTGCGTCCTTTCAGATGCGACAGGTCGGGCCCTAGAACGTGCGCGGCGCAGCTGGAGCGCCGTCCATATCCAGAGACCCGCCAACACAGAAGTCAGTAGTGGCCAAAGCCAGTAGGAGCCAACTCCTGTTCCATTCATTCGCTGTCTCCCTCTGATCGGATGATGGATTCAGCCTTTCGACATCACGATCGCCACGGCGACCAACACGCCGACCGCCAAGGCAATCTTACTGAATCGCCGATTCTCTTTCTCCACCTAGGGCAAGAGGTGGGAAGCGCCGACATATACCAGAGCGCCCGCAGATCTGATCGATTCTCAGCAGACCGCCATCCGCATAGAATGCTCTAATCGCTTCCTTTGTCTGTGGCCCTGACGACCAACACGGGGACGCAGGTGTGGGCCAGCACGCGATGGCTCACACTGCCCAGCAGCAGGCTTGCCAGTTCACCACGCCCCCGGCTGCCCATCACGATCAAGTCGGGCTGGTGGACATTAGCTACCTGCAGGATAGCATCGGCTGGCGGACCTTGCAATAGCTCTACGAGTACGTCAACACCAGCCTCTTGCAGCTTCTTCGCTGCCTCGTTTGCCACTTCTTTCCCCGCAGCAATGTGACCTGCCAAGATCTCATCCCCCCACAGTGCTTCATGATAGGGTGGATAGGTAGGCATCGGCGCAAAGGCATGCGCCACGATCACCTGGCCATGGTCGCGCAGAGCCATCTCCTGTGCATACGCTAGCGCCTCCTGAGCGTGGGAAGAACCATCTGTCGCTAGTAGGATTTTCTTGAACATCGCTACGTCTCCTCGTTGTTCTGCTACTATCCCTTCTCGAATGGCTACATGGTCAGGGTTGTGACCAGCCTGTAATGCCCTTACCTCAAAAATGATGGTACACTCCTGGATTCTGCTCATGATGTCACTGGCGAATTTGGTGCAGACTACCCCGATGGAAGGTGAACCTGGGTCAGGATGGCACCAAGCAAGGCATCAGGGTCGCCCTCCTTGAGCAGGAAGACGTCCGCCCCAGCAGCAAGTGCTTCGGCTCGATATCTGGCGTGTATCGTCAGGGCAACGATTCGGACCGTTGGCCATTGCTCTTTGATACGCCGCGTCGCCTCCACGCCATCCATCACTGGCATGTGCATGTCCATTAGCACCACGTCTGGCCTGTATTCCGCGACCAAATCCACGGACTCTCGCCCATTCGCTGCCTCAGCAATAATCTCCACTGTTGGCAAGAGGCTCAGTAAGGCCCTCAGGCCCCGACGTGTTGTCGGTCGGTCATCAGCGATCAGAACCCTTACTCGTCGTTCCATTTGTTGCCTTCCTTCTGCTCGACGATTGCTGTAGATCCTTCTTCGTTTGGAATTGCCCGGACCGCAGGAGGAACTCGCCCTTTGACCAGATCCACCACCGAGTCGTACAGCCCATCATCGGTCTCCACATAGTCATCAGCATGCCACTCGTTGAGCCGTTCTTGTCCATTCAACAGGTAGCGAAAGTGATAGCGCCGTCCAAGCGGCAATTCGACTGTCACTCTCCAATCATCGTGAGTACGATCACAAGTCATCGGTGTAGCCGTGGTATCCCAGTCGTTGAATTCGCCCACGATCGTCGGCGATCAGAATTCCTACTCGGCGCTTCATTCTCTGCCTTCCTGATGTGACATGCATCGGCCCCATATGATCCAGCTACCTCTATGATATCCAAGAATCTACGGGTTGTCATCGGAGAGATGGATGATCCTTGACTCAACAAAGAAGGCCGCCTGCAGGCGGTCTCTCTCGGCATTTGCGGATGAAGCCTACGAGGCTCCTCGTAGGTGTTTTGATGAGGAGCGGAGTGGGTAACTCGGCGACGCTACTCGATCGTCAGACTATCGTGCAGCGAAGTGATTCCTTCCTGCAAAGCGTACAACGTCGCCTGCACCCGGTTTGCCAGGTGCAGCTTGCTAAGAATGTTGCTCACGTGGGTGCGTACCGTCGCTTCGGTGATCTGCAGCTGCTGGGCGATCCCGGGATTGGTCAGTCCTTTTGCCACCATGCGCAGGACCTCCATCTCCCGATCCGTGAGCGGGTCGGGGGTTGGTGGACGCAAAGATGGATGCCTCAGCTCCTTGAGTACTTTTTGAGCGATGCTCGGCTGCAACGAGGGTTCACCGCGATGGACTTGTTGGATGGCCTCCACCAGATCTGTTGGTTCAGAGTCCTTGAGGAGATAGCCCAATGCCCCGGCCTTGATAGCAGGAAAGACCTTGTCATCACCAGCGAAACTGGTCAACACCAAGATACGTGGCCCGGTCTCGGCAGCCGTGATCAGGCGAGTGGCTTCGATCCCATCCACGCCGGGCATCACCAGATCCATCAGGATCACGTCTGGGTTCAAGACATCTGCCTGGTTGATGGCCTCCTGTCCCTCGCTGGCCTCGCCAACTACCTCAATGTCCTCGTACTCGGCCAATAGAGCCCGTATACCCTTGCGGACGATAGCGTGATCGTCCACAATCAGTACCCGGATGGCTGTCAGATCCATAGTTGCTACCTCCCCAAGCCCGGTGTCAAGGCTGTGGGATTCGAGATTCGCACGAGGACAGGGCAGACATCCTCATGCCCCAATCACGACTCCAGATTCCTGATTCCCGCACCTTTCACCCTTACCCTCAGCGTCGTCCCGTCGCCTGGGGCACTCTCGATGTCGACTGATCCTTGGATGCGCTGCACACGCTCCCGTATGCCGATCAATCCTCTTCCGCCGCTGCTCCTGGTCGCAACAGGGTCAAATCCCACGCCATCATCCGCGATTTCCAGATAGACATCCTCGTCTTCAAACTGCAAATTAACTGTCACCTGCTGAGCGTTCGCATGCTTGATCACGTTGTTGAGGGCCTCCAAGGCAATGCGAAAAAGCTCTTCTTCTGTAGAAATCGGCAAGCGCCGTTCGCCCTCTACACGGATCTCCGTCTTCAGTCGCGCACGGCTTTCCACGGCGGCCAACCTGGCCTGCAATGCAGCGACCAATCCCTCTTCTTCCAGCACAGGGGGATGCAGCTCGAAGATGAGCATCCGCATGTCTATCATTGCCTCGCGGGCCATGTTGTGCAGCTCACGCAAGTTTTCAGCCGCCACGTCTCGCTTCTCCGCCGAGAGCGCCAGGCGCGCAGCCTCAGCGTAAAGGGTCACACTGTACAGTCCCTGTGTCACAGAGTCGTGCAGTTCTCGGGCCAGGCGGCTTCGCTCCGCAGCTACAGCCTTTTCTTTCGCTTGCTCTTCAAGTGTCTCCTCCGCTCGCCTGCGGTCAGTAATGTCGCGATTACTGCCCCGTCTCCCCAAGTAGTTCCCGTGAGAGCCATACACAGGCTGGCAAACGTGCTCAAGCCAGCGCTCCTCTCCATCTCGGGTGACGATGCGGAATTCAACTGGATAGACCACACTGCCTTCTACCGGTTCCTCGCGAAGATGCTTCGTCACGATCGCGCGGTCGTCAGGATGGATGATGGTCTCCAGCAGCCTGGGATCCTTTCGAAAGTCCTCGGAGCGGTACCCGGTGATCCGTTCGCACGATGGCGAAACGTACACATAGTTCCCCTCAGGATTCAGCCAGTACTCCCAGTCGTAGGTAAAATCAGCCAAGGTGCGGAACCGTTCTTCGCTTTCCCTCAGTTCCCTTTCCATCGCTTCTGCATATAGATGGCCAAAGCGGCCCACCGCAAAACGGAGGTATGTGTCCAAAGCAACGATCGCTTCGTCGATCTCTACAGAGTCAGGCCGGCACGTCTGCTGAAGGATGGGGAGTGCGGCATCCTTGAACAGAAGGATCTCCTCAGTCACTTCAGAGATATCAAACCCCATTGGGAGGCGAGTGCGCGAGATGTCCCTGAGGTAGACCTCAGTAGCCTCATATGAACCTGTCGACAGGGTTTCGACAGCCGCTGCGACCCCGTGGGCCAGCCAGGAGTGTATCTCAGCGACCGAATGCCCAGCATATCGGGTGCCGGACAGATTGTGCGTCATCTCAGCCCAGGTGGAGGCGATATCATCCTGGTATCGACCTAGTTGGGAAGCGAGATGCGGTACCTTTGGCGCGTGTTTAATCATCCTCATCCTTTGTTCACACCTTGGCTGGGCAAGTACATTCTATCACGCCATGATCGGGCTGTCAAAGGTTCATGCACACGCGCGGAGGACTTGCTCTTGGGAGATGTTGTCAAACTAGACAGTCTTGAGGCAGACTCATCGCCGGCGGTTTGCCCCTCAGCCCATCTTCACATGCTCCAGATTTCTGTCATGCTCTCGATAGAATCACCGGCAAGCCGTCGGATCTCGGTGACAACGTACTCGACGTGGGGATCAAGACGGTCTCCGATGTCGTCCCAGCCTTCAGGGTGTTGGCCCAGGTAGATCGCACGGGCGCGAGCGAGCACCGGCCGGTGCTCCTCGGGCAGCCGGGCGAGCACCCAATGCGCAGCAGCATCCTTGGAGCGGATGACACCGGTCGCCAGGGTGCTCCAGATACGGGCGAAGGTCAGGAGAACGTTGCGCGTGTCGGAATGGAGGTCCCCTCGCAGCGAGTCGATGCCAGCCAGCATCGCGCTGATCAGATCCCCTGGCGGCACAGGGTCAAACATCTGTGCGGGAGGCGGACCGAGCAACGGCGTATCGGCGAGGATGACCATTGTGATCAGCAAGGCCAGATCGGGGTTCACTGTCGTCGGCCAGGGCTCGATGTTGCCGCGCTCGAACTCGCTCCGCAGCCAGTCGCCATATTGAAAGTCAAAGTTGGGCGGATACCGCCAGGGTTGGATCTCGCGCTCCACAACGAGGGTCAACTCGACACGCCGCCACGATCCGCCCGGCACCGGTCGCCCAGAGATGGCCAGCAGGCGGTCGACCAGATGCTGCTTCTCCTCGTGCGAGGTGCGCCTCCCTGAGACGGCAAACACGTCCAGGTCGCTCTCGGATTGAAGGCCGCCCAATACGGCTGAACCGAAGAGGTACGCAGCGACGGCGTCAGGGCCGAGAACGTCGCGCACAAGGGTGACGACGCGAGTGAGTTGCTGTTGGTCGACGTGTGGGATAGACAAATCGTGTCCCCTCAGTGACCACGGGCCGCCCTGTGTCTCCCACAGCCTGGCGGCAAGACGCCCTTTCGTCTGCTACCGGCAATCATGGGGCCTTCTATTAGGCAGGTGCCGCCAGCGACTGGTTAGGCCACCCGCCTCCACACAATTGAATAGCGCCACAAAAGATGCTTCCTCACCTCAGCCCCAGGCAATACCCTCCCACAGACTTGACGAATCCTGGCCAGGGTCGGATAGGTGTCGTTGCGCCCATGCGCTACCCAGGCTTCGCGCACCCGGCGCGGCTCCCTCAATCGCCCCGTCTTGACTAACCTCAACACAGTGCTCACGGGTATCGCCACCATCCCTGCGAGTACATCCACCAACCCTGCTGATTCAACCAGGTCCAGAATGGCCAGTGTGCCACCAACTCTCAGTGCCCCCCTCATCTTCAGCAGCATCTCCTCCATCGGCAAGTGATGCAACGTCGCTATGGAGGCCACACAGTCGAACGCTTCGACTGGAAACACCCACCTGGTGACGTCAGCAACCTGAAACTCGATGTTCGAGTTGTGCTTTGAGCGCGCCTTTGCGATCTCGACCATGCGTGGCGACAGGTCCAGTGCGACCACCCGCCCTGAACGCTCGGCCAACAGGCGCGAGAATGCCCCTGTACCACAACCGACATCCAGGGCTGCTTTGCAGGATGCGGGGACGTGCTTTAGCAAGAAACTATGGTAGTGCGCGTTGTGATCCCAGCCGTCCTGTGCGAGCAGCGCGATCCGGTCAAAGTCTGCTTGGACTGTGGACATTGGCTTGGTCACTGCCCCCCTGAGACAGGTGGCCTAGCGGATCAGGATTCATGTGGCACATAGCCGCCACATCATCCCGAGTCGAAGGCTTTGCCCAGCAAGGCGTGGTCGAACGCTAGCCACTGTACTCGTAGTTGGGGGTTTTGGGCAAGCGGTCGACTGGGAAGCTGCGCCTCTCAGACTTGAGGCTACACCCGCCCGACTACTCCCCTTGCGGGATCATCAGACGCACCGCGGCAATGCGCCACTCGCCTTCGTCGAGAACAGAGACGCAGGTGAAGAGCAGGTTGAGCTCTACGGCGGGTTGATCTGGCCCGGTGGTTCCTTGGATCTTCACTGAGCCATCTCCGATCGCGACATCCGGGCGCGGTAACGTGAAGCGGTCAAGCATGGTCGTGTGGCGCATGTCAGGTGGCATCGAGGCAAAGATTTCCGAGGCGTAGGCCAACTCTATCTGTTGTCTCCCAGAGATCGTCTTCCCCGTCCAGAACTGCATGTCTCCGTCTGCGGTGAACAGGGCCACCAGGGCGCTTGCATCTCGAGCGTTCCAAGCAGCGTCGAATTGCGCTCCAAGCTCCTCGAACGCTTTCCGAATATCGTGTAGCTGGCTCATGTCTTCATCACCTTCCTTTCGGCGAACACCGAGGGCTAACCCCGAAACTGGATGTTCGGTCCAATGTCTGGCGGCTCACCTGCATGGTGTCTCCTTGCGAGAGCCCTCGCAGAACTGCTTGACATTATATCACGGCCCCGTTCCTCGAGCAAAACCACGTATCTGGTTTCTGACAAATCAGCCTGGATGCTTTACATTGTCTGGCGAAGAGGTTCTTCAAACCAAAGATCATCAACAAGCTTTGTGAGGTAGAGGTGCTCATCAATCCGGGGACAGTGGGGGGGACGCCATAGGGGGGGTCGGCATCGCCGAGCGTGTGTATTCCGGTCTCCAGCGGCAGGACGGTGGCATGCGGATCGAGCAGACCAGGCCGATGGAGGACCTGGAACGGCCGGCTGAAGAAGCTGGCCGCAGACCTAACGTTGCTCTTTACCATGTACGTCCAGCCTACCAGACTCAATTCTAGACCACCCACTTCCATGCATACCAGACCGTCAAGGGGGCATCGAAGAGCAGAGGCGCGCTGGCGGTGATCTCCATGGGCGTGCCGATGGTCGCGAGTTGCCCTTTCAGCAGGATAGCGACCCGGTCCGACAGCTCTTCGGCCTCAGCCATGTCATGGGTGGCCAGGATGCTGGTGGTGCCTGTGGCTTGCAGCTCGCGCACCAGGTTGTGCAATTCCGCGCGGGAAGCCACGTCCAGTCCGGCCGTGGGCTCGTCCAGGAAGAGTACCGGCGGGCTGTGGGCCACGGCCAGGGCCAGGGCAAGGAGCCCTCACACGTGCATCATAACCGATAAGTGGGATGGATGTCATCACCCATAAGTGTTAATCAAGGGGTTAATCTTGGGGTACAGCTGTCAATGCTTCACGGCGGCCGAAATGATCCCCTTGGTCAACTATGTTGTCGACAACACCCTGCCCCCAGACTCAAGCTGGCGCTGGACGGGACACCTGACCGTCCCCACCACCGGTGCTTATGATCCTATGATTCAGACATCGGGCGGCCGGGGCGATCTGCGTCTTGATGGCAGACGAATTGCCAGGACCGGTGACTTCTTTGGTGGTTCGTTAAACCCGACCGCCGACGGCCTTGCCAACGGCCGGGCCACTGTGGAACTGCAAGCTGCCAGAGCCGTGGTCGTCTTTGGTCATAACGAGGGCACCGAGGGCAGCGAGGGCGGCTTTGACGTGAGTTTCCGGGTGCACAATGTGGGCAACTTTGACGGCGACGAGGTAGCCCAGGTCTATCTCGGTCCCAGCAGTGCCGTCCCGGGAGATGTGCAGATGGCCGAGAAAGCTCTGGTGGCCTTCACGAGGGGTTCCTTGAAGAACGGCGAATGGCAGGATGTGACGCTGCACGTCGCTCCTCGCTGGTTGCCCTACTGGTCCGCCGACTGCTACCACCGGAGCGCCACTGTCAGAGTTGTCTGACAGTGGCGCTTTGCTGTTGGGCAGAGGATTGCAGGCAGCAGACTACCGCTACACGTGATTGCGCAGCATCAGCTCCTGGTCAGTGGGTTTTCTGGTGTGAAATGGAAGGTCGCACCCGAGACTTTTGCATCCTTCAGCTATGAGGGCTTCTGTGGTGGTGGCGGCAAGAGCCCAAGTTGTCCCATCAGGCCAAGTCGGTCTGCGACTCCCCAGTGCTCGACGATCTGGCCCACCTCGAACCGGCATATGTCAATCACGGTGATGGCAAAGGGCTTGCCCGTGGGTGGTCGTCCCATGAAAGGCGCTTGATGTGTGCCCCTGGCGGTGATACGCGCCCAAGACTTGTCACCGCTGGCGATAATCTCTTCGATGGTCAGTTTGAGATCCGGGAAGGGAGTGCGCAGGCTGACGATCGCTCCTTTTACACCTTCGACGTTTGGTGGCACGAAACCGTCCTGGTGTTCGATGAAGTTAGGGGCAAACAGCTCATCCAGGGCAGCCAGGTTGCCTTTGTTGAAGCCTTCTTCAATCATACAGCGAAACACTCTCTCGTTCTCTTCGGACATCTTGATTCTCCTTACCTGTTTGATCGAATCGTGTTTGGCAGGAGCCGCCCTACGGAGCGCGATTCAGCCGCACGTTAGTGAACAGTATACATCCGTGAGGTGGTTTTGTCAAATTAAGATTATATAAATATGATTTCCACCAACCAGCAGATGAAAGGTTTCTAGGTCTTGGCCTACTTTCGAGCTTCTAGCATCATCCAATCGATGTTCCACGGCAGATCGGCAACATCAGAGTCCGACAAAGGTGTCCCGGCCAGTAGCCAAAAGAGCCTAATTCCATAGCAGCGCCGACAGTAGCTGAGTCGATATACCCCTGCAGAAGCTCCAAGATATCCTCGGTTGTCTCAGGTTTCACGCCGAACCTGCCTGTAGATGAGTATCAAAAGAGCGGTACTTGTTGGCCCAACTGGCAATTGTACCGCCCCCCGCGTTGATCTACCTCGCGGATTTCTGCCACCGCTGGGGGCTTCCATTTATACATGATTCCGAAGCACTAGCTTGGGGTACGGATTCAAATAGACCTGCTGGTGTACCCACGCTGCGCTGGGCGCAGGCACCCAGTCGGGAACCGGATAGCGGTTCAGGTAGTGCTTCGGCAGTGTCAAGGGCACGATCGGCGGTAGCAGCCCCTGGTGGTAGTCCTCGATGAGGCTCAGGAGCTCCAACCTGCCGCAGGCAGGCGTTGTCCTCACTAGCGAGGTGATTCTTCAGGAAACGCATCCTGTGGTGACTGGCGTAACATCTCTGCTATCTGAAGAGATCAGAATGAGAGCCTGTCCTGATAAGCACGATCTCAGTCTCAGCCAATTCATAGATCAGCAACCAGTCAGGCTCTATGTGACACTCTCGTGTGCCCTTGTACTGTCCGACCAAGACATGATCCCGATATTTCGCCGCCAGAGGCTCCTCGTTCACCAAAGCCTCAAGTACTCTCTTCAGATTCTCCAGTTCCCTGCCTTGCCGCTGCATCCGCTTGACATCTCGCTTGAACTGACGGGTGCGCCTGATCGTCTTCATCAAATACCCAAGTCCTCGAAGAGGTCATCAAGTGTATTAAAGCTCTCGAGGTCCTGGCGTGTTCGTGACTGCTCCAACGCTTCCACGGTTGCATCATTGGGCACCCGCACCGCGAAAGGCAATCCACGCTCAAGCTCCACCTGCTTGTAGAACAGCGTAATAGCCTGCGTGGCGGTCAGGCCCAGTTCCCTGAACACCTCTTCCGCCTCGCGCTTGAGGTCGGGATCGATCCTGGCTGAAATGACTGCCGTCTTGGGCATAGTGAAACACCTCCTGGTAAGTTTGTATTGCTATTGTATATACATTATACCAGTACCCAGGACCCCTGTCAAGCACATCTGAACGGATGTCATACGAGGTTGCCTTGTCTTTTGCACTCCTCTCTTTTGCGGGATCCGGCCTCAAATTCAGATTTAGCTGTCTTTGCCAAATTTAGACCCTTAGCGAGCCACGGAACCCCCTGACGCCATAGTAAGAGGGCGCACTGTTGTGATACACGAAGACATGGTCGTAGCGACGATCGGCAAAGATGGCGCCGCCGAGTCTTCTAATTTCGGGAGGTGTTTTCAACCAGCTCGACGTTTTCGTATCGAAATTTCCAAGTTTCTGCAACTCTCTATACTGTTCTTCCGTCAAAATCTCGATGCCCATGGCAGTTGCCATATCCATAGCGGTATCTTCTGGTTTAAACTCTTTCCTTGACTCCAGCGCTTCACGGTCATAGCAAACATTTCTGCGGCCTTTGGGACTTTGCGCCGAACAATCATAAAAGATGTATTCGCCCGTCTCCTTATCGTAACCCACAACATCCGGTTCACCGCCAGTTCTTTCCATTTCATTGAGTGACCACAGTTTTTCAGTATCAG
>Ga0180437_10005242_pt1 | contig 17855 bp, 17 predicted proteins | sample SS_ome_4_FD_132410 | JGI IMG/M metagenome (GOLD analysis project Ga0180437, IMG submission 132410) | Hypersaline lake sediment archaeal communities from the Salton Sea, California, USA - SS_3_D_1 metaG | ecosystem: Environmental > Aquatic > Non-marine Saline and Alkaline > Hypersaline >... | reverse complement strand
TGGTGATGAGGCTGATACATCTCCACCGCAAAGGGAATGTCCGGTCTGGGACCGATTAAGGACATTTCACCTTTCAACACATTAACGAGCTGGGGGAGCTCGTCCAGGCAGGTTCGACGCAGTATTTTGCCGAGCTTCGTGACTCGCGGAGCAAAGGCTAACTCATAGGCAGTTGGACCGTTATGTTCAGCGGGACAGGTTAAGCCTTCGAGCATGTACTGCTGCAGGAACCTCTTGTATTCGCTATCATTGTGGTTTTCATACATGGAGCGAAATTTGTAAATGGTGAACCTGCGCTCATCCTTGCCGACGCGTTCCTGCCGAAATATGGAACTACCGGGGGAATCTATCTTGATAGCCAGCGCAATAATAGCCAATAGAGGAGAAAATACCACTAAGGCCAGCAGGGCCAGAAGACGGTCGAATATATTTTTCCACCATTTATACACGGGCAACTCTTAAGTTTTTCTCGCTTCATCAAACATCAGGATAACAGCTTCAGACGTCACCTATTTTACTCAGCCTCCCGGCCCACTTCGAAGGTCTTACCTTCACCTACAGGGTGCGGTAATAAAAACCATGTTCTTCCATTGACGCTCTACCATTGAAGTGCCCTTTAACATCTATCAAAACCGGCTTGCTGTTCATGATAGTTTTTAACCTTGCCAGGCTTATGTCCTCACCGTCATCCCGGAAAGCATCATGAACCACGGCCAGAATTATGCCGTCGAACTTTATATCCTGCTCCAGACTTTTCAGAATCTGTATGCCGAATTCATCTTCGGGGTCTTCAAGCACCGGGTCATAACCAAAAGTAATAATGCCGTATTCTTTGAGCTCTTTTATCACCTGTTTTAACGGCGTCTCCCTGGTATCGGGCACGTTCTCCTTGTAGGTCAGGCCCATAATCAGAACTCTAGACCCTTTGATGACCTTGCCTACCTCGTTCAGAGCTTTGATGGTTATTTCAGCCACGTGTTTGGCCATAGAATCGTTAATCGCTCTACCGGCCAGTATGACCTGGGGATGATACCCGGACTCTTTGGCTTTGTGCACCAGATAATACGGGTCTACCGGAATGCAATGCCCGCCGACAAGCCCCGGGGAATAACGGTGAAAGTTCCACTTTGTCGCCGCAGTATCCAGGACATCTTTGGTGCTTAAGTTGAGTTTGTCAAAGATAAGCGAGAGTTCATTTACCAGCGCAATGTTCAAATCCCTCTGTATATTCTCAATCACCTTGGCGGCCTCAGCGGTCTTTAAGTCCCTGGCCCGGTAAATATTGCCGTTTATCTTGCCGTAGAGGCCGGCAACAAGCTCGGTAGTCTCCGCATCTATCCCGGCGACCACCTTGGGTATCCTATCTATAGTATGCTCTTTATCGCCGGGGTTTACCCGTTCCGGGGAATAGGCGACCTTGAAGTCTTCGCCACACCTGAGTCCTGACTTCTCCTCCAAAATGGGCTTGACAACATCTTCCGTGACGCCGGGATAAACGGTTGATTCCAGGATGACCACGCAACCCTTTTTCATGTTCTTGCCGATGCTCGAGGCGGCGCTTTTCACGTAAGAAAGGTCCGGCTCCTTGGACTTGGTTACCGGAGTGGGCACACAGATAATTATGAAATCAGCCTCAGCTATTTCTTCTGCGTTATCGGTAAAAGTCAGGGTACGGCAATTGTTTTCACGGTTTAACCGAGCTATTCTGCTGCTTTTGATATCGAACCCGATGACCCTCAGCTTTCGGGAAAATGCCTCAACCAAAGGCAGGCCAACATAGCCCAACCCGACGACGCAGACTGTCGCCTTATCCAAACTGGCGCCTATATCCGAGGCTCCTTTTTCAGCAATAGTCCTGGTTACCTCAACAGGTATCGAGGGCTCCAGCGTGATTTTGCCGCTATTATGTACAACCATCGATTCGCAGCTCCTTACCCTTTTCTCCTCTTGCCATCCTCCCCAGCTCTAATGTCGATTTTAGTTGCCTCGGGTTGGAACATGGTTAGACGCCGGTCAAGATTTGGTTAGAAACGGTAAGTATCTTTATCTGAAAGTCATAGGCGGTTTCAGTACCGTTTCCAGGTTGCCGAGGATTTCGCCAATCTTGAATTAACCGTCTCAACCATTAATCCGTTATATATTTACATCGTGGGCGCTCCGCCATCCAGGAATAGCCCTGGCGATATTGCGCACCAGAGCAGCACCAAATACCAGTACCGCCCAGGAGGCTGTCCTCAGCCATTTGGCCCTTTTCTCCACGCCGCGATAACTGGAAAGCACTTGAAGCATCTGGTGGCCATGTTTCATCATCAGGCTCCGGGCTACAATGTATGTTTCAGCCCTCAGCTTGTCCGACCTGATGTTTGAAACAAAAAATTCTCGATTCATCAGCAGACCGAGCGAGCAACGGCGCCATGCGCTGGGCTCCAATGCCCTCACCGATGATTCAGCCACTGGCGCTCCAAGAAGGTCGTGAGCCCATCTTAAGGAGTAATATAAGGCTGCTTCTAAATTCCAGGACTTGGCTGATTTAACAATATAGTCCCAGTCCAAAACTCCGTCATATTTTTTGATTAATTCGGCTATATCACATAAAGTCCTGAGCTTCCGACTACTCTGTTTAGAGAAGTTATTGGATAAATAGAGAAGGGTATCCTCAGGAGAGAGGACCATAATGTCTCCTCCCGCCAACTTCAGCAACTGTGCTCGATTCCAGATATCCGGCTGGGGAATGGCCACCAGCCTTTCGTCTTCCAAATTCCAGTGAAGTTCTATGAAAACCGGGAATTTGCCCTGCTTGCGGTATGGAGCTTTGTGGAAAGGGTGATCCCAAATCTGCGGTGGTACCAGCTGTTCGTAGCCCATCTCTACGAGTAGAGAACTGGCCGAAGATAGTTCTTCAGGTCGTACCATGATATCTAAATCCACCACGGTACGTAGTGCCGGGTTTCCATACAACTGCTCGGCAAGGACAGTGCCCTTTAAAACAATAGCCTCTATTCCATGCTGATGGAAAACAGCCAGAACTCTGGACAATTCGTCGGTTAGGACAATGTTCCGGTATAGTGTGCTATTATAGATCTGGTTCAGCTTCTCCAGGCAAGGCTGTGGAACCGTACTGGCAAACCCATTTGCAGTGAAATTACTGGCAATCAGCGGAGCTACGCCATGAAATCTGGCCAGGTCAAGCAAATATCTCCAATCTACCGTCCCGGCCAGGATTTGAGAGAGCCTCTTCTTCCTTTCAGGCGAAACGCTAGCAGTAGCACAGAGTAGCAGAATCTCCCGGGCTGACCGTCGGCCTGTTGGAGATGACTTGCCCTGTCCTGATACCTGTGTTTGGGCCTCACTATGCCGAATTTCGCTTCTCGGCATTTTCCCCGGCAGATTTACTATACTATTCATTCCCGTTGCCAGCTCAGTATATCAATCTTTTGCCATACCTAGTTAGCCTAATATTGTATTAAGCTGCCCTCCACCTTGGCCCGCTTCAGCGCCTTCCGGAAAACCAGGAAAGCCAGCGGCGTGAGCACCACTGTAAAGCCTATAAGCGCCAGTATATCGAAACGGAGCTCATATATTGAGTACCCCTGGAGTATGGCCAACCTCATAGCGTTAAGGCAGTAGGTCAGAGGCAAAACACGGGATAATGGCTCTAACCAATCAGGTAATACTGATACGGGATAGTATACGCCTGCCAGAAGACTGGAGGCGCCGCCAATTAGCCAGGAAATCGGGTCCCCTTTCTTCACCAGCAGCACCAGGGCTGCGGAAAGTATACCGATACCGCTGAAGCTGGCTATACCCAGGAGCATCACCAGAAGCCCGGCGCCAACATTGGCTTTGCCGAGGCTAGCGCCGAATATCAAGACCCCTACCAGGAGATAGACCAGCACACGCAGAGTTGTCAGCAGATATGCCCACAATGACGAGGAAAGGAGAATTACGCTCAAGCGAGTGGGGCTGAGGAGCATTATCTCCAGTGTGCCCATAACCTGACCTTCACGAATGTTCTGGGCAAAGTTAGATAGAGACAAACCCAGGAATCCGGTAAAAGCAAGGCCAATGAGGACGAAGGAAAAGTAGTCCCCACCATAAGCTTCAAGCTGTGGAGCCACGGCACTGCCAAATAGCTGACCCAGGAAGTAGAAAATAGCCACGCTGAAGAAAACGCTGCCTAGTTGCAGCAAAAAGGACAGGCGATAGCTAAGGGCCTGAGATAAATCACGTTTCAAGAATGCCACTGCAACCGCCATCTATTTCCCCTCCTCTTTACTTGCCCCGTGCAGAGCATGAACAAAAATCTCTTCAAGGGGCAACTCTCCCAGCTGGCAGTCGCATACCTCAGCACCGCCGTGAACCATTGTCTGGAGGACCCGGGGCAGCACCGCCGACCGTTTGGATATCATCAGCTCCAGATTGGCAAAACCATCGTACTGGTCGGTTACACGGCAGTCCAGAATCCCGTCAATGAGACATAGCTGTGACCGGATAGCATCGGAGAACCGTCTTACCTGCATTCTGCACTTCTCCTTAGTCTGGAACAGTGACCGCAGTTCCGGCACAGACCCCAGAGCGTTTATCCGTCCATGATTCATAATGGCCAGCCGGTTGCATAGTTGCTCCGCCTCACTCAAGTTATGAGTGGCCAAAACCACCGTCTTACCCTCTCCAGCGACCTTTTCCTTCAGAAAGCAACGCACTGCCTGGGCGCTGACCGGGTCCAGGCTCCTGGTCGGTTCATCAACGAACAGAACCCGCGGCTCGCTGAGCAGACCGCGGGCAATGGCCAGTTTCTGCCGCATCCCCGTAGAGTAGTTCTGAAACCTGATGTCGGCTTCTCCGGTCAGTCCAACCAGATGCAAAAGCTCGCTGATGCGTTTCCGGGCCAGTTTCCGGGGGAGGTGGTACAGGGAAGCATAGAACTGAAGGTTCTCGCGACCGGTGAGACGCCAGTAAAAGCTCCTTTCCTCGGCACTAACCAGCCCCACCAGCTTCTTTACCGCCGGCTCTTCTTTGACAACATCATAGCCGCATACCTGAGCCGTTCCCGAGGTGGGAAGGACCAGGCAGCATAGCATTTTAATAAGTGTGGTTTTTCCAGCACCGTTAGGTCCAAGCAGTCCAAAAACGCCTTCCTCCTCAATATCAAGGCTGATATTGTCCACTGCCATAACCCATTCTCTATTCCGGAAAGGCAGTAAGTCACGGTACCTGGAGGTGCGTGGGAATCTCTTGGTCAGGCCTTTCGCCTTAATGGCTATCATGATGTTACTCTTACGGTCGCCAAAGCAGTGGTCGTCGACACAGTTTCCATATTGGTTTCATGGCCATATGCAGGACAAAACCCAGACTCCTGGGCCGCATTTCAGCGAGAATGTCCAGAAACCGTAATCTCAAGCCCATTACCCTGCCGCCGATAACATACCGCGGTGCATCGAGGGATATCTCAATTCCCCTTTTCTTGACAGCGGAAACCCTGCCGATAAGGTTTTTAGCCGGTATTTTCCTGGAGACCGCACCGCCGTCACCTCTATGGCGAAAAATAAGCTGCTGCTTCGACCAGCTTCTGCCGATAATACGGTGTACTACCACCTTTTGACCATCTTGGAAAGCTACTACATCTCCGATACGAACCCTTGATGCCTCTGCGCGACTTACCCTTACCACATCGCCAACCTCGATTAAAGGACTCATACTATTGGATATTATTCTGAAACTCAGCGTCTTTCCTCTGTCGCAAGCTTCACGGTATAATTCCCCTCTGATGTTATGAGTACTATAGTCCAATCTATCTTTCTCCAAATACATAATTCAAATTGTATAATCAGTGTTCTACTGCAATTGACTCCAATGCCCTGTTGATGCAGACTTTAAGCTTTTCTGCCAGGATCTTGACAAAGGGTTCCACAAGCATCCCCCTGGGATAGACAGGTAGATCGTAGGTCTCCAGTCCCCCCGCAGCCAGTTTATCCCACCCCAGCTCCGGGCCGTCAAAACATGCGTAATGTCTGATGGGCCGGAACTGGGTGATCCGTCCCGGGTAGACTTTAGGCACATAGTTGAGTGCCGCCCGGTCACAGGCCTCCCAGATATCGGCCACCACGGAATGATGTCCGTCAGCCAGTCGATGCTCAAGCCCTAACTTCGACAATATCAAGCCCAGCCAGACGTTTCTTCTGCCCCAGGCAACCTTCGCCTTTTCCTGTATGAAGGTCACCTTTCTATCGGATAGCATCAGGTTACGCCAGTGAAACTCGATCTGTTGCATACGGTGATAGATTTTATGAAACAAAGTGGTCGGCATATTGGAGAAGTTATAGGTTTCCATAAGGCCCAGCAGCGCCACTTCCTGATTTTGTGCGTGGAGTTGCTGGGCCATCTCCAGAGCCACCGTACCTCCCAGACAGTATCCTGCCAGGAAATATGGGCCTTCGGGCTGGACAGCCTTAATTTCCTGAACATATTTTGTCGCCATGTCCTCGATGCGGGTGTGGATGGGCTGCTGCCCGTCCAGTCCCTGTGCCTGCAGACCATAAACGGGTTGCTCTGTATTCAGATGATGTACTAAATCCCGATAGATTAGTATGTTTCCGCCCGCAGCGTGGATGAAGAAGAGCGGCGGTTTAGAATCACCAGATTGAATTTCTACCAGAGAGGACCAAGACTCCGCCCACTTATCATCGCGGAGGTTGCTGGCCAGCTGCTCGATGGTTGGTGATTTAAGCAGGGTAGCCAGGGGTAATTTCTTGCCGAATTGCTTCTCTATCTCTGAAAACAGGCGCACCGCTATCAGTGAAGTGCCACCCAGATCAAAGAAGTTGTCGGAAAAATTCACCTGCTTGACGCCAAGCGTTTCCTGCCACATACCGGCGAGGATTTGCTCGATGTTGTCGCTGTGGCCATCATATTCAGTCACCGCTGTCGACCCTGTATTTGCTGCTTCAGAGGAAGCAACATCTGATTCTGCAGGCGTTCTTATTACAGCCGGGGCAACAACGTGCGCCCGCTCCCCGACTTCAATCCAGTAAGGCTGGCGTTCGAACGGGTATGTTGGCAGGGGCAGGCGATGACGATTCTCACCGGCATAAAACCCAGGCCAGTCAATCTGAACACCAGCAAGCCATAGCTGGCCAAGGGTGTTCAGGATAAAAGCCACGTCGGATATTTCTTCCTTTGGATGATGCGTTGACGAAAGCACAACGTGTCCTCTGGTCTTACCTGGATGCTGCTCGACCAAGGTGCTGAATGTGCACCCCGGTCCGACCTCCAGAAATACGCTATTTTGTTCTTTCAATAGTTCCTGCAGGCAATCAGAAAAGCGTACTGTTTGCCGCAGGTGTCGCGCCCAGTAATCCGGGGAGGTTGCTGCTTCCGTAGTGAGCCAGGTACCGGTAACATTGGAAACAATCGGAATTTGTGGAGCGTCCAGCCTGACCTGTTTTAACCGTTCTTCAAACACATCCAGAACCGGCTCCATCATTTTGGAATGAAACGCATGGGAAGTATGTAAACGGCGACTATTAATATTCTTGCTGGAGAGCTGTTTTTCTAAATCCTCAATAGCCTCCATTTCGCCGGAAACAACGCAAAGTGAAGGGGTATTGATGACCGCCAGGGACAGCTTCCCGTTCAGAAAGGGCTCAACCTCTTTCTCCGACAGAAAAACCGCCAGCATGGAACCCGCAGGAAGCTCTTGTACCAGCCGGCCCCTAGCCGCTACCAGTGATAGAGCATCTTCAAGGGAGAGTACTCCCGCCAGACATGCCGCCACATATTCCCCAATACTGTGGCCCACCATGGCCTTCGGGTACACCCCCCAGGACATCCACAATTTGGCCAGGGCATATTCGATGGTAAATAATGCGGGTTGAGTAATAAATGTCTGTTGCAGTATCTGTGCTGCATCTTCGGCATTCTGTTCCGCCGGGTATATAATGTCTCGTAAATCGAGGGACAGGTGGGGTTTGAGAATCTCGGCGCAGAGGTCGATTTGCTCCCTAAAAACCGGCTCAGTCTTGTACAGTTCCAGGCCCATGTTAACATACTGTGAGCCCTGTCCCGAAAAAATGAACACCGTATCCCGATTTACCGGCTCCTGGAAGGATGTCGATACCCGTTTCCTGTCCAGCGTCTCCAAAGCGTCCGCGGCATCGTCACAGTCGCTACAGACCGCCATACGGCGATGGTTGAAGGTGTTCCGACCAACCTGGAGAGTGTAAGCAAGGTCAGCCAGATTCAGAGCTGAATTTTGCTGCAGGTGGTCGGCCAGATTTTTCGTTGCTGCTTCCAGCGCGGTGTTTGTTTTGGCGGAAAGCAGCAATAGCTGATAAGGTCTGGACTTTCCAGAGGCCTTAACTTCAGGAGCTTCCTCAAGTATGGCATGGGCGTTGGTACCGCCAACGCCGAAGGCACTGACACCGGCACGGTTCGGTGTTAACGGCGATTTCCATTCTGTCAGCCGGGTATTGACGTAAAAAGGGCTGTTCGGGAAATCAATATCGGGATTGGGTCTTTCAAAATGCAGGCTGGGTGGTATCAACCTGTTTTTAAGCGCCAGAACAGTTTTGATGAAACCCGTGGCGCCGGCGGCCACATCCAGATGCCCGATATTTGTCTTTACCGAACCAATGGCGCAAAAGCCTTTCTTATCAGTATAATTGCGGTAAGCTTTGGTAAGTGCTGCGATTTCAATAGGATCGCCCAGGGCCGTTCCCGTCCCATGTGCCTCAAGGTATGAAATGGAGTCAGCCTCTACCCGGGCATTGGCCAGGGCCTCGATAATGACCTGGGACTGGCCATCCACGCTGGGTGCCGTGTAGTCCACCTTTGAACGGCCATCATTATTGATTGCGGTACCCTTAACCACGGCATGAATGCAGTCACCATCAGCGATGGCGTCACTCAAGCGTTTCAGTAATACAACGGCAACACCGCTGCCAAAAACAGTCCCCTGTGCCTTAGCATCAAAGGCCCTGCAATGACCATCGGGCGAAAAAATATTTCCCTGCTGGTAAAAGTAACCGGTTTTCTGCGGAAGTCTTATGGTAACGCCACCGGCCAAAGCCATATCACATTCCTCGTTCAGCAGGCTCTGGCAGGCCATATGTATGGCAACCAGCGATGTGGAGCAGGCGGTCCCGACCGTAATGCTGGGTCCTCTCAAATTCAGCTTATATGAGACACGCGTCGCCAGGTAGTCTTTATCATTTCCCAGCAACGTCATCAAATCACCGGTCACGGCACTGGGAGAAGGCTGGCTGAGCAGGAGATAGGTGTTCATAAATGCCCCGGCGTAAACTCCAATCGAACCTTCATAGCGGTTAGCATCATAGCCAGCATGTTCAAGCGCTTCCCAGGAACACTCCAGAAAGAGACGCTGCTGCGGGTCCATAACCTGGGCTTCCCGGGGAGAGAACCCGAAAAATGGAGCGTCAAAAAGCTCGGGGCCGTCAAGCTGTGCCGCTGCTTTTACGTAATTGGGGTCCTTCAATACAGCGGGGTCAATACCAGCCTGCTTGAGCTCCTCGTCAGAGAAAAAGGAGACGGACTCTACACCAGAACGAAGATTCTGCCAGAATTCGATGATATTCTTGGCGCCGGGAAAACGACCGGACATACCGATAACGGCTATATCCAGGCTATTTTCTTCATTCAATATACCATCATTTCCCATTGACAATGTCCCCATAAATTCCTGCTACTTCCGGCGCGACAGCAATGCCGCCCTTCGTCTTTCACCTCGTGTGCGACTGGTCAGAACATGCTCTTTTATCTTTTCTTCACCATTCCCAAACATCTTTACCATCGAGTCTATAGTTGGTCTTTCAAAAATGGTAACCACCGGAATATCCATATTGCATTCTCTTCTCAGCTCAGCAATCAGCCGGACTGCTTTTAATGAAGTCCCGCCTATTTCAAAAAAGTTGTCCTGGATACCAACCTGCCCGATGCCCAGGACTTTTTGCCAGATACTGGCAATCGAGCATTCCAATCCACTGCTGGGAGCTACGTATTCACCCGCCAGCTCCGACCTTTGCCGATAAGTGCTGGATTCAATGGCGTTTAGTATCTGTTCTGCACTGCATAATTTGGTGGCAATGTGGTGAAAAAGTTCGGATTTGGGCCATGCACCGGCTTCTTGTTTTTCCGGACTAGGAGGACCAGATGACTCTTTTGTGGCCGATTCCTGAGAATTCCCAGGCTCTTCAACCGTCGGATTATATTTAATATTGCTGGTGTAATCAGCCGGGAACCTGAAGAGAATCTCATCACCAAGCTGCTGTTTATACTCTGAGCCTATTCCCTCCAGAAAATCGATCGCCGGCTGATTCTTCCTGGTAGGAACGTAGGAGACCTCAACACAGCCAAGCCCGCGCTCTCTGGCTATTTCTCCAAGCCTGCTGAGCATCCGGTGTTCCACGCCCTTGCCCAGCACGCGACAGCTCAGCAGGAACGTGTCAACTTTGATGTCTCCAGCGTCAGCTTTAAAGAGGGCTACCCCGACCAGACCGTAATCCCCAAATCGGTCGCTTACTTCGGTAATGAGGCATTCCAAGTTCCCTGATTTTAGTAGATTTTGAATATCAGCTTCAGAGCGCCTTATCGTGGTAAAATTGAACTGGTTCGTTCGCTGCGTAAGCTGTGCTACCCTGGCGAGATGCTCCGGTGCCGGCTCTGAGATACTGACCTGTAATTTCAGGCCGGCCAGAAAATCTCCCAGCGTCAGAGATTCGCGACGCAATTGCTCGCGCTGTATGTTCTGCTTGTACAAAACCGTCCGATTTCTGTCTTCCTCGGTAATCTTCAGATGGTCAAAGCACCAGAGATGTTCCAGAAACCCGGGAATGCTGTCCGGTTCCTGCGGCAGGCAGAGTGTCACCACTTCCGGACAATTTGCCTCCACCTCAGCGCATTCAACGGGATTGTCATCAATAAATATGAAGCTATCAAGCCCCAGCTGAAGTTCATCGGCCAGGTCTCTGAGGTTCACCGATTTGTGTCCCCAGTTGATTCTCCACGATACGATATGACCTCTCCTCAAAGGCATCTCCGGATGATGCTCAAAGACCTCGATAACATCTTCCTCATTGTTTTTACTGCATAAACAGATAAGCATCCCGGCATCATGTTGCCTGACCATGAACTCCTGCAATTTGGCCCGGGGCGCATCGATTTCAATCCCGAGGGGCCCATCCTCGCCACAAATGCCCTTCCACAGCGTCTGGTCGCAATCCAGGGCAATAACTTTGTACGGGGCACTCCGTATGGCCTGATACTTTCGCACAATCATAGTCCCGAGAGATGCAAAAAAAGCAGGTGTATATGGCACATGACCGAGTTCATCGCTGTCAGCATCATAGTAGGCTGCTACCGGGTAGGCACCGGTTAACTCTGCAGTACTCACCGGGTGCACATTGCTGATGGTGCTTATTTCAGACAACAGAAATTGTTCCATCTTTTCCTGGAACTCCGCCTGCTCTGGACTGGCCACAAAGCCGGGCGAAGCGGGGCAGGCACAAACCAGGCGAGGCGTTGCCGAACGCTCCGCCAAAGATTTTAGAGCCAGAACAAAATTATCCAGGTTTTCCTTTATCTTTCGCTGAGCGTCCTCGTTAGATAATGTTTCCTTTTCGTTTCTAATCCAGTCTTCAAAACGTACCAGGATAACATTCATCCCATTTGTATTCTGGGAAAGCAGACTCGAAGGGTCCAGCATTTCCTGGAAAACATGGCTGTAAGGTGCAAACTTGACGTCGAACGGATTCTGAAGCTCATGCCCCCAGAAGTTGAGCGACGGTTCCAGCGGCTCCGCGGTAAAGCTGGCCGAGATAACAATGGTACTGCCGGGCTGATTTGCTCTATCTAACATATTACATTCCCCGCGTTGATGGCCGAATCTAGTTGGCCATGTATGGAATTGGCCACTGCCTGCAGTGGACCCTGCCGATGTGCCCTGCTACAGCAAAAGCGGCGGCATATCCGGGAGCAGGCTTCAACTCATCAATCGACCATCGGAGTGCTGCTTTTGATTCCTCGGCCATTCTCAATAACCTGGCCGGTTCACCGGGAGCCAGACTAACCTCAAAGCTGTCTAAAGGCCGGGACAAACCGTCTCCGGTGGCTTTGATGACCGCTTCTTTACGTGTCCACCAGTTAAAAAACGCCTTTTTCTTTTCAGGTTCAGGCAACGCTTGGAAGACTTCCCTCTCCCCTGCCGATAAGTATCGTTCAGCTATTTGCGCCATCTCAGGGACATCCCTGACGCATTCTATATCCACACCTACCTCATGGTTACCAGCCAGAGCATAGAGGGCGAGCCCCTCCGATTGAGACAGGTTAAAATGTATCTTCCTCCGGTCAGGCCTGCCCGCCAGTTCCGGTTTGCCATTTTTACCATAATAAAATTGCAGCCGCTCCGGCTCCACATCCAGATAATAACCCAGAATTGCCCTCAGCATACCGCGGCGGCTGATGAAACGCTTCCTGTGCTCCTCAAAATGGAACCGCTCCGCCCTTATTTTCTCATCCACAGAAAGCAGTCGCTGAAATCGCGATACCGGTTGCTCCAGGGATACGGCCCAGATATGGATTTCATCGTTGGCCAGTTCTTCATTCAGCTGCTCAGGTACAGGCACTCGATTATTCATTTAATAGCAGAATACGAAAGTCAGGTTAGAACAAGGTTAGGATTAAGTTACAAGATGGCTAGAGTAATATCGACACAATACGTTTGTGCCATAGATTTTCACAGTAATGGTACTCAGATGTATGTACAGTTCAAATTTGGTAAAAGTATTAACCGCAAACCGTGCTCGCCAGCTGGTGAATTCTGGAATAAGAGCGGCTCAAATCGACCCCAACTTCTAACCAAAACCTAACCGCATAATAACTTTATGGCATCACAATTCTTTACAGAATAACATTTAATGAATATCGCATGAGAAGGTGAATACAAAGTGATAGAGGGTAAATGCCCCAAGTGCAGGGCTAGATACTTTGGCTGGGCATTGCGGTTTCCCCGCAATCAATACTGTTCCAATTGCGGCACTGCCCTGATTATTTTTGAAAACGGAGAACGCGTTTCGGAAGGCCACTCACCGTTTACCGCCGAAAAATACTATATCAATCTACCCGCCAAAACCGATAAATCAAATGGCAATACGCATACCGGGCGCAAAGTAAGAGGCACCGCTGGTGATGATAAGCAATAAGCAGAGGGCGGCAGCAACGATAAGGGCAGGAATCAGAATTTCAGCAGTTTCCAGATTTCTATAATGGGCTGGGGATGTTTGCCGGGTTTATTTGATTCTCATAACTAAGCAGGCACCCTGGCCATATTAGCTTCGATTATAATGTTGTAGGTATCCAGCAACCTGAGATGTGCGAGACCAGGTAACGGCTGATTACTTTCAAAGATATCCACTTCCTTTTCGCCAACTCCGGCCATGCTGGCCACTTCCTGCAGTGTTAATCGTTGCAGCGCGCGCTGAATCCTGGCGGTCATGCCGAGCGATATATCATCAAAAGAAATTGCTTCATCCATAACCAGAGCTATCTTTTTTTCTCTTTCCGCTAACACAGGTTAAACTCCCGGGCTTACCTCATATTAGTTCAGGGAAAATGACGCATGTCGTAACGGAACGGTAGCATCCAGCAAATTTGCTGAGGTTATTGAGGATTCGCCTTTCACAGTAACGTACGGTCGATTGGTCAGATTATGACTATAGCTGGTTTCATCGGTAAGTAAGGTTTCTTTTTCCTTCTGCGCCAAGGCCCTCGTCAGCTCAGCTGTCGTCTGCAGATTATGTTGATATGAACAGTGGACGCATTTCTCATACCACCCTTCGCTATTCTGAGCAATAAAGAGGTCTCCGCCACACTGAGGACACATGTCATACTTCCATATTGTCATTTTCAAGCCCTTCCCTTCCGAGGCTAAATGCCTGAGTTATCAAGATAACTTAATCTTAGACCTTGAACATTAACAAAATGTTAAATAGCAACCGCAAGATGTTACAAAGTAGTTAACGAGCTGTTTCATTTTGTTAAAATCCGGTCTGATGCTCGGCAGAACACTATAGTTAAGGAGGCCTTGATCAAGGCCTCCTTAACTATTCTGGCTGCTTACTCAAACGGTACAGGAAGAGCAGGCTACCTTGGTTCACCAAATATGGTGGTCGCCACGGGATAAAACCTGATCTGGAAATTCTTGGTGCCGTCATTTATAATGGTCTGTCCGGAAATTACCATGTCAGCAATGTCAAATATCCAGATTTCTTCATACTTGATCGCTCCCACCTCTGTCAGCCACTGTTCGAATTGCTCCAGTGTCAGGGGGTCCGTGTAACCGTTGGCGACCTTCCAGTCTTCCGGCACATCGCCAACGTCAAGGTACCCGTTATCATTCAGATCGAGAGTGGTATTGTCACTGACCCAACCGGTCCAATGAAATAGGTCTGTAATCTCCACCCCCTTAGATTTGCCTTGCTTGTTTCCTTTGCCCCTTTCGTAAGGGTCATCCGTGGGCGGGTCAAACCTCTCGAATGTCCCGTCTACCGTCGGCAAGTACAGATTCCCATCGGTGGTTATAAGCCCCAGTCCCAGCAAATCATCATCCGGGTCAAAGCCGAATGGCCACCCATCAGTGCTGTTGTCCGTGGCGTTGGCAGCGGCGACTATAAAGTTTGGCGTCAGCAGTATCGTACTCGGACCTTCAGACCCCTTGTTGGGCGAGCCCAGAATCCTGCCGTAAACATAGTAGCCTTCAGCAGACTTGGTGGTGTTATCGGATTCGTCAAAGATATTGTAGGGCAGGTATACCTGTGCCGGGTCATAGTCAGGGCCGAAGTTTTCGGCTAAAGAATCAAGGACAACCAGCTCCGTATTATTCCGGTTCTTCTTGTTTGACAGATACTCAATAGTCGAATTGCCACTGAGGGCAATTACTACCGCATTTCCGGAGGGAGTACCTGTATACGTAAGCGGGTCCCGTCCATGAAGATTCAGGTTGAAATGCTGTCCGCTCGGAAATCCATTACTCTGGTACTGAACATCGATTGGTTTGGCTGCCATGGCTGGTGATACGCATAGAACCGCCACCATCACCAGAAGCACCAAGCCCATTACTACCCTTTTCATAATTATAATATCTCCTTTAATCGGTGAACTTACATATTTCCAGATTTCTTTATTAATTTGATTTTTCGTTCTTACCTCGTAATATTTTCACCTCCTTCCCTGTATTACATCGGTGCCTGGAAAGGCTTATTGACATCCTTATCAATGCGCCTGATAATAAACGCGGGAAGGCCACGGTGAATGGCGGTGCTCGTCAGCCTGCTGTTCTTAGCCTTCCCTGGTGCGGCCTCCGCTAAGGTCGCACCTATTTTTATTTCAAAAACTTGATTTGACCAAATTAATAATAACAGGCAAAGCTCCGGTTTTAGAATCCCTCAAAAGTCCTGTGGCCGAGCATCAATTAGTCCAGTTGCCTGACGTATTAATTAAGTAATGGTAAACGGTATCCATCACGTTCATCCCGACGCTAAAATCATATAGCTGCCCGTCTGCCTGGTCTTACCCAGCTTAGTCCTCCTCCTGTCGTTTATTCCCATATTTACAGGCTCCCAACCCGGAGCAAAAAGGCCTGACCCGCGTTGCTTCTTGCCCCATCTGCAATCTCCCCGTCCTAAATAGCCTTAGCTGTAATGCATAAAGGTACGCATTTATCTACCCTATTGCAAGCATATGTAACACAACTGTTACATTTTGGTAATTTCAGAGAGGTTAAATTAACAAATCTGTAATTTAAGTAGTTTATAGTGGGTAAAGATAGGATTTTACAGACAATGGAAGGATGGTCAGGAATGGACAGAGCAATACCTGAATACATAATAGACGAAATTTCTGATACCGAAGTTGAAGAAAAAGATTCCTTACTCACCGCCGGCGAGGCAGCCAACTTGTTACACGTCCACATCAATACCGTCAGAAACTGGAGCAATCTGGGCATATTACCAAGCTTTCGCATCGGGCCCAGAGGTGACAGACGGTTCCGGAAAAGAGATTTAATGACTTTTCTCCTCAAGTAAATGAAAGGAGTTCTGATGATGGAACAGCTTAGAAACAAAATACATGATAAAGCGGGAAAATACCTGTTGAGCATGGAAGACGCGGCTAAAGCCCTGGGCATCCACATTAATGCCGTTAGCACACTGGTCGAGATGGAGCTACTGCCATGCGTGCGTATCAATCGCGGGTTTGAGCAGCGGTTCCGGGAGGAAGACATTCGTTTTCTGCTTCTGAAGTAACTCAAAAAGCCAATAGCTTATGAAAAGTTAAAAGAATCTATGGATAAACAAAGGATGTGCGGAAATGGTTAGTTCGAAGACGGAAGACATGACTGACGAAATTTCTGAGGGAAAGATGGAAGATTCAGACTCGCTATTAACGGTTAGAGAGGTAGCTCCCCGGTTAAATGTCCATATCAATACCGTCAGAAATTGGAGCAACCTGGGAGTACTAAAGGGTTTCCGCGTTGGCCCGAGAGGTGATAGACGCTTCCGCAAAGAAGATGTCGATAAGTTTTACAAGAAATAAATTCCAGGTGAGTTCGTGGTGGAACAGTTCGAAGACAAAACACAAGCTGCGAGAAATGATATCTTACTGACTCCGGAAGAGACGGCCGAGTTACTGGATGTCCCTGTCAGCACGGTTAACGGTCTGGCTGAGAAGGGACTGTTGCCATCTTTACCTGCTGGCCGCGGCCTTGAAAAGCGATTCCGGATGAATGAAGTCCTTGCCTTCATGTTGAAGTAAATTTCAGGAGGTACGGGGGTGGAAAAGCATAAAGATGGGATGCATGATAAACGAAGAAACTACTTTCTGAAGCTGGAAGAGCTTGCCGGTATTATTGACGCCCACGTCGATGAAGCCAGAACGCTCGTCGAGGCGGAACTGTTACCACAGGTCTATAAATATACAAAGCTATGTAGCAACCCTAAACCTGAATCGCGATTACGAAGGGAAGATATTCGTTTTCTGCTCCACAGGTAAACCAGGGGCCAATATCCTATAAAGCTAAGTAATCTGCAATTCACTCACCCTAACTCCTGCCAATTCAGGCATCAGGCATATCCTTCATTACGCAATTACCGCCCGTTAAACATTCATACCGTAATCTAACTGTCTTGATACTAAAATTACTTCATAACTCATTTACAATGAGGTGAAAATGATAAACCAAGGCCCTGATTGTTTATTAGAGGTGACCCAAATGAAAATCGGCGATATGGTGCGTGTAATGCTGGGATCGTATCAGGGGAAAACGGGGATAATAGAGTGCATTTTTTCACGAGTTAAACGCTTTCAAATGCGGGGTATGACTGATCCCTTTGATACAATCTACCAGATTAAGCTTCTTGAAGAGAACGAATCGATTTATTTTGCGGAGAAGCATTTTCAACTGGTCAATTAACAGGATTCCGCCTATCATCCACCGGTGTCTGTCATCTAATTTCTTTTTCCATAAATTGCCATTCTCATTCTTCCTCTTCCCCACCTCCGATGCTTTCGGGAATCTGGCGCTTTTTTAGCCAATCCGTAAAAAGAGCCGCCTGTAGTTTATGATGTTCGTATAACTATGAAGCAAGAAAAGAACGATTATGGGGCTGATGGAATCGGTCGAAACAACATCCCCTATCAATTAAATGTGTTGTTCGTGGTTTCTATGACCAATTTACGGCAAAACACATTTGCCGGAGAATCTTGCGCTTGGCTTCTGAATCTACAATCCAGTTCTGTTCGAACAATTTTATATCATTTGCGGTAACACCAAAACGCTCTGCCAGCTC